>Ga0187833_10002368_pt1 | contig 20318 bp, 19 predicted proteins | sample ETNtaG_37_FD_167968 | JGI IMG/M metagenome (GOLD analysis project Ga0187833, IMG submission 167968) | Marine microbial and viral communities from oxygen minimum zone, Eastern Pacific Ocean - ETNP2014_SV_400_PacBio MetaG (Illumina Assembly) | ecosystem: Environmental > Aquatic > Marine > Hypoxic...
CCCTGGGCCGCGCTTCTGATTGCATGGCCTTTGCTTACTCTTGCCGGAATTTACGCAGTGACCACGCGGCGCGGCACTTTCAACACCTTCTACTTTCTGGTGGCGTTTCCGGCGGTCCATCTGCTGCTGGCCTCGGGCTGGCGCGCGCTGGTCACGCGGCCGCGCAGCCGCGTGCCGGCTGCGCTGGCAGCTCTGCTTGCGGCGGCGGTTGTGGCTCTGGCACTGAATAATTATTTTTTTGTGCCCCAATGGAGCAAGAACCGGGGCCTGCGCGAGGTGGCGGAAATACTGCAATCAGAAGCGCGCGCGGGAGATGTTTTCATCGCCAATTTCCCGGACCCGGCTCAAGATTATTACCTGCGAGAGTTGACCCTCGCGCGCGCCATGCTTCCTGAAGAAGCCGAGAACACTCGCGCGGAAACGCTTTCGGCGCTGCATCAACTTGCGGGGCAATACCGGCGCATGTGGTTTGTGCCCATCGATGCGCTTCAGTGGGATGCAGATGCGACCGCGCTGGACTTGCTCAACCGGGGTTACGTGCGCGAGGCGGCATATCCCGCGCGCAAATTGCGTCTGCTGCGCTATGCCAGCGAAACGGCGAGCGCAGCAGGCAGCCGTAGCGTGGACGCTCTATTCGCGGCCGGGCCGAGGCTGCAGTGGGCGCACGTAGCCGTCAACGGATTGCCGGCCGGGGAAGCGCTCTCGGCGGGTGAAAGTGTGCGCGTCACATTGATCTGGTCCGCCCCGAGTGCAGCCATCCAGGGCGACTACATCGTGTTTGTGCATATGCTAGATGCGGGGGGAATGCTGCTTGCCTCCCACGATGGCCCACCCGCTGACGGAAGCCGCGCCACATCCACGTGGCAGTCCGGGGAAACAATCTTAGATGTGCACTCGTTTCACGTGCCCGGTCAGCTTCGGGGCGAGTACTTCACGCTCTCCGTGGGGCTGTATTCGCGCGATACGGAAGAGCGGCAGGCCGTCGTGGGTGGGGGGGATTCCGTGGCTATCTTCGAGTTCAGCGCGGAGACCGCCGGGAAATCCCCCAACTGATTACATGGCGGATATTATGTCCTGAAGTGCTGCGCCAAGGTCAGGGTATCTGAAGGCGTATCCGGCCGCTTGCAAGCGCTGCGGCAACGCGCGCTCGCCGCCGAGCACGATGGTGGCCATCTCCCCGAATATCGCCTGAATCGCGAAGCCCGGCACCGGCAGCCAGCTTGGTCGTCGCAGCGCGCGCGCCAATGCCCGGGTGAACTCCGCGTTCGTCACCGGTTCCGGCGCGCTGATGTTGAAAATGCCATGCGCGTCCTCGTTCTCAATCAAGAAGCGCAGCGCGCCGACCGTGTCTGCCATGTGAATCCACGGGCAGAACTGGCGGCCGTTGCCAAGCCGACCGCCGACGAACATACGCAGCGGCAGCGCCAAGCGCGGAAGCACCCCGCCTGCCATGCTGAGCGGCAGCCCGATGCGCGCCACTGCGCGCTGCACACCGAGCGCCTCCACATCCGCGCTGGAAGCTTCCCAGTCCCGGCATACGCTCGCGAGAAAATCGTTTCCAGCGGACCGGCTCTCAGTGACGGCCTGCGCGCCGAGCGGCCCGTAGTAGCCCACCGCCGAAGCCTGAATGAAGACGGCGGGTTTGCGCTCAGCCGTGGACACCGCGCCGGCAAGCGCCCGCCCTGAATCCACTCGGCTGGCGCGAATACGTTTCTTTTTTTCCGGCGTCCAGCGCTGCGGCAGCAACCCGGCACCGGCGATGCTCTCACCCGCCAGATTGATTACCGCGTCCGTGCCTTCCAATTCATCTTTCCATCCGGAGAGAGTGCGACCATCCCATTGAAGCGCCCGCGCGCCGGAGGGCAGGGCGATGCTCGTGGCGTGGCGGCTGAGGACGGTCACGCCGTACCCGGTGCGCATCAGTTCATGCGTGAGCGCGCGGCCAATCAGGCCGCTGCCGCCGGCGATTAGCGCGCGCACCGCTCTGTTGTCCTAGAAGACATCAGTCGCCGAACTGAATGCCCTGTGCCAGCGGCAATTCGTTCGACCAGTTGATGGTGGTGGTCTGCCGGCGCATGTAACCCTTCCATGCGTCCGAGCCGGCCTCGCGCCCGCCGCCGGTGTCCTTCTCGCCGCCGAACGCACCGCCGATTTCCGCCCCGGAGGTGCCGATGTTCACGTTGGCGATGCCGCAATCAGAGCCGCTTGCGGAAAGAAAGCGTTCGGCGGTGCGCACGTTCCCGGTGAATATAGCGCTCGAAAGACCCTGCGGCACCGCGTTGTGCATGGCAATCGCCTCCGACAATTCTTCGTATTCCATGACGTAGAGGATGGGCGCGAAGGTCTCCTCGCACACCAGCGCGGATTGCTGTGGCATGCGCACAATCGCGGGCTGCACAAAATAGGCCCCCAGTTCGGGCAGCCGCTCCCCGCCGCAGACTCGCTCGCCGCCGCTGGCGCGCGCGGTTTCGATGGCGGCCATCATTTCATCCACTGCCTGAGCGTGCACCAACGGACCCATCAAGATACCATCCCGGAGCGGGTCACCCATAGGCACTTGCGCATAGGCCTTGATTAGACGCTCAGTGAGCTTGTCCACGATTGAGCGATGGACGATTAATCGGCGCGTGGTCGTGCAGCGCTGGCCGGCCGTACCCACCGCGCCGAACATGACAGCGCGTACCGTCAGCTCGAGGTCGGCGTCCGCGGCCACGATGATGCCGTTGTTGCCGCCCAGTTCCAGAATGGAGCGCCCGAGGCGCGCCGCCACCTGCTGCCCCACCTGCCGGCCGGTGCGCACCGAGCCGGTGAAGGAAATGAGCGGCAGGCGTGCGTCGTTCACCATGGTTTTTCCGGTGCCCGGCCCGTCGCCCACCAGCAGATTGAACACGCCGGAGACATTGTGGGCGGCCATCACCCGGTTGGTGATGTGCTGTACCGCGATTGCGGTCAGCGGGGTAATTTCGGATGGCTTCCAGACGACCGTGTCGCCGCAGACGGCCGCGATTGCAGCGTTCCATGCCCAGGGCGCGCCAGGGAAATTGAAGGCGGTGATGACCCCGATCGGTCCGAGCGGGTGCCATTGCTCATACATGCGGTGGCCGGGTCGCTCGGATTGCATGGTGAGGCCGTAGAGCTGCCGCGAGAGACCGACGGCAAAGTCGCAGATGTCTATCATCTCCTGCACCTCGCCGATGCCTTCCATGCGGATTTTGCCCATCTCCAGGGCGATCAACTCGCCCAGCGGCTCGGCTCTTTCGCGCAGCGCGTTGCCGAGGTCGCGCACCAACTGGCCCCGCCGCGGAGCGGGGCGATCGCGCCATGCGGCGAATGCGCTCGCGGCTTGCTCAATCACGCGCCCGTACGATTGCGAGCCGGCTGTCTGCACGCCAGCGATTGGCTGCCCGTCAGTTGGGTTAATGGAAACCAGATCCGCGCCGGAATCGTCAGCCAGCCATCCATCCGCGCCGTAGCACGCGCCGCGATTGGATTCCGTTATCTCTAGTTCGCTCAGCAGCTTCCGCACGGTGTCCTCCCGGGGAGCATCAGGTCAGCGCCGTTCAATCGGCAGGCGGGAAGGTTACCACCATGGTCATGCCCCAGCGCAAGCGCGGGTCGCTTTTTTCCACAGCCACGGTCACAGTGTAGGTCACATCGCCGCGTTTTTCCGCGTGCAGCGCGCTGATGTCGGTCACCACGCCGGGAAGATCTAATTCGGGCAGCGCGTCCGGGGTGATGCTGACCTTCTGGCCGAGGGAAACTTCCGGCACTTCGATTTCCGTCAGATTGTCGGTCTCCACTTTCCAGCTGGAGAAATCGGCAAGGGTGGCCACCGGCTGGCCGGGCTGTACGTAGGCGTCCACTTTCAGCGGCAAATCTGCCACCACTCCGGACCACGGCGCGCGCAGCTCGTTGCGGGCGAGGTCGGCCTCGGCGGCTTCCAGCGCTGCTAGGGCGGAGCGCTCATGTGCGCGCGCTGACTCCATTGCTGCTGCAGCGGAGTCCTGCTGCAAGCGCGCCACCTCCACCGCGACTGCGGCGGATTGCTGCTGCAAGCGCGCCACCTCCACCGCGACTGCGGCGGATTGCTGTTGCACGCCCGCGATCTGCAGCGCCAATATTGCCTGCTCCACGCGCAACTCAATCTGTTTTGCCTGCGTGTCAGCGTAAGCTGCGTGCGCCTGCGCCTGCGCGAGCCGCGCCTTGGCAAGCTCCTTTGCGTCCGGGTCGATGCCGTCCTGCAGTTCGCTCAAACGTTTGCGTGCGTCATCCAGCTGCGCCTGCGCCAGGGTGATATCACCCTGCAACTGCTGCTGTGCCAGCGAGACAGATTGGGGTGGGGCCGGGTCGTCCGCGGATTGTCCGGCCGCGGCCAGAATGCCCTCCCGGCTGTACTGCCCGCTCTGCGCCCACTCCAGATTGCGCTGCGCCCTCGCTAGGTCCATCTGCGCGGCGCGGATTGATTTCTGGTTTTGTAAGCGCGCTTTTTCCAGCTGCACCACGGCCTCGTCGTATTGAGTGACAATGTCGTTGTAATCGTCCTGTGCGTCCGCCAGAGTGACGGTGCGGCCGTCGGTGGTGATCTTGCGCTCCACGTCGCACGTCAATGTGGCCTTGCTGACGACGGAGGCGTAGTCGTCAAGCAAATCGTCGGCAATCCAGTTCAGCACGTCGTACACCGTCCCGGTCTCATAAATCTCACTTCTGTACGTCAATTGCTCGCTGAACTCCAGCTTCGTGTGGGTGTCAGTTTCCACATCTACCTGGCAACCTTCGACTGCCTTTTCCACTTTGTCCAGGAATTCCTTTTCGTCATCAACGCGGTCTTCGGCGCTATCCACGGCATCGGTCAGTGCGCCGATATCAACAATTGTGGTGCTGTGTTGCAGTTGCTCAAGGGCGTTTTCCGCTTGCTGTACCTGATGCTCGTAATACTGCTCATCAGGCTGGTCAACGACCGGCAGAGCGTCTTCGGCGGTTTGCAGCTGCGTCAACGCCTGCTGAATCTCACTTTCGATTCGCGCCGGCGTAAGGGTAGCGGCGTCGTGCAGCGCATCCAGCTGCTGTTGCGCGTCGATGGTTTCCAGCGCGGCCTGCGCGCGTTCGAGCGCTATTTGCGGGCCTTCCAGTTGTGCTTGCGAAAGACTGTATTCCGCCTGCTGCGTTTCGGCCTCGGCCTGCTCAAGATTATATTCCGCCTGCTGCGTTTCGGCCTCGGCCTGCTCAAGATTATATTCCGCTTGCTGGATGCTGGCGTTGGCTTGCTCCAGCGCCAGTTCCGTCTGTTGCAACGTTGCGGCAGCCTGTTCGATATTCGTCGATGCCTGCGCATACGCGGCCTGCAAGCGGGGGCGGTTGTCCAGGCGGGCAATCGGCTGCCCGGATGTGACCATTTCCCCCTCCTGCACCAGCAGCTCGGTCACTCTTCCAGCTATCCCAAATGCCAGATCAATGTGGCGCTCCGGCAGCAATTGTCCTTCTGCAAGCACGCCATAATCCTGCGTTATGGTGGGAACGGCGACCGATTCCGGAGTGGCGCTTTTCTCCTGCTCACATCCGGCAAGCGCGGCCGCGGCAATCAGCATCGCAACCACCATCAGGGTTCTTTTGCTCATAAAATGATTCTCCTCGGGCTCACACGCGATGATAGAGCACCGCCGGTTGCTGAGCGTTCTCAACCTCCTCCAGATTAGCGACCGCCAGTTCGCCGCGCTGATAGAGATACTCAATGTGCGCGCCGGTCTCCTGCAGCGCCAAGAGCACATTATACCCGTTCACCGCGCCAAACAGGCTACGCGAAACGTCTTTGACGGTGGTCGGCTCGGCGCACAGTTGCAGCACTTTCGAAAGTCGCCGCTCGTGTGAACGGCGAATCTCATCCACCCGCTTCGCGAGGTTGCGTATGGGCAGCTGGTGCCCGCCGAGGCACAGGTTCACTCCGGGCAGGTCGCGCACTTTGCGCAGCGAGTCAAAGTAGTGCCCCAGCCCGACGTTGCGAGTGATGCTCTCGGGAGACTGGTGCGGGGTGATGCGAGAAAGAACGTGGTCAGCAGTGAAGAGCACGTCCGCGAGCTGCACGCACACCTGGCCCGGGCAGTGGCCGGGTACGTGGATAAAGCGGAAACCCTCCGCCACTGTTTCATCTTCTCGCAGCGTGAAATCAACCGGCACAGAGTGATAGAGACCCTTTGCGAAGGTGTACATTTGCATCATCTCACCCAGCCGTTTTTCATCGAGGCCGGCGTGAATGAGAAAGGTGCGCAGGCTCTTCGCGGCCAGCACCACGCGTTCTTCAAAATTGGTGAGCACGCGGCGGTCGAGCGCGTGCACGCCTATGGGCGCGCGCGTGTGCTCGCGCACGAAAGCGAGACCGCCGAAATGGTCGAGGTGCCCGTGCGTGATGATGATGCGGCCCACATCTGCGAGCGATACCTTCTCGCCATGCCCGGCCTGCAGCTCGGCAAACCCTGCCAGCAGGTCATCGTTTGAATCTGCCCAGCCGGAGCCGACGTCTATCAGCGTGGGCGTGTCCGCGCCCAGCACCAGGTGCGCGTGCGCGTAGAAATCGGGGAAGGCCTGCAGCCGCAGCCGGTAAATCCGAAAGCCGCCGGCGTTAAACCGCTCAACTCTGGGGGTGTCGGTCTTGGCGCTCATGCCGTTATTTTACCGCACGTTGCGCACGGCGCGCTTGCTCGTCCGCGAAGGTAGTTGGGGTATAATGCCGCTGCAGCATTGCCTGCGAGGGGTGGATGGCGAAGTGGATATGAGTTTTGCAGATAGAGTGGCGGTGGTGACGGGTGCTTCGCGCGGAATCGGACGCGCCATAGCCGAGGAACTCGCGGCCGGGGGCGCGGCCGTGGTGGTGAACTACGCGCAGGACGCAGACGGGGCGGCCGCCACGGTAGAGGCCATCCGCAGTGCGGAGGGGGCTGCCGGCGTCTTTCAGGCTGATGTCTCCGATTTCTCCGAGGCCGAGGCGCTCATCAAGCATGCTGTGACGGAACACGGAAGACTGGATATCCTCGTTAACAACGCCGGCACCACCCGTGACCAAGTGATTATGCTCATGCCGGAAGAGGACTGGGATGTGGTGTTGCGCGTCAATCTGAAGAGCGCCTTCAATTGCAGCAAAGCGGCGGTTAGGGCGATGATGCGCAAGCGTTACGGGCGCATCGTCAACATCAGCTCGGTGGCGGGCATCGCCGGAAACCCCGGACAGACCAATTACTCGGCCTCCAAGGCGGGCTTGATAGGGTTTTCGCGCGCGCTGGCGCGGGAGGTGGCGCCGCGCAAAATCACAGTGAACGTGGTCGCGCCCGGGTTTGTGCCCACGGCGCTGACGAATGATTTACCGGACGATATAAAAGATGCATCGCTTGCCGGCATTCCGCTGGGGCGGTGGGGTGAGCCCACCGAAGTGGCCGGAGCGGTGGCGTTTCTGGCCGGCGAGGCCGCCGGTTACATCACCGGTCAGGTGCTGAATGTGGACGGCGGCATGGTGATGGCGTGAGGCCGAAATCGTGAGCGAAGCGGAAAGAGGCGCGATCATGACCCAGCCGCGTGACCGCACGGTGGCTGCGCCCGCGGTGCTGCTGACTATCGCGCGCCTTTCTGCGCTGGCCGTGGAGGGCGTGGCCGGTATGGCCGCTGTGCCCGGCGGGGTAAATCGGCTCTTCAAACGTGGCGGCGGAGACGGGGTGCAAATCGAGGTGGACGACAATTCCATCTGCGCGAAGCTGTACCTCGTGGTCTCGGCCACGGCTGATATGCAGGCGGTCGCGCGAGCGGTGCAGGCTGAGGTCGGGCGCGCATATCAGGATATGGTGGGAATGGTAGTGCGTGGCGTGAGCGTGTCCATCGAGGATGTGGATTACGACTGAGCCACCCTGGCGCGCATGTGCGCGTGTGACCGCCCAAATTTGCGCCAGTGGTGAGCGTGGATGAAAGCCCGGCGCAAAGCGCGCTGCTTTGCCTTGCAGGTGCTCTATGAAATCGACTGTAGTGGCCATGCGCTGGTGGAGACTTTTGAGTACCGGCGCGCGGCGGCCGCGTTGAGTAAGCCCCAGGCGATGTTCGCGCTCCGGCTTGTTGAGGGTGCGTGGGGGCAGCGCGCCTGGCTCGACCAGGTCATCCATCGCCACGCACCCGAGTGGCCGCTCTCGCAGATGGCTTATGTGGACCGCAATGTTCTCCGGATCGCAATTTGGGAATTCGCTCTGAGCGGGGAGACGCCCCTCAAGGTAGCAATTAATGAAGCCGTGGAATTGGCGAAGCGCTTTGGTAGTGATTCTTCCTCACGCTTCGTCAACGGCGTTCTGGGTGCGCTCGCCGCCAAAGAGAACGACGTGCGCCAGATGCTGGAGGCAAAGGTGAAAAAAGAAGCCAGAGCCACATGAACGGATTCGGCGGCATTGGCGGCTGGGAACTGCTACTGGTGGCGGTCATCGCTATGCTCGTGCTCGGCCCGGAGCGCATGGTCAAGCACGCCTATCGCCTTGGCCGCTGGGCGCGCAAGCTCTCGCGCTATTGGCAGGAGGGTGCGTCCGCCTTCCGGGAACAGTTGAAGGACATCGAAGAGGAGGCCGTTGGCGACAGCGCTGATTTGCCCAGCCTGTCGGAATTGAAGGAGCTGGCAGCCGAGATCCGGCTGGAGGACGAATTGACGGGCAGCGTCTCGGCGGAAGCCGCGCCGGATGCGACCGCGCGGGCCGAACCTGAGACCGGGGGGCCGTCCGCGAGCGCCTCGAGGCCCGCCTCCCCGACCGACCCCAATACTGCGTCGGAAAAACCGACATCGTACAGCGCCTGGCGTCCGCCCAGAAAGCCGACAAGATGAGCGTCAGCGATTCCAGCACCAAAAAACCCGCCGGGAAAATGTCGCTTATGCAGCATCTGGGCGAATTGCGCACGCGCATATTGTGGTCTGCCGCTGCGATTGCGGCGGCATCCGCAGTGAGTTTCTGGTTTGCTGAGGATCTCATTCAAGTGCTTATCAGGCCGTATGGCGGCTTGCTGCAGGTGATTGAACCCACTGAAGGCTTCGCGGTTTTTTTGCGCGTTGGCCTGACCGGTGGGTTGGCGCTGGCCTCCCCGCTGCTGATTTATCAGGTGATCTCTTTCGTTTCGCCAGGACTGACGCGCCGGGAGCGGCGCGTGCTCATGGGGGTGGTGCCGGGCGCGCTGTTGCTCTACACGGCCGGCGCAGCCTTCGCCTGGTTTCTGATGATACCGGCCGCCACCGATTTCTTGAGCAGATTCATGGCCGATATTTTCGAGGTGCATTGGACCTCGCGTGCGTTCGTCAGGTTCGTGCTATCGATAACGCTGTGGATTGGCGTGGCCTTCGAGATGCCGCTCGTGCTCATGTTCCTCGCATGGCTCGGCGCGGTGACCCCACAAAAGCTGCTGCGCGGCTGGCGGTTCGCGGTGGTGATTATCGCAATTGTGGCCGCGGCCATCACCCCGACGATAGATCCGTTTAACATGCTGTTGGTGATGGCGCCTCTTTTCGCGCTCTATCTTTTCAGTATCGTGCTGACCGTGTTCCCATACAGGGCGCGCCAACGCAAACTGGTTTAACACAGAATTTGCGCTACGCGCTATAATGCCGATAGCTGTGCCGGACTGCCTGGTAAGCGGCGCCCCCCCGCTGCAGGCTAGCCCGGCATGGCTCTTTTTTTTCGTGCCTGTACACTGTAAACAGACGCTGCTGAGGTACAATGGGCGCGTCTATGGCCTCCTTTCGGCCGCACGACCACTATGGATGAAGCAAAGCCGCAAACCCTGACGCCGCCGCGACCGCTCGAGCCGCGCCAGAGTGCCATCATCGTTGGCGCGTCCTCTGGAATTGGCGCGGCGCTGGCGCGGCGACTCGCCGCCGAGGGCTACGCGCTAGGTTTGCTCGCCCGCCGCGAGCAGCACCTTCAACGCCTGTGCGCGCAGATAAACACGGCCGGCGCGGGGCAGGCGCTTTGTTTCCTCCACGATGTGCTCGCCACGGCGGATGTGCCCGCGCTCTTCCAGAAAGTGTGCGTGGCGCTCGGGGGTCTGGATCTGTTCGTATACAACTCCGGCACACAGTACCCCAATGATGCCGATGTCTTCAGCGCCGAGAACGATCTGCACGTCTTTCGTGTCAACTTGCTGGGCGCGGCCACCTGGCTGAATCTGGCCGCCGAGCGTTTCCAGCGCGCCGGAGCGGGTCATATTGTCGGCATCGGCAGCGTGGCCGGGGACCGGGGTCGGCGCGGCATGCCGGCATACACGGCATCCAAAGCTGGGCTGCACACTTATCTAGAGGGCTGGCGCAATCGACTGGCGCGCCACGGCGTGGCGGTCACCACCATCAAACCCGGGCAGGTGCAGACGGCGCTGCTCAAAAATGCGGACCGGGAGCGCGGCCCGATTCCCGTGGAAGCCGCCGCCGATCTTATCTGGCAGGCCATCCGTCAGCGGCGTGCCACGGCCTATGTGCCCGCGCGCTGGGCGCTGGTTGGGTGGGTGGTGCGTCACCTGCCGGGTTTCATCTTTCGGCGTCTGAACATCTGAACAGCGGGGCACTCCGGAATGTCCGCACTCCCCCTCGATAACCTGCAGCGCGCGTCCGCGTGGGGGCTGGCTTCGGGGGCGCTTTGCCACGTGCATCGCCCCACTGATGAAGCCGGGGTGCGGCGCGTTTTTGAACTGGCGCGCCGGCACGGGCTCTCGGTCGGGTTTCGCGGCGGGGGCCAGAGCTACGGCGATGCTGCTCTCAACGGCGAAGCGCTGCTTCTTGATTCATCCGGCATGCAGCGCATTCTTGATTGGCAGCCGGAAAACGGCGTTATCACCGCCCAGCCGGGAATGACCATCGGGCAACTCTGGCGAAAGACGCTCCCTTCGGGTTGGTGGCCGCCGGTGACGCCGGGCACCATGCAACCCACGCTGGGCGGTTGCGCGGCGATGAACATCCACGGGAAAAACCACTGGCGTGTTGGCTCGTTCGGGGAGCACGTGCTCGCGTTCAGCGCGTTGCTTCCCACCGGCGAGATGGTGCGCTGCAGCCGTGCCGAGCGCCCCGAGCTTTTCCACGGCATGCTCGGCACCTTCGGGATGCTGGGCTGTTTCCTTTCGATTACGCTGCAGATGAAGCGGGTGCAATCCGGCGCGGTACGAGTGCGTGCGTTCTCCGCGGGTGGCATTGAGGCCATGCTGGAGATCGTTGATGCGCACAAAGAGGAGGATTACGTCGTCGGGTGGGTGGATTGCCTCTCCGGTGGGCGCACCGCCGGGAGGGGTATCGTGCACACAGCCCGCCACCTGTTGTCCGGCGAACCCGGGTCGCGGCCGCTGGGCGAAGAGACAGGCGCACATGAATTGCCAGCCACACTGTTCGGCATTCTTCCACAGGAGCGGGTGTGGCGGCTGCTGCGCCCGCTAAATCACCGCGCGGGCTGGAAGTTGATTAATAGCGCCCGCTACCATGCCGGGCGCTGGCGGGACGGACACAGCTTCACGCAATCGCTGCCGCGATTCAATTTTCTGCTCGATTATGTGCCCCACTGGCGGCGCGCCTTTCTGCCCGGCGGCTTGATTCAATACCAGTGCTTCATCCCGGCGCAGAAGGCCGCCAACGCCTTTGGAGAGCTGTTGCGGCGTTGCCGGGAGCGCGGGATGCCCGCGCACCTCGGGGTGCTAAAAAGGCATCGCGCGGATGAGTTCCTTTTTTCCTGCAATCTTGATGGTTTCTCGCTGGCGCTTGATTTCCGCGTGAGCGCGCGCAACCGCGCGGGGTTGGCAGCGCTGGCGGCGGAGATGGATGAAATCGTACTGCGGGCGGGCGGTCGTTTTTATTTTGCCAAAGACAGCACATTGCGCCCGCATGCGGCGCGTGCTTTTCTGGGGCCGCATGCTCTGCAGCAGCTCGCGGCGCTCAAGCGGCAGTGTGACCCCGGGGGGCTGCTGCAGAGCAACCTTTCGCGGCGCGTGCTGCCCGAGTTGCATCCCGGCGGCGTTGGATGAAACAGTTGTGTACACGACAGCCGCCAGCATGAAAGCAATCGCAACGAATATGCGTAATTTCCTGGCGTAGTTGTGGGTGAGGCGTGAAAGGTTGGAGATGCCTGTTACGGTCAGGCAAGAACCAGCAATTGATGAACCTGATTAATGTGTCTGGGCAGGTAGGCCGGGGCGTCATTCGGCGCAGGTCGGTAGTAGGCAGCGCCAGCGCAGGCCCGGCACAGAACCGTCCCTTCGTAGATGACTTCGCGTTCGTTCATGATCTCTTCGGCGCAAACTTCACAGGCCTTTCTGACGCCGGGGCGACTGATCAGCGCATCTAGGTCTACAGTGAGAGTCACGGACTGCGTGCTCAGCAACTCCGCTGTTGGCATCAAGCGGTAGCCTTCGTGCTGGGCTGCCCAGCGATTGCGGGCTTCCGGCGCATAGCGCCGGGCAACCTCGCGAATGCCGGGCTGTGGCGCGACGCGCACGGCCTGGCCGGTGTGGGTGTCCACAAAGGTGGCAGCCAGTTTGCCGAAGTCAAACAGGCGCAAGGTTCGCCGGCCTACCCAACAGCCGGTGGCCACGGATACCCCATTTGCTCCACAGCCATCCGTCTCTACGAAGACCACCAGCCGCTTGTCGGTACGAGGTACAGTCAGGCTCAAGGTGCTCGCGCCGCACAGCCCCATACGTACGCCAAGCACCTGCCTCGGACACAGATGGTGATGAAGCGCGGCCGTCTGGCATAAGAGTTCTTCGATGGGTTTCATATAACCTCCAGTTTCTCAAACAATCAGGCCGCCCCAATAAAATGAGACGGCCTGTGAGCAATCCGGGCGGGTCTGACCGCCCTTGTTTCAGCGTTACAAGGCTACTGCGCCCTCAATCTGATTGAGTTGCTGTGATAATTCGTCAACATCTTTTTCTTCTGGCCAATCTCGTGCAGCATCTAGCTGCTGAACAAGGTAAGCGTCTATTTCAACCAATACATCTTCACGTAAATCAAGTATATTGCTTGGTGCTAATTTACCAAGTTAAAAACCAGTAAGATGATGCCAATTTAAACTCCAATAATAAATCAATTTTTAACTTTCACTAACTTCCTCCGCTTGCCAATTTGCATTCAGCCAAAGACATTTGACTTCAACCGGAAGATGCCAAAATTCAACATTTCTTTTAGCTTGAAGTAATTGCCCCTTCTGAATCTTATCAGCGACCTGATTCCCAAGGCAGTCTTGATGTGCGACCAGAAACACACTTTTCGTTTTGTGGCCTGAAACAGAAATCTCAACAGATAACCTTGTGGCTTTCACAACACTGTCTTCGGTGTTTGATGCCAAATGCTTAATAATCCCCGCCTCGGTGATCATATCTACATACCGCACACCGCTTCGTCCTTTAATGAAATTGATGACCGGAATCTGTGTCCGCCCATCGATACAGTTAAGCGCCGCAGCAAAGGAATTGCTCATCATTGATTTTTCACCTCCACACAAACCCCTCCCTTTGCCTGGAGTTCTCACGCATAGGCTGTCTAACTCCATTGTTTCTTATCATAGCCATCATGGCTGGGCCGACCGGCCAAAATCTGCTCCTTGCCCCCTGTTGTGACCTTCTTAAATGCCTCATTGGAAATTGCTCAGCAATTCCAGGATCCTCGCATTAAGATCATTCAAAATAAAAAAATCAAGGCATCTCATACAGCCGTAACATCGGCCTTAAACAAGGCAAGGGTAAGTTTGTGTTTTTCACTGATGCGGATTGTATGCCCTCAAAAAACTGGCCTCAAAATCGCTTATCGCAAATGGCGGCAACTGATGATTGCAGTGAAATAAAGCCTTATAATATTTCCAGTCTTTCCGCTAATTTCAACGGCGAACCTTTGTCTTGTTTTCCCCAAATCAATAGAGTTGGAATTTTAGTCAAATAAATTGGATACCAGCCGTCGCAGAAGCCCAAAAAAAACTATACCCCATATTGGCACGGTTATATATATAAAGCCACGAGGTATAGCTGAGATTAAAGCAGAATCTATGGCGCCTCCCAACTGGAAAGTGCAAGCTGTGTACATTCCAAGCGGAAAGACTAGACCCCAGTACCCTTGATCATATGCAATTGGGAACCGTTTTATTCCATGACGCCAAATTGCAAGAAGCGCCATGAGCGGGATCCACCAGGTAGCAGTCGCCCAATACCATAAAGTGAATCCCGTTAGAAAAGGTAGCATTGATAGCAATAGAGGAGAATCTGTCGCCCGTTGAATGAGCAGCGTACCGGCTAGGGTTGATATAGCCATCGCTCCCATATTGATCCAATACGGCGGCATGAGATCAGAGGGTTGAAATTCAAAGAATGTATATCGGTAAAAAATGAGCGAGATAAGCCAGATATAAAGCATTCCGCCACAGAGCCAGAGTGCAAGCATGATCGTAAGTGCACCCTCTTTTCCAACTCCGAGTTCTGGAAGGGCTAAACATCCAACCACGCACAATGACTGCGTACCGACAACTGCTACAAGCCATCCACCATTGATTCCTTCCGCAAGACTTGGCTTATCTCGTTTTACAGTAAGCGCACCAAAAATTCCATATATGAAAACCAGCCATAGCCCTGCTGCCAGATACCAAAGGATCTTTGCCCATAGAAAATCATTAGAAATAACGATGAGCTGTGCTGCTACTACACCAGTGGCTGCCACAATGGTGAAAAATCCAACTCCCCTCGAATGATCAGATAAGTCACTTAGAACGCGTCGTGGATAAATAAGAGCACGGAGGATATTCAAAATCCAAAGAATGGCATATGTAAATAAATTTAGCCAAAGGAGCACTCTCGGCAGAATTGTCCAACCTAAGAAATTGGCGCTAATCGACACGATTCCTGTCGACATGACAAGCGCAAAATAAGCCGGATGAAGATCTGAGATTTCTTCTTTTATTCGTGAAATCATAACGTTTTGTGTTTACAGGATTTTACGCCTGAAAAATCATTGTGCCTGGAATTCATGCTCCCGCGTAAAATTCCTTGTACGAAAAATTATCTCTCTGCAGAGCCCTCGCATAGGGATGCGGGGCCTTCGAAAAAGAAAATTTCAATGGTATGGACTTATGCCAAGACGATGGCGCGGTGCGCGGCCCATTGAGCACCCAGATCGGTCAGTATCTCGGCAGAGAGCGATTGAGGAGCTAAGCGGTAGAGCACTTGCTCTTCTTTGGCAAAGTGTTCCCGCGCAACCTCAATGACCCGCAGCAGGAGTTTTCGGGCCTGATCCAGTTCCTTCGCAGCGGGGAAGCGAATCAGCAGTGGGCAATGATTGTTCCAGGTAGTCGAACTGGGCATAGAATACCGCATGTTCCCCCAGTAAGGCATCGGTGATTATCATAATTCAGTATTCTCTTTCTGCATTCTTACGTGCGTAATAGCCGCCATCCACCGTCCATGCGCTATGATGCTGACCGGTGGTGGGTGACATAAAGGGCCAGCCCAGTAAACACCGCTCCGCCGATGATGTTGCCAATGGTGACCGGGATCTGGTTCCAGAACCACCAATCAGTCATCGAGATGGGCGCTCTCAGGAGCATGGCAGTCGGAATGACGAACATGTTAACGATGGAGTGCTCATAGCCATGGGCAAAGAAGATCGTGATGGGCAGCCACATGGCGGCGATCTTGCCCACAGTAGAACGAGAGACAAAGGCCAGCATCGCTCCCAGGGTCACCATCCAGTTGCATAGAATTCCCTTCACCAGCGCCGTGCTCCACCCGCTGGCGCCTATGGCCATATACGCCAACGTCTTTTTCTCCGCGAGATGGCGGACCTGCTCCCCTACGGGGCCACCATCGGTCGTACCGAAGTTGGTGATGGCCAGGTAGAACAAGAAGGCGTAGAAGACACTACCCACCAGGTTGCCTAGATAGACCCACCACCAATTGCGTAGCAGCCCGTTTACCCGCACCCGCCCGGCCGCGAGCGCCTGGGGCAGCAGAGCAAAGTTCCCCGTGGCCAGCTCCAGCCCCAGCAGCACCAGCATCACGAAGCCCACCGGGAAAGCGAATGCGCCCACGATAGGGGGCAACCCCTGGGCCAAGATTACCATAACAAGTGAGGTGGCATAACCCAGGAAAACGCCGGACAGGAAACTCCTGATCAACAAATCACGGATAGGCAGGAGCGCCTTTTTCTCCGCCGCACCTACAGCATCTGCGATTACCTCCGCGGGGTTCACGTTATCCATAATAAGTGGGAGCCACCTCTATTCTAACTAGCCAGTGTGCTTCAACCGTGGAATCATATGCCCGTGGGTGCAATCCAAAATCTAAAATCGCCAACCCAAAATCGACTAACTCTCTTCCGCTACAATCTCGGTCGCCCATGCGGGGCTGGCGCCGGTCGGAGTTCTCCCGGGTTCCGCCGCTTCAATCCGAGTATCCTTCTGCGAGATGCGCCGGACCACGAGAGTAAGCCAGACCAGACAAGCCACTGCTACCATGAACAAGAACATCCAGGTCGTGGTCCAAAGCCCGATAACCTTGAGAAGCTGACCGAAGATGATAGGGCAGACGAAGCCGCCGAGTCCTCCCACCATGCCGACGATGCCCCCCACCAGGCCGATCTCGTCAGGGAAGTACTCTGGAATGTACTTGTAGACTGCGGCACTCCCGATCCCCAGGGCAACACCAGCGATGAACACGAGAACGGTGAAAACCCAGACGTTGGCCTGGAAGTAAATGTGGGTAACACCGCGCGCCAGCAATTGCCGCCTCACCACCTGTTCCCCAACCGCTACCCAGGGTTCGTGCCAAGAGTTAATAAGGGGCAGCAATATCGCTTCCGAGTCGTTTATTTCTCTTTGTACAACGGGTTCGAGGGCATATACGTCTTCATCAACCTGAATTTCGTTATTGGTGATCGATGTAACGGTGCCACCATTCTTGGCCATGATCCCGCTGCCGGGGGATTCGATATTCATCTTGGGGAAGAACAAGAGGAAGCAGCAGACGATGATTGTGGCTAGGACCCAATACATCACGCTTCGGGCGCCGAACTTGTCCGACAAGACCCCGCCCAAAGGCCGGATGACACCGGAGGGCAAAGAGAAGCTGGCGGTCAGCAGCCCGGCCATGACAATTGTCATTAGGTAAACGTTAACGTAGTAGGGCACCAGCCACTGGGCCAAGGCCACGAAGCCGCCAAAGGCCAGGAAGTAGTAAAGACCAAACCGCCATACACGTACAACCTTCAGCGGTCTGAGCATCTGGCTTATGGTTCGTTGGCCCGTGGCTAGTTTTCGATTATTGGTGAAGACGTAGAAAATGATGGCCATCACTACCAGTACCCCGGAATAAATAACCGGGAGTTGTCGCCAGTTGTCGATATTGGTTCCCCCATCGGTCAGCCAGCGCAGGAGACTGGGCGCGCCCATACTGGTCAAGGCTGCACCGGCGTTACCCGCTCCGAAAATGCCGAGAACTGTTCCCTGACGCTCCTTGGAGAACCAGACCGAACTGAAGGCGATGCCCACCGCGAACGAGGCGCCGGTCAGACCGAAGCCCAGACTATAGAGCAAATACTCGGTGTACGAATCGGCCCGGCTCAACATGTACATTGGTATCGCGCTGAATAGCATCAGCAGCGCGTAGACGGGACGACCACCGAACTTGTCGGTCAAGATACCCATAGGCAGGCGCATGATTGAACCGGTCAGCACCGGGATACCGATCACCACACCCATCTGGGCCGCGTCCCATTCAAACACCCCGTTGTCGACTAGAAAGGTGACCAGCACCCCATTGAGCATCCAGGCCGCAAAGCAGGTGGTGAACGCAACCGTGTTAAGGGTCAGAATAGTGTAGGGTTTGGTTTTCTCACCCACAATATTTCACATCCAACACAACAGCAACAGTGGCGGCCGCCACGACGTTTGGCGCTCGGTGGCGTCGCCCAAGTAATGAGACTCAATGCTTGAATTGACAAATCGGTAAGTTGGCGACTGTTGTGCCGTCCGTCGTTGAGGACTTCTGGAGGGGCTGAGGCACGCTCTTGACCGCCGTCTCCTTCACCTCGCTTGACCTCAAGACCTTACCGTTTCAGAGCCTTATAACCTCGCATGGAGATGTAAGGCCGGGTGATGTAGCTAAAGGGGTAACTGAACATATGTACCAGTTTAGTAAAAGGGAAGTAGGCGAAGAAGATGAAATTCGCGATCAGGTGCAGTTTGGCCAGGAGGGGGAAGCCGCTCAACAGGCTAGGATCAGGCTGGAGGGTGAGCAGTCCGTAGAACCAGGGACCCACCCCGTAGGAAAAGCCAAAGATAAGTTGCACAGCCGAGACATACAGGCCCAGCCCGCTAATCACAATCAGGAATATGAGTACCACGTAATCCTCGGTGGTGCTCATGGCCCGCAATTGGGGCCTGGTGACCCGGCGTATGAAGGCCCAGAATATCCCGTAAAAGAGGAGGATGCCGCCAAACATCCCTGCCCAGCGGAAAAAGTCAACCAGCGACACCGAATTTAGCCCGCCGCCAAAAAAGCCCAGGATGTGGCTGATGATGAGAATCACAAGCCCCCAATGCAGGCACAGGGCCGCCGGCCCGATAGAAGCACGGCCAAAAAAGCCGGTGGAGCGGGTGGTCCACAAAAAATCTCCCCGGGCGCTCCAGTCCGGTTTTCCCCGGAAATGGCTCTTCAGTCCGGTAAAGGCCCGGTAAGCCGACCCACCAATAAACAGGACAAGGGCGATATACGGCAATCCGCCAAAGAGGAAATTGTCAAACATAGCTGGCCTCCTTTATTCGCACTTCCAGGTCCAATTCCAGCAGCCGTACCAATCCGTCTGAAAGATGGAGATAGGGGCTGTTCAGCGTCTCGAGTCGTTCGCGCAAGGGCGGCAGAAAGGGCAGGATGTATTCCCGGATGAACTTCTCCCGGATGGGGTCTTCAGTCTCGGCGGTGAGGGCCAAAAAATCCACCATCAGCGGCAAATAATCCGGCAGTTCCTTACCGTTCGGGCCCACCCCAAAATGCTTGTAGACGCCAACCAACTCAATCATATAATCGTTCCTGTCGGACACGGCCGCCCCGGCACAGGTCTTCGGCTCATCGAAGGAGTGGCTGCCCAGGTAAAGCGGGCAGCGGGGATCCAATTCAAACAGGTCGACGTACTCCTCCTCCACCAGGGGATAATGAGCCAGGAACTGCTCCAGATGAGATGCTCCCTCTCCGTCTACTTCACACAGGATTGGGATGATCTCTTCAGTCTCCGCCCGCACGCCTTCTACCTCCACGTCCTGGGGGTTGCACCACAGGTCGGCCACAACGGCATGGGCCCGCTGCAACAATTGAGGCATCTCACTCATACGACTTCTCCGGCGTGTGGTAATCCCGGTGATAACTTCGCCGCCGCGACAGGGGGCTGGAAAGGCTCATTTCCGTAAAACCGGCGACGCCCCGCTCTGTGTAAGGGCTAAGGTCTGCTTTTTCCCGGGTGGTGTTGGGCACCACAAAGCGCTCGTCGTAAAAGGCCAACGAGAGGGCTCGCACAATTCCTTTGGCGTCGTCCTCGGTCAGCCCCACCCTCTCCAGCACTTCTACATTGGGTTTTCCATCCACCCGCAGGCTCCGCTCGTAGTGCCTGACGGCCAGTTGCCTCCGGAGGGACTTTTTCACTATCTCCTCATTCCCTGCCCCGAACAGACTCGCCAGATATTTAATGGGGACCCGGAATTTCTCCAGTTCATCCAGGCTCAGCAGGGGGCCGTCGTCGGGCTTGTCCATATCAAAAGTATCCTGATCGTCGGGCGAGTTCTGCCCGATGCTGGTGATGATGGGGGCCAGGGGCGGGATGTACCACAACATGGGCAGGGTGCGGAACTCGGGGTGGAGGGGTAAGGCAAGCTCCCACTGCTTGATCAGTTGGTAGGGGGCCGAGCGCTGGGCGGCGTCAATCCAGTCGTCATCAAGCCCGTTTGCCCGGGCGTTCTCAATTACTTCAGGGTCGAAGGGGTCCAGCATGATGTCCCTCTGGGCGTCTATCAGGCCCTGCTCCTCCGCCAGGAGGGCCTCGTCCACCCGGTCCATATCGTACAGCATCACACCGAAGGAGCGGATGCGGCCCACGCAGCTGTGGAAGCAAACCGGCGGCAATCCGGACTCTACCCGGGGATAACACAGGATGCACTTCTCCATTTTTCCCGAGCGCCAGTTGTAATAGGGTTTCTTGTAAGGGCAAGAGGAGATGCAGTAGCGCCAGTTCCGGCAGCGATCCTGGTCAATGAGTACGATGCCATCCTCCTCCCGCTTGTAGGCGGCCCCGGAGGGGCAGGCGCCCACGCAGG
>Ga0187833_10002370_pt1 | contig 20310 bp, 18 predicted proteins | sample ETNtaG_37_FD_167968 | JGI IMG/M metagenome (GOLD analysis project Ga0187833, IMG submission 167968) | Marine microbial and viral communities from oxygen minimum zone, Eastern Pacific Ocean - ETNP2014_SV_400_PacBio MetaG (Illumina Assembly) | ecosystem: Environmental > Aquatic > Marine > Hypoxic...
ACAATAATACTAGAGTTTTGGTTATCATCCAAGCAAGAATGGCATCTTCAAGGCTGCCTGAAAAGGTTATCATGAAATTAGATGGAATTCCACTAATACAGCATACAATCGAAAGGGCAAAAAAAGCAATCAATGTTGATAAAGTTATACTAGCAACATCAAAAGATAAGTCAAATGACTCTATAGAAAAACTTTGCAGGAATCTAGGTGTTATTTACTTTCGCGGTCAGGAAAATGATGTTTTAAGCAGATTCATTAAAGCTGCGGAAGAATTTCATCCTGGTATTGTTGTAAGGATTTGCGGTGATGAGCCACTCCTTGATTCAAAAATATTAGAAAAAGCAATTGAGATGCACAAAAATATGGGTGTTGACTATTCAACTACAGTAGGCTCTGTACCCAAAGGGCTTGATGTTGAAGTAATAAATTATGATGCGCTTAAAAAAGCTGATGAAAACGCAAAAACAGAAGAGCAAAGGGAGCATGTAACTAAATACATACTTGATAATCCCAAAGACTTTAAGATACAAAAGCTCAATTTTGGAAAGCATTTGGCAAGGCCCGATATTGCGATTACTGTAGACACAAAAGAAGATTTTGAGTTTGTTGAAAAGATTTACTATCTTCTAAAAAAAAGCAATTCATTGTATTCCGGAAGCCTTTCAGAAAAAATAATAGAAATTGTAGATAATAATGAAGCAGAAAGAAAACCCATAATTCTCTTAAGGGCAGATGGTTCTAAGGAAAAAGGTATAGGAGACATTATTTCTCTAATAAATATGTCTGATTATCTGAAGGATAATTTTGAATTTAGATTCGCTTTAAGGGATTATGAAGGAGGAATTGGTTTTGTTAAAAAAAAGGGCTATGACGTGCTTTGCATTCCGGTTGAAAGCAGCAAAGAAGAAGAAGTAAAGCAGATTGAAAGTTATTGCAGGCTAAATAAGATTAAATATTGCATAATTGAGATAGTGCCCAATGACGCTGTTTATGTCAAGGAATTATCTAAATTTTTGAAAGTAATGGTAGTGGATTTTGAAGGCAGTATTAAGGTATATTCAGATGTTCTTCTTTCCTGGAATATATCTGCTGCTGATTTAAAATATAATTATATTAATAAAAATGCATTAAAGTTGCTAGGTCCGGAATATACTCCATTGGGGAATAATATTTTGAACTTCCAAAAAAAGGTCCAGAATAAAGGCATTAAAAACATTACTATTGTATTTGGCGGGACAGATGCTTTTAACTTAAGCTTTATTTTGCTAGATGCTATCTCAAAAATAGAAAATAAATATAATTTTACTTTTATTTTGGGGCCGGGTTTTGCCAATAGTGATTCTTTTAAGGAAAAAGCACAGAAAATTAAATGCAAAATAATTATCTCACCAAAGAACATACATGAAATTTTTTCAGAGAGCGATTTAGTTATATCTGGGGGCGGTCTTACTGCTTTTGAATTAGCAGGTTTAGGCGTGCCTTTTATCGGCATAAGCAAAGTCCCTTGGGAAATAAAAAGATTAAAGAAGATGAACTCATTAGGCATATGTAGGTTTGTAGCTGTTGACAAGAACATGGGGATGAATGTCATATCCATTATAGAAGAGCTTTTAAGTCAAGAAAAAAGAATAAAAATGGTAGGGAACGGCAAAAGACTTGTTGATGGAAAAGGCTGCCTAAGAATTGCAGAAGCGATAAAATCGAGATGGAAAAATGGCAATTAAAATAGCAGATAAAAAAATCGGAGACAATGAGCCATGCTTTATAATAGCAGAAATTGGCATAAACCATAACAATAAAATAGAAATTGCGAAAAAAATGATTGATGCAGCAGCTGATGCTGGATGCGATGCTGTTAAATTCCAGGCTTTTAAGGCAGAAAGGATGTATCCGAAGTCTGCTGGAAAGATTGATTGGAAAGACAAGGATAAGGAATATTCCTATGATATTTTTGAGGCTAACAAATCTTTTGAAGTCCCGGATAATTGGTGGGATGAGTTGCAAAAATATTCCCATAAGAGAAGGGTGGTGTTTTTTGCAAGTGTCTGTGATGAAATGACAGCTTCTAAAGTAATTAAGTATTTAGATTTGGTTAAAACGACTTCATTTGCGATAACTCATCTTCCCCTATTAAAAAATCTAGCGAAATACAACAAGCCATTGATCTTTTCAACAGGAACTGCTATTATTGGGGAGATTGAGGAAGCATATAATGAGGTAAAGGACTTGAATAAGGATATAATTATACTATATTGTGTTTCTGAATACCCTACACCTCTGGAAAATACCAATATTGCTACAATTGATATACTAAAAGAGAAATTTCCAAAAGCTGTTATTGGATTCTCTGACCATAGCGAAGAGATGTATGAAGCTGGTGTTGCAGCTATAGCCCATGGAGCAAAAGTGATTGAGAAGCACATTACTTTGGATAGGTCTATGGAAGGCCCTGACCATTTTTTTGCACTGGAGCCAGAAATGCTTAAAAAGATGGTTGCTGAGATAAGAAAAACAGAAGAGCTAGTCAGAAAAAATAAGCATATTGAGATAGACCAAAAGCTTATTGGATCAAAGGACCGTAAATTATCAGAAAAAGAGGAATATATGAGGTCATTCGCAAGAAGAAGCGTAATGATGAAAAGGGCAATGCATGAAGGAGAAAGACTGACTAAAGATGATATAATTGTCCTTAGAAATGGCAAAAAGAAACCAGGATTAGTGCCAAAATGGTATGATATCATATCAGAAGGAAAATATGCACTAACAAAACAAGTTGAGAAAGAATATGTTTTGCAAAAAGAGGATATTAGATTTGTAGAGTAAATAAAGATGAAAATTCAAATTTTATTAGATAATCCGAAAAGCTGGTTTATTAGATATATAAATGTCTTAGTCGAGTCTATTAAAAAGATGAATCATGATGTTATTTTTGTTATGGATTTCAATAAGATAACAAAAGGAGACATAGTTTTTATTCTAAGCTGTGATAAGATGATTCCAGAAAAAGTCCTAAAATTAAACAAACATAATCTTGTAATCCATGCATCTGACGTTCCAAAAGGTAGAGGATGGTCCCCAATGACGTGGCAGATTCTGGATGGAAAGGACGCGATCCCTATTTCCTTATTTGAAGCATCCTCTGAAGTTGATAGCGGCGATGTTTATATGAAAGATTATATCAAACTGGATGGGACTGAATTAATAGATGAGTCGAGGAATATATTGGGAAATAAAGTCTGTAAAATGGTTATGGATTTTTTGAAATTATATCCAAATATCAAAGGGAAAAAGCAGCAAGGAGATGCTTCATTTACAAGGAAAAGAAAACAAAAAGATTCGGAACTTAACATTAACAAAACAATTAAGGAACAATTTAATCTTCTTAGGATAGTCGATAATAAGAATTATCCTGCTTTTTTCATATATGGGGGTAGTAAATATATCTTATCAATCAAAAAGGAGAAGTGAAAAGGAATGTTTAAAAAGGAATAGTTTTTGTTACAAAAAATAACAAATACAATAAAACAAATCTTACAAAAGGTGTATTAAAATTGAAACTAAGGTATTGTACAAAATGTGTTATGCCAAATAGTAGGCCTAATTTAACTTTCGATAAAGAAGGGGTTTGTTCAGCTTGCGAAGGCGCAGAGGAAAAGAAGAAAGTTATAAACTGGAAACAGAGAGAAAAAGATCTAAGATATTTATTTGACAAATTTAGATCAAAGGATAAAACAAACTATGATTGCATTGTTCCTGTAAGTGGGGGAAAGGATAGTATTTACCAAGTGCATATGGCAAAGAAAGTGTTTAATATGAACCCTCTTTGTATCACTTTTAGAACAGACGCAAGAACAAAGTTTGGTGAGCATAATATACAAGCACTCCGTGAAATAGGAGTAGACCATATCGATTTTACTCCAAATCCAATTGCTATTAGAAAATTACGACTCAAAACTTTTAAAGAGGTAGGAGATTGTTCGATAGCAGATCATCTCTGTTGGTGGAGTATCATGCCTTATTTTGCGATTAAGCTTAATATTCCACTTGTTATTTGGGGAGAGAATGCAGATATGGAGTATGGTGGCACTAAAGATTTACGTAACGTGGCTAGGCTAAATAGAGAATTTTTAAAAAATCAGAATATCCTTAAGGGAAAGGCAATCGAAGATTGGTGTGATGATGACCTTAAACTTGAAGACTTAAAGTGCTATATTTATCCTTCTGATGAAGAACTAAACAAGATAGACTATACACCAATCTTCCTTGGATACTATATCCCATGGGACGCTAAACACAATCTAGAGGTAGCAAAAAAATATGGGTTTAAATTAAGGGAAAAAGGACCAATTATGGGTCTCTACAACTATGCCGATTTGGATTGCATGTACATTGTGATACACCATTATTTCAAATGGATTAAATATGGTTTTAATAGGGTAACTGACAATGCATGCAATGAAATTAGGAAAGGAAGGATGACTCGTGAAGAAGCAATAAAATTAGTAAGAAAAAGAGATGGAATTAAACCGCCAAAAGAATTCATTAAACACTTTTGTAAACATGTTGACATTAGCTGGAATGAATTTTGGGAGATTGTAGAAAAATTTAGAAATAAAGCCATCTGGAAAAAAGATGAAAATAGTGAATGGTATATCAATGGCTGGATAGGTGGTGATAAAATACCAGATAGGTTCGACTTTGAACCAGAAAGTTAATCTGCCGGAGGCTTTTTATTGTTGTTATTGCTTAACATATTGTCTGCTTACTTCTTAACAAATTCAACTACATAAAAATCCCTGATTATATTTGCCCCATTAACAATTATGTTTTTTCCATTCTTCTTTTCTATTGTAAAAGTTCTTCCAGGATTTTTTTGTTTCTTCAGCTTTATTTTCAGCTCAAATCGCGAGATTTTAAAACCTTTAATATAATGCAATAAATATTTTTTTATTGTGTTTAAGCTAAACATATTTAATCCAGATTCCCATATCCTGCTTTGCAAATAATTATTTCTACATCGTACAATTACATCTATGTCTTCTGAATTAAATGCCCCAAAAACAAAACCTCTTCCATTAGGCTTAATGTGATATAGCATATTGCTCAAGACCTCCTTAAAATTATCAAAAATAGAGAGAACTCCTGCCATTATTACTACATCAAATTTTCTATCAATTTTAAAATAACGTGCATCCCCTTTAATTAAAATTATGCCATTTAAAAAAGGTTCTTTTTTGGCTTCATTAATCAGATCTTGATTAATCTCGATCCCATAATAATTATGATTTGGATGTCTTTTTTTAAGATAATGAATGAATCCTGAATTGCCACATCCAATATCAAGAATATTTAATATTTTTTTATTCTTTAAAATTTTTTTAATTTTAGTATACAAAAAAACATGTCTTTCATAAGATTTTTTATAATTTGTTTTTTTATATGCTTCTACTGAAACATTGATATTGTTTTTAAATATATTACCCATATGTTTCACCCCATATCATGCTTATCATGTCTTTTGCAATCTAATTTTTCAATTACATCAACAAATCTCTTACTAGCCTTTCCATCAATTTTATGAAAAAAGTTGTTTATATATTTTTTTCTTTCCCTCTTTAACCTTTCTCTAGTTAATTTATTATACAAGACCTCATTAATTACTTTAGGGATATCTTTTGATTGGTTAATTGTTTTAACTACTTTACTTTTTGAATATCCCATGGAGTCAGGAACACCATGAAAATTAAGCTTTATCACTGGTTTATCTAATAATAAGGCTTCCAGCATTACAGTAGAATCAATCGATATAACAGCATCGCATGGATAAATTAATTCATAAAGATCCATATCTTTTACTTCTATGACTTTCATTCCAAATTTAGCTGCTATCTTTTTATGTAAGCCTGAGTTTTCAATAGGCTTTAGCTTGACAATTATTTTTAAATTCTTTATAAATTTTGCATATTTGTAAAATTCTTTTAGTATGACATCCATATGCGCCCATTCGAATGATTTCTGACTTGCAAATACAATTATCTTATCTCCCTTTTTTATGTTAAACTTCTTCAATAAGCTTTCTTTAGTATAAAGATTTTTAGCATTTAATAAGAGGTCTGTTCTTGGTTGACCAGTGATACTAATCATCTCTTTTTTATAATTCCCATATTTAATTAAAATATTCTCAAAATATTTTCCATATACAGCAGTTTTATCGCATAAAGGGCAATTCAATAATCCCCTATAGCCATATAGGTCTTCTTTTGAGTAAGAATAGGATATATGGTATTTGTGTACTATTCCGTGTTGTAATCCCATTATTGGTATTTTTTCTAATTTCGCAGCAGCTACCATAAATCTTGAACTGGCATTCTCATCACTTGCAATCATTACATCAATTTCAGTTTGCTTTATTATTTCTCTAATCATTTCAATATTCCTAGCTCCACTTAATAAAGACCAAAAATTATTAAAAAAATATGATCTAAAATTGTCTTCGAGGAAAGGAAACAAAACTATATTATCAAAAGTTAATGATTTTCTAAATTTTTCAGAAGACCTCAATAATTTCCAAATACCTTTTAGATTGCCCCTATAGTTATTTAATTTCTTCTTTATTTTAATATTAAATAAGCTTTTAATAATAAAATAATCTAATGGTATAAATGGCATTCCTTTGCTTTTTATAGCTGACCATGCTGTCTTATTTTCAACTGCAGTATCTAAAGCTATAATTTTAAAATTGCCCCTCTTTTTTAATTCTTCAAAAACACAATAGCTAAACATATCCCCCTTTATCTCTTTTGAACCTTTACTAAAAAGTGTTGACCAAGTATGTGCTTGTGAAAAAATTAGTATCTTAATTTTGTTATCTTTATATCTCTTAATTAACTCAAATCTTAATAAACCTTGAAAAAATCTAATTGATCTTAAGCATATGGTAATCAAGATATTAGAATTTGTTTTAAATAATTTCTTCATTAATATGAACGATTTTTGCATGTAAAGTGTATTCTTTACAACCCTTAGTTTGATTTTAGTTTTTTTTATTCCGCCTTTTACTATTTTTTCAAATTCAGTATTACCTTTAATCAATATAATTTCAGCAGGCTTCTCAAACTTTATAATTTCCCTCAAAGAATAAATTTTTCTTATAGTATCGCTACAATGGCTATAAAATGACTGCCTGATTAACCACCATGGTGACACTCCATCATAATCTAATAATTCAACAAGACTTTTGTTATTAATAACTTTCTTATGAGGAAATGACTTAATCAATTGCATCAAATTAAAGTTAATTAAATCAAAATCAACCTTTTCAATATATTTACTGATATGATTGTTTTTTAAATTATTCTTATCTAGAAAATCGCTGACATTCCTATCCCAACATATTAATTTGAACTGCGCTTGATTTAAATGTTTACTATCAATTAATTTCTTTACAACTACTGCCTCATCAATACAAGTTAAAAAAAGTAACTTTTGAGTCATTTTATGCAGTCTCCAATTCCCATTCTTAATCTCATCATAACTTCATCTATTTTTAATGAATGCGTATAGTGTGTATTTACCACTAGGATCTTGGATTTCTTCAATTTTAACAACCGATAATCCTGCCTTATCAATCAAATAGGATACGGAATCCGGGGTAAATATAAAGTGATGCTCAATAAAGAATTCTTCCCTTTCCTCTATGCTTCCATTTTTAATGGCATTTCTGCCATCTGGAAGCTCTATATAAATAAACCCACTTTCACTCAAAAATCCAGAAGCCTTCTTAAGCACTGCTATAGGATTTAAAACATGTTCAAGCACCTTGTTAAACGATATGATTTCAAATTTCATATTCACACTGAAATCATATATATTTCCGCCATGGCCACCAGCTACTTTAACATTATCAACTGCATGTTGAATTGCAATGGGATCAGGGTCAATACAATAACCTTTAAATCCCAATTCCTGCATCTCTGCAATAAAGACACTTAGCCCGCTCCCTATATCAAGCACTTTAGACTTAGAAAAATTAAATCCCTGCTGAGATGCAAATGCAGCAACACGCTTAACCCGGTGCTTATTATCTGATTTTTCAAATGGCAGCTTACGAATTTTTTGATACTTTTCCAGTAATCTATGCTTATATGTCGATTTATTGTATGATCCTTCATAAAGTTTATCAAGATTATATTCAAAACTATTAAAGTAAACATCACAGTCTTTACAATGATATACTTCTCTATAATAATTCCCTGCAGGAATATCAAGCCCTATTTCTGCCTTAGGCTTTTTTTTGAAAGCAGCTATAAGGTTTATATTGTCCGAATTGCATAATTTGCAGTTTATCTTGCTTCTATTATCATTATTTACCAAGTTATACCACCACTTCATATTTTTCTATGTTCGTTTTAGAATTGAAGTATTTTATAAATATTTACCCATTTTGGAAGTTTTTTATATGAGACTAAATTTTTAGGAGCTACAGCCAACTATAAACTTATTATCGGACTTATACACTATATTTTCAGGTTCCATCAAATAAAATTCTTTCTTATTTTTTGTAAGGTTTTTAATATGCTTGTTAATATTAAATGGCTCCAATGCTTCCGAATAATAATAGTCCTGATTTAAATATTCTTTAGTGAAATGGTCTTTATTAACAATAATATGAGTTATGCCATTCTTTTTGCAAAAATCCATAATTTCATTTTTATCGCTCGAATAGTAAGCAGAAAAAAAGTCAAAGTCCCGCTGTCTGGTTACACTATAATAATCCTTAAAAAGCGGCGAATGCAATTGGCTCATTACAAATGGCTTTTTTTGACCAAAAAGCGCAATGCAATTCATATCTACCGGATGGCCGGCAATCAAAGCATCATTGGGCAAAGTTTTCAAATAGCCATAAATATCTTTATCTTCACAATAAACCGGATTGTATTCTGGAATGAGGATTAATTTATTCACATAAAAAGCTGCAAGTATTAAGAGCAAAATTGCAAAGATATGCTTAAGCTTTTTTTGTATAGCTAAAAAATAGATTCCATGAGCAAGAATTATTATTAAAAACAGAGGAATTGAAAATTGAACATATCTGGAGGGAAGGTGTAATTTAAACAATAACAAAAAGGCCAGAGATTGCAGAATAAGCGATGCAACAGGCAGCAAATAAATTTCTTTTGGAAGCTTAAACATCTGTTTTCCATAAGCTATAATGAAAATGAATGATAATAGGAGGAGAACAAACAATGTATTTAGGTAAATGGGCTGGCTTATGCCAAAGTTATATATCAATATCAAAGTTTGTATTGTTGACTTAATGTCAGATGTGAATGGTATGGAGCCTGTGAAGATAGGCACTGCCCCTTTGTCATAAAATTCCGGAGAATAAATCGCTTCTTTAAATGTAGTGCCTTTACCAATACCATAATCAATGGACATCATTGGAACTAAAATAAGAGCAAAAGAGAGCATAATAAAAATAAATACCATATAATTCTTGTTTAAAGCAAGATTAATTCTTTTTTCTTTTAAATCTATAAGAGAAAAGCCATATGTAAACAACGAAACTAAAAATATTGGAGGATAAATCAAAGCTTCCAATAAAAATACAAATGATAATTTTAGCTTGTCTTTTTTGATAAGATAATAAATGGATGCAATTAGAAGTGGAAATGCAAAAGACCTTGAAAGGCCACCTTGAAACGGCCTGGCTGCCCAAGGCTGCAATATGAACAGAAAAGTCAGGATTAAGGCATATCTGTTGTTTTTGATAATTTTGCCTAATCTGTATATAAAAACAACAGATAAGAGAAATGCAAAAATACCCATCAATTTTCCTAAGATTATAAAATCAATAAATTTGCTGGCTATTATGTAAAAGTTAGAGAAGTAAATAGTTGTGCTGCCTCCTTTTCCATAGGAATTTTGAGCAAGAATGTTATTTTCCAAACTATCCGGAAAATTATTTATAAAAAATAAGTACCTTGCATCATCATCTACATTGTAATAATTTGTAAGCCCTTCATACTGCATGATGAACAGGACAATGAAAAATAATATGATATTCAACAGAATCAAATATTTGTTTTTCATTTTTTCTAGATAATGAAAAATTGTTTAAATAAGTATTGTTTTGATTTCTATTTAAAATCAAGAATGTTTATAAATGAATGTCATAATCTCAACTAAAATGAGAATGATATAAATTGACAGATATAAAACATATTACACCCAAAAGCGCAATCGTATTAGCATTAGCATGTACATTATTCACTGCAACAGGCCAATTATTTTATAAGCTAGGGTCTGAAAAGATAGTGGATATTATATCACTATTCAACTTGTTTGTCGTTATTGGATTATTTTCTTATTTTTTGGGGTCAATATTGTATATTCTTGCTTTGAAAAAAGGCGAGCTTACAGTTATAACTCCCCTGCTTGCATTAAATTATGTCTGGGTGGCTTTATTGTCTATAATCTTTCTAGGGGAGATAATAAGTATTCTGCGATGGGCAGGCATATTTTCAGTTATGGTGGGAGTAATTGTTATTGGAATAGGTGGTGGGCATGGCAACTAGCTTATGGGCTATAGCTTTGGCAGTCTTAGTCACAATTATCGGGACATTTGCAGCGCTGTTCGTTAAGTTTGGATCCAAGACATTCTCATTCAACCCTTTAAAGCTCATTAAAAACTATAAGCTTGTATTTGGACTTTTCTTATATGGGTTAAGCAACATATTGTTTATCTTTGCCTTGAAGGGAGGAGACCTTTCTGTATTATTCCCTATTTTAGCAATAGGCTATATCTGGATTATTCCTGTTTCTGCAAAATTCCTAGGGGAAAAAATAACTGCCATAAAACTGATAGGAATAGCATTTATTCTTGTTGGCGTGAGTTTGATTGGCATGAGCTAGAATTACTGTATAAAAAAAAGTAATAATTTAAATCATTTTACCGAATTTAATAATTTGGTCTGATATATATTCTACATCTTCTTTTTTTAACAAAGGGTGCAATGGCAAAGTAACTTCGTTCTTTCCAATATACTCTGTGATTGGAAGCATTCCTTCTTTAAACCCGAATGTATTCCTATAATAAGAAAAAAGGTGGATTGGAGGATAATGGATGCTTGTCTGTATTCCTTTGTTTTTAAGAAATTCCATAAATTTTGCCCTATCTACTTTTTTATCCAGTAAAATTGGGAATAGATGGTGGGATGAACTGCCCTCACAATTTTTGAAAGGAATATTAAGAAAATCAATGTTGCCTAAACCCTCTCTGTACATATTGGTTAAATCTTTCCTGATATTATTATTGCGCTCTAGTTTCTTAAGCTGGCATAGCCCTAATGCTGAATTAATATTTCCGGTTCGGTAATTATATCCTAATGTAGTAACATCATAGCTGAAAGCATGGCCCATATGCCTATCCCATGAAAGGCTGGTCATGCCATGAGACCTTTTTCTTTTAATTTCTTCTGCTATCTTATTATTATTTGTGACAATCATCCCACCTTCCCCTGTTACAAGATTTTTGTTGGAAAAAAAGCTAAAACAGCCTATATCCCCAATTGTCCCAAGCATCTTTCCATTTATTTTTGCTCCGGGAGCGTGGGCAGCATCCTCAATTACAAATAGATTATGCTCACTGGCAATATCCATAATACTTTTCATATCACATGGATAACCGCCGTAATGCACAGCAATTATACCTTTTGTTTTGTTAGAAATTTTTTCTTTGATGCTTTCTGGAGAAATATTAAAATTATCATTGTTTTCCACATCAGCAAAGACAGGTTTTGCTCCGGTGTATATGACTGAATTGCTGGTAGCGACAAAAGTTAAAGAAGGCACAATAACCTCATCACCTGGTTTAGTTCCAAGAATAAGATTTGCAAGATGAAGTGCTGCAGTCCCGTTTGCAACTGCAATTGCATGCTTAACACCTAAGAGTTTTGCAAACTTTTTTTCAAATTCCTGGGTAACCTCTCCCATGGACAACCATTTGGATTTTAGGACCTTGATTACTTCATCAGTCTCTTCTTCTCCAAAATCAATATCAGATAATGCTATTTTTTTCATCTTACACCTACTTTCTTTTCCTCAATAAAAAATACCTGAAAATCTCAACAAAATGCCCTATTACCATGCTTGAAAATTCCATTTTTGACTTGCCTTCTGTGCGGATTTTATGCGGAACTTCTATCTCTTTTATTTTTGCATTTTGTTTTTTTAAACCCACAAGGAGCTCTATTGGAATTAGCGAGGTATTTGAGCTTAAAACCATTTTCCTGACAAAGCCTGTTTTAATCATTTTAAATGGGTAATTTATATCTTTTACATTAAGCCCAAATAGCAGACTATTCATGAAGTATGCTCCTTTTGACAGGATTAACCTGCCAGTAGACTCCCTTTTGCCAATTTTGTAGCCAATTACTGCATCATACTCTTCGATATATTTTGCAGCTTTTTTAAGATATACAAAATCATAAGGATTATCACAATCAATATACATTGAGATGTATTTTTTGCAATTTTTCAGGCCTTCTCTTATTCCGTTTCCATACCCTTTTCTTTTTCCTTGATGGATGACCCTGATATTTTTATTCTTTTTTGCAGCTTCATCAGCTACATTACCGCTATTATCTGTGCTTCCGCTCTCTACAATAATAATCTCATAATCAGAAAAAGCCTGTTTTAATACCGGCACTAATCCCTTTAAAGTACTTTTTAATCCGGATTCTTCATTATATACTGGCAAAACAATAGAGATGCTATATTTCATTTTATATAAAAGGCCTTAACTAATAAGCCTATAAATCAAAAGTTCCCTCTTTAATATCTTTTTGCGCTTTTTCATAATCCTGCATCTGGCCAATGTCCAGCCAGTAATCATCAAGCTGGTATTTCATGACCTTTTTCCCCTGCTTAATTAATTTTTTTGCAAGATCAGTCATATGAAAAAAACCATCTGGAATTTCATCAACAACACTTGGATTTAGAAAATATATCCCTGCATTAATCTGGTTCTTAATGTCCGGTTTTTCTTCAATTGATTTAATCATATTTCCATCACTTTCTACAATGCCATAACGCACAGGCAGAAATGCTTCTTTTGTTACAAGAGTAAAGTCAGATTTATTTTTAACATGGAATTCTTTTAGATTTTGAAAATTCAAAGAAGTTAATATGTCCCCATAAATGACTAAAAAAGGTTCCTGTAAATGTTTCATCAATAATTTTAGCGGTCCTGCTGTTCCTAAAGGCTCTTTTTCCCTTGAATAATTTATTTTTACACCAAACTTGGACCCATCTCCAAAATAGTCTTCAAACATTTGGGACTTATAATTTGTAGCAACAAAGATTTCATTAACTCCATGTTGCTTAAGCTTAGTAATGCTAATCTCAAGAACAGAATGCTCTCCCAAAGGCAAGAGTGGCTTGGGAATTAGGTATGTCAATGGCCTTAATCTAGTTCCTAAACCTCCGGCTAAAATAACTGCTTTCAACTTAAACCACTCATTTATTGTATAAATCAGCTTTGTATAAATCAAGATTATTTGAGATCCAATCTATGGTTTTTTTCAAGCCATCTTCAAAGCTTATCTTGGGTTCCCAACCGAGTAATTTTTTCGCCTTGGTATTATCTGCAACTAATCTCATTACCTCGCTTTTCTCAGGCCTAAACCTTCCTTTTTCCTTAACAATCCTTGTATTTTTGCCTGCTAGGGACATTATTTTTTTTGCTAATTCACCTATTGAGATGTCTGCTCCTGAGCCTAAGTTTATGACTTCTCCAATAGATTTCTCTGATTGTGCTGTTGCTATTATCCCATCAACAGTATTTTCCACATAATTAAAGTCTCTTGTTGGCTTGTCATTGCCTAATATCACTTTGTTTTCTGCCAGCGCTTGCGTGATAATTGTTGGAATAATAGCCCTTGCGCTTTGTCTTGGTCCGAATGTGTTGAATGGCCTGGCTATTGCTACTGGCACATTGTATGATAAGTAAAAGCTTTCTGCTAATTTATCAGCTGCTATCTTTGTAGCAGAATAAGGTGATTGTCCCTGCAAAGGATGGTTTTCTTTTATTGGAACTTCCATAGCAGTGCCATATACCTCGCTTGATGAAAGATGGACTAATTTCTTAATATCATAATCTTTCGCTGCCTGCAATACATTAAATGTTCCCATAATGTTTGTCTGGAGATGTTCTCTTGGGAATTCATAAGAATGGGGAATGGAAACAGCTGCAGCCAAGTGAAAAACTATTTCTTTGCCCCTAGTAGCTTTTATTACTGCATCATTATCTTTTAAATCAGCAGAGATAATGTTTAGTGAATCCTTAATAGGCAAATCATCCAGAAATCCCCACCTGTTTAAGGAATTGTACCTTACAAAACAAGTTGCATCAGCCTGCAAAGCTACTAGTCTTTCAACCAGATGAGAGCCAATAAAGCCGCCAGCTCCTGTTACCAGTACTTTTTTATTTTTCCAATTCATTATTATCAACCACCCATCAACAATAAAGACTTGTTCACGGAGGACTTTATTTAAATTTTATGTTTTTTAAGTAATGACGGGACATATATAAAATACTTATTCCGGCAAAAAAATCTTCTGACTATCAAGAAAATAATATATTTGCCAGAAGCAAGATGGCTATTTTATATTTATAGAAACAAATAGCCATGATTTTTTTTCAAGTTGCGGAAATATAATTATGGCTAAATTTTCTATTTTTTTTAATATAAATGCAGCTGACCTTTGCAGGAAATTATTTTTACCAAAAATAAGGCAGGCAAAAGAAAAAATGTAGAATCCTTTGATCCTAATACTGCGGAATAATTTTGATATTGAAATAATCTGCTGATAAGTGATATAATTTGGATTTGTCTCTTTAAATTCAGAAAATATTGCGCGGTAAAGCCTTATCAAAAAATTATCTAATGTCGGTTCAATGAATACAAATAATCCATTTTTTTTTAACACTTTGCTGCATTGTTTTGCCACTACACTTGGCTTCAGATACATTAAAGTTGACTGAATAAAAACAATATCAAATTTATTTTTTCTAAATTTTAGATTGTGCGCATCCATCTGTGCAAATTTTACCTTATCTAATAGTCCGTGCTTCATCATAAGATTCTTAGAAAGCTGAAGGCTTTTTTTTGAAACATCAATCGCAGTCACATTAGCCCCAAGCTTTACAAATTTTAGGATATTATTTCCATTGCCCGGACCAATTTCCAAAACATTCTTATTTTTTAAACTGTTAAAATAACTTTTTATATAGTGAAATGCATAATCAATAGCCTCTTTTTCATATTCTCCAAGTGTGGATTTTTCCTGGTTTTTTAAATTATTTTTAGACCAATGCCTATCAAAATAATTCTTAACTTTTTTAGTATTTTCTAATGTTTGAGTCATTTTACTTAGTTGATTTTGAAATATCTTTTAACTGCATATATGGAGAAATGCGTCGATTATATTAAATTTGAACGCATTTCTAATATCGTGAAATGCGGAGATTTATTAAACTAATCAGCGCATTTCCTGATAATGCAATATTTCGATTCCATTATACTCTCTTTTTTGTACCAATTTATAGTGAGAATCTGCATATGCCTCCACAAGGCCTTGGGGGTCGCTGTATCTTTCCAGCGCTAAAACAAGCCAAAAGCTTTGCTTTTCTTCCAATGCCGGGATAAAATCATCATCAGTATCAATAGTAATGATATTCTCATCAATAGGATAATAATACCTTAATGGCAAAATCCCATTAGCCTTTTGAATAAATAAGGTCTGGTCTAAAGGCCTGTTAAGCTGAAGGTATTCTGAGGCTTCTCTCCATTGCTGAGTGTCAAAATTAACATAATAAGAGTATAATGGCGATATGCTGAATATAACCAACAGGGCCAAAAAAATCCCTTTCCACCTGCGCATCTTAAAAATTCCATAGGCACAAATTAAATAATAAGCAGGGGTTGCAGTTAATACATACCTAATATCACTGAATATTGCATTTTCCGGGGATATTATTGATATAATGAAAGGGATAAGAACAGGAATCAAAAGCCAAATCAATAAGAAAAAAATTCCATGGTTTTTTTTGTAATTAAAAGAAAGTTTTCCTTTTTTATTTTTGATTAATCCCAGGATAAATGCCCCTGCAAGCAGAATTGTGACCATTATTACGCTGATTATCAGTATCCATCCCAAAACCGGAAGCTGCAAAAAATTCATTGCTCTAAGCGCAATCCTGGAATTAAGGTCAGGCGAAATCCAGCTGTTAAAGCTGATTAAAGTTGAAATGAATTTAAATATTGACGGGCTTCCAATAATTCTGCCTATAGGAGGTCCAAAAAAGACCTGCCTGAAAAAGGCAGAAATCCATGGCAAATATAGGATAAAAATGGCTGCAGCAGAAAATAATATTTCTTTGACAAGCTTTTTATTATTTTTCCAGAATGCAAGTATATAAATTCCCTCAAAAAACAGGATAAAAAAACTAAAGTAATGGGTGTACAGCATCGCTACACTGGAAATGATAAAACCTGCCCAATATTTTTTTTTGTTGGAGGAAAGCGCGCGCAGTAAAGAAAATGCTGAAAATAATGTCAATGCAACCAACAAACTGTATAGCCTGGCCTCTTGTGAGAAAAATATGTGCTGGTGATTTATAGCAAGTATAAAAGCTGCTATTAACCCTACTTTAGAATTAAAAAGAAATTTTCCAATTAAAAAAATAAGGTAAATTGAAACGACTCCAAATAACACTGAAAAAAGCCTAAGCTTAAATTCACTTAGACCAAAGATTATAGTCCAATATTTCACTAGTATGTTATATAATGGCAGTGAACCTCCACCTTCTCCAAAAAATTCCGGCATCAAAGTCAAATTAACATAAGTCCTTTCAATAATCTTCGAAGTACTGAAATCAACTGCCTGCGCTGTATCAGCTTCATCCAGCCAGAAACTTTCAGTGCCTAAGCCATAAACTCTTAAAAACGTTCCCAGCAATAAAATTACAATTAAAAGTAATTTTACCTTGTTTCCATTATTGGATAAAGTTCCTTCTTGTGGCATTTATTTCTAGTATGTTAAGATTATTTATAAATTAATATACAAATTTAGGCAAAGCTTTTTAAACGAAAATAGGTTAATCAAAATAAAAAATGATACCAATAGCCAAGCCGTTTATAGGTGATGAGGAGACAGAAGCAGTTAATAAGGTATTAAAATCCGGAATAATTGCGCAAGGACATAAAGTAAGGGAACTAGAGGAAAAATTTGCAAAATTATGTAATGTAAAATATGCAGTAGCTGTTAACAGCGGAACAGCAGCTTTACACGCAGCTTTAAAGGCTGCAGATGTTGGGCAGGGAGATGAAGTCATAACTACACCGTTTACTTTCATAGCAACTGCAAATACAATTCTAATGCAAAATGCAAAGCCGGTTTTTACTGATGTCATGGAAGATACTTTTAATATAAATCCTAGGGGGATCAAGAATAGGGTTACGGGAAAAACAAAAGCGATTGTTGCAGTTGACTTATACGGGCATCTTTGCGATTATGATGAGATAAATCAAATTGTTGGGAAGAGCAAAATTCCTGTTGTAGAAGATGCATGCCAGGCTGTCAATGCAGAATATAACAGTAAAAAAGCAGGAAGTTTTGGAAATATGGCTGTATTTTCCTTTTACGCAACAAAAAACATAACGTGCGGAGAAGGGGGCATTGTAACAACAGATAACAAGGATTATGCGGACAATATAAAACTATTCAGGCAGCATGGAAGGTCAAAGATGTCAGCTTACGAGTATGTTAATTTAGGGTATAATTACCGAATGACAGATATAAGCGCAGCTATGCTTCTTGAGCAGATTAAAAAAATTGGCTTTATAACAGAAAAAAGGATAGAGAATGCAGCTTATTTGAGTGAAGGGCTTGGAAAAATAAAAGGCATTAAGGTTCCTGTTGTCAAGGAAGGTTTTAAGCATGTTTTTAACCAGTATACAATTAAGGTCGAGGATGATTTTAAATTGGGAAGGGATGATTTAATGGAACATTTAAACAAAAAAGGAATTAGTTCTGCTGTATATTACCCTAAGCCATTGCATCTATGCGAGCATTTCAGAAAATTAGGATATAAAGAGGGAGATTTTCCGGTTGCAGAAAAATTAAGCAGGCAAGTGCTTTCCTTACCTGTACATCCGCATGTTACAAAAGAGCAGCTGGATTTAATAATAACTACTTTTGGAGAGTTGGAATGAGCAGATTGAATGTTGCTGTTATAGGAGCAGGAGCTATGGGCAGAAGTCATGCAAGAGTATATTCAAATATGGAGAGTGTGAATTTAGTTGCAGTGTGCGATGCCAATAAAAAAACAGCCAAGGATGTTGCTGATAATTATAATGTAAATCATTATACTGATTGCAGGGAAATGATTAAAAAAGAAAAAATTGATGCAGTATCTGTTTGCGTTCCTACAAAATTCCATAAGGATGTTGCTGTTGAGATTATAAGAAACAAAATCAATGTTCTTGTGGAAAAGCCGATTGCCGCAACAATAGAAGAAGCAAACGAAATTATAGCTGAGGCCGAGAAAAATAAAGTAAAATTAATGGTAGGTCATATAGAAAGGTTTAATCCTGTCGTGGTCGAATTGAAAAAAAGGATAGAAAAAAATGAACTTGGAAAAATATACAAGGTTCATTGTGTAAGATTAAGCCCATTTCCCCAAAGAGTTGTTGATGTCGGCGTTATAGTTGACTTAGCGGTGCATGAAATTGATATTTTGAGATATATCATCGGATCAGGAATTACAAGAGTTTATGCGGAAACAGCCCAAAGAATCCACTCTACACACGAGGATTTGCTTACCGGGACAATGAGGTTTGAGAACAATATACTGGGAGTTATAAATGCAAACTGGCTTACTCCAAAAAAAGTTAGAGAGATAACTGTAACAGGAGAAAAGGGAATGTTTGTTGCAAATTACATCACACAAGAACTGTGTTTTTATGAGAATGAATTTACCAGGAAAAGTTCCGACTATAACAGTAATTTCATGAATGTTACAGAAGGAAAAATGAGAAAAATAAAAATAGATAAAAAAGAGCCGTTAAAGATAGAGCTAAATGCCTTTATTGACTGTATCAATAAGGATACAAATCCTAAAGTCACAGGCCAGGATGGAGTAGAGGCATTAAAGATAGCTGAAAAATTCAGGCAGTCGGCAAAAGAGAAAAACGTAGTAGTTTTATGAAAAAAGAAACTTATGGATGTATGAAAGACTTAAAAGAACAATTGAAAATGGAGGATCTTACCAATGAGTAGGTTAAAGATAGGAATATTTGCATACAATTTTGAACACAAAAAAACCCAAGAAGGCATATTAAGGCTATTCTTAGAAGGATATAAAATAGACTGCATATTAGCACAAGACAAACTACAACTAAATATTCCAGAATCCAAGATCAGGATAACACCAAAAGATATAAGTTATACTCACCCAAATAAAATAGCTAAAAGACTTAATATACCTTATCACGTGCTTCTTCATGACAGCCAAAAATGCGAAGAAATTATCAAAGATTACAAACTTGACATAGGCATAATTTTAGGCGCCAGAATACTGAAAAAGAACATAATAAACACTTTCAAAATCGGCGTTATCAATCTCCATCCAGGAATGCTTCCGGAAAACAGAGGCTTAGATAACATTAAATGGGCAATAATCAAAAACTTTAAACAAGGAGCTACTGCACATCTGATTAGTGAAGAAATAGACAAGGGCAAGTTAATAATACAGGAAGAAGTAAATGTTTTTGAAGATGACAGCTTATTAGACCTGCATTTAAGGGTACAAAGCAAAGAACTAGACTTATTGGTCAAGGCATTAGAAATACTTGAATCAGGAAAACGCGATTTTAAGGAACTAAGCTATGGCAATTATTTTAAAGCTTTGCCTCATGATGTTGAAATGGGCTTATTGAAAAAATTTGATAAATACAAAAAAAAATGAAAAACGTATTGGTAGTAGGATACAAGGGCGAGATTGGATCAGCTTTGGTAGAAGTGATAGAGGATTCAAAGAAATACAATTTATTTAAGAAAGATATGGAAGAGCTTGAAATAAAAGAGAAAATTGATATAATGCATATATGCATTCCTTATTTTGATAATTTTGATGATATAGTAGTTGGATATATTGATAAGTATAATCCTGGCATTGTAATCATAAATTCTACATTGAGGATTGGCACCACAAAAAAAATACATGAAAAACGAAATTGCAAGATT
>Ga0187833_10002371_pt1 | contig 20309 bp, 17 predicted proteins | sample ETNtaG_37_FD_167968 | JGI IMG/M metagenome (GOLD analysis project Ga0187833, IMG submission 167968) | Marine microbial and viral communities from oxygen minimum zone, Eastern Pacific Ocean - ETNP2014_SV_400_PacBio MetaG (Illumina Assembly) | ecosystem: Environmental > Aquatic > Marine > Hypoxic...
AAGATGCCCTGGACAGATTGTTGAGTGGATCGGGTTAATTTTATCCGAACATCGTGGATATTCTCTGCCGCTTGTCAAAGTCCTCCCCAATTCGGATTCCTTTCAAAAAATTAATGAAGTTTTATGGCATTTTCTGTGAAACGATTCAAGCTCTTTTGTGCCCTCTCAAGGACACCCCATGGGTTGCTGGACATGGCTACTCCAGCTTTTGGCGCACTGCTTTGGCTGGGGGCTTTTCCACCCCCCCATATCATCTTTCTCGGGTTGATCACCACCTTTGCCGGGTATACATCTGTCTATGCCCTCAACGATGTCATCGATTTCAAAAGCGACCGGGAAAAGGTTAAAAAGGGGAGGTTGAACGGTTCTGGAAATGATCTCGACGCCGTGTTGGTGCGTCATCCGATGGCACAGGGATTGTTGAGTTTTAGGGAGGGACTCCTGTGGAGCATTGCCTGGGGCCTTTTGGCTGTGATCGGCGCCTATCTCCTAAATCCTGTCTGTCTGATTATCTTTCTGGTCAGTTGTCTATTGGAAACCATATATTGCCTCATGTGGCGGGTCAGCCCTTTTCGCACGATCATCAGCGGCGGTGTCAAAACAACCGGGGCGATTGCAGCCGTGTTTGCCGTTGACCCCGACCCATCTCCACTTTTTGTGACGACGCTTTTCCTGTGCCTTTTTTTATGGGAGGTCGGAGGCCAGAATGTTCCGAACGACTGGACCGATATTGAGGAAGACAGACGTTTTGGTGCTAAAACCGTTCCAGTGCAATTTGGAATTGAATGGTCCGCTCGTATCATGTTGGTATCTCTTATAGCCGCGGTCATCATGAGTGGTACGTTGTTTTATTTCTCCCAGACCCGGTTCGAATTTTGGTTCGTGTTGGCTGTACTATCCATCGGGTCGATTTTCCTGTTGTTCCCCTGCATGCAGCTGCTCAAAAATAAAGCTCCCAAAGCTGCAATGACACTTTTTAACAAAGCGAGTTATTACCCCATGGCCCTGCTCACAATTGTTTTAATCAAAATCATGATTTAACAGCAACACCAAGAATCCCGAGTTTTTTACACTCTACGGCACGTTTCAGTAACAATTGGGCATCTGCCAAGGCGCTTTTCAAATCTAGACTGAAAAAACGGTCTTTTTCAGGGTGAAGTAAAATCCGTTTGGTAATAAAATTTTGATAAAGGGGTGGATAGAGTTCTTCAAGATAATAGATGCCGTCTTTTTTTAAAACCCTTGCAATTTCAAAAATAGCTGCGCGCCAATTTGGGATATGATGCAACACACCAAAGCCAAATACGACATCCTGTGTTTCACTTTTAAATGGAATACAAGTGATATCACCCACATACAGTGATACCGTCTGGGTGGCTGATGAGGATAGTCGCGCGCCTGCCTTTTGTATCATCTCAACATCCAGATCCACCGCATGAAGATGGCGCGGTTGAAAACGACTCAAAATCAGCTCCGCCCCGGCGCCGCGACCGCACCCCACCTCCATGACAGTCGATTCGGCGTTAAAATCCATCATTTTTTTTAGCAGGTGTAGCTCTGCTTTTTGCTGAAAAACCCGTGAAGGATTGTTGACCACCCAGCGTTCCGCCCAGTTCAGTTTCATAATCACCTTTCTCCCAGATGAACGACGGCGATTCCATTGGTCAGTTTGCGATGTGTGACCCCGTGAAAGCCGATATTTTCCAAAAGGCAGGTCAGCTCTTCCGGCAATGGAAAGACGCGGATCGATTCGGGAAGGTGTCGATATGCTTCTTTGGAACCCACAACCAGCCCACCTAGAAACGGCATAATATAAAACGAATAAAGATCATAGAGCCATCGGAAGATCGGCGCCGATGGTTTGGAAAATTCAAGGCACATCATCTTCCCTCCGGTCTTTAACACACGGTACATCTCTTTGAACCCCTTTTCTACGTGCGTTAAATTTCGTATTCCGAATCCCACCATGGCGGCATCAAAAGAGCTGTCCGGAAAGGCGATCGTCTCCGCATCCCCTTGAACATAAAACGTTTGCTTTCCAAAAGGAGAACTGAGTACCCGGTCCCGGCCGGCGATCATCATCTCACGATTGATATCATAGAGTACCATCTCCCCGGTTGGTCCGACGGATCTCCCGGTCGCCATGGTGAGGTCTCCGGTGCCGCCGCACAGATCAATCACCCGGTCCCCCGGCTTTAGCTTCAACATTTTAACCGCGGTTCGCTTCCAGAGATAGTGGATGCCAAAGCTTAAAATTGTGTTCATCAAATCGTACCGCCCGGCAACGGTGTTAAAATGAGCGAGGACTCTTTTGCCCTTCTCATCCTCATGAATTCGCTGATATCCAAAAAAAGTTATAGGCGCCCCATCAGGGGTGCCCGCGATCTGGGCCTTTCTCTCTCGGTTGGGCAGCCATATCGATTTCCGCCTAAACATCGAAAATAATTTTTCCGCGGTTATGCATGACGATCAAACAGATCACGTTTATTGACAATCGATCAATCTTTTTTATAAGAGTTGACGATAAATTGTATTTACGAAGGTTTTTATTGGCCCAAAAAAACCAATCAAATGAAACACAAAATTTCACTTATTTCCAGAAAAATTGCAGAAGACGGGAAAAACGTTTCTTTTACAGGCGCAGGTATATCCACTGAAAGCGAAATTCCCGACTACAGAAGCAGGAGAAGTACTTCAAAGGATTCTAAACGAAATTATAAAAATTAATGGTGGGGAAGGCCTTTCGTTTTGACTGATCCCTTATTTTTCACCTTGTTTGCAACCGGTTCAACCGTTGGTTTTGGGCATTGCATCGGCATGTGCGGTCCCATTGTTGCCTCTTTTTCTTTCAATTTAAAAGAAAAAAATAAGACGCTACCTCATCTTTTCTACAATAGCGGAAGGCTTACAACATACATGCTTTTGGGTGGTGTCATCGGTGCTACCGGATCGGTCACAAAAACTGTGTCCCAAATAGCCAATCTCCAAAATATGGTTATGATTGCTCTGGGCATGATGATCATTGTCATGGGCTTTGGCATGACCGGATACCTCTCAAGGCTGAATATCTTTAGGGAGGGCTTTTATCCAAAAGGGATGATCTCAAAAGGATTTGGCAGGTTGCGTGCCATTCAATCTCCTTTTATTTACTATCCCATCGGCCTGTTACTCGGTTTTTTGCCGTGTGGATCGATCTACACAGCCCTCCTTATTGCCGCAAGGGCAGGCATGGAGACGAACAGCCCCTGGGAAGGCTTTTTCATGGGAGTGGGCCTGATGTTTTTTTTCGGATTGGGGACGGTTCCCGCCCTTTTTCTTGTCGCCAAACTCGCTGATCTCAGTTGGCTCAAAGCAAGGGATATCATCTACAAATTCGGGTCGATCTTTATGGTCCTTACCGGCATTTATTTTGTTATCAGGGGAATTCGTTTTTAGGTTTTTTTGTACCTACAAATAAATTGACAACCATCGATAAAACTGCTTAAAACCTGTCCGGTGTCGGTGACGTCAATCATTGGGCCTCTCAGACAGGCGAACCGATTAAAATTAAAGCGACAAATACGGTAAAATTCAAGGCTGGAAAAAAACTTAAGGACGCTGTTTAAAAAGGAGGCGGCTTATCGGTCACTGGTAACCGATAAGCCGCCCAAAATAAAAAAATAGACTCCAACCCACCTCGGGAAATGCTCTCTCTTTTTTTGGTCCACACCGATGCATGCCATGACATGAAAGGCATCACATCATTTTTCTTATGAGCAGAAATGTGTTTCCAATAATGCTCAGACTACTGAAAAGCATCGCACAGACCGCGACCAGGGGGCTGAGGAGTCCGCTCATTGCAATTGGAATACTGAGGATATTGTAAATAAATGCGTATATGAGATTCTGGTGGATCTTTTTATTCACCTTTTTAGCCATTTTCAGAAAATCCAGAATTTGCACCGGATCGCTTCGCATAATGGTAATATCGGCCGTCTCTTTGCACAGCTGACCGACTGAGCGGACCGCGATTGAAAGATCTGCCACCACCAGAGCCGGAGCATCGTTTATACCGTCGCCTACCATGGCCACCCGGGCTCCCTGTTTCTGCAATTCACGGACAAAGACCGCCTTTTCTTGAGGTAATTTTTCTCCATATGATTCCTGAATCTTGATTTTGTCTCCAATGGTCCGGGTGGTCTGAATGCCGTCACCAGAAACAAGCACAAGACGGTATCCCCGTTCCTTTAATTCTTGAACCGTTGGCAAAATCTTTTCACGTAAGTGGTCCCCAAATATAAATACCGCGCCTAGTTTTCCATCTACTCCCAAATATACCAAAGAGTGTTTGGTTTGTTCATTAAAAAGCCCTGTTTTTTCCAATGAATCTGTATCTTCAAGTTCTTGTGTTAGAAAATCTGCCGAGCCGATCTTAAGTTTCTTACCTTCAGCTTCACCTGTAATCCCTTTTGCTTCGATTTTAATCGCCTCAACCATGACAGGTTCAATATTTTTTTTCCGCGCCTGTATCAGAATCTCTGTGGCGATAAAATGGTCGGCATCCCTTTCAAGACCAACCGCCAAGGCCAACGCTTCATCGGCCGTTATCGGACCAACAGGAATAATATCAAGTAAATGCCATTGGCCTTTGGTAACGGTTCCGGTCTTGTCAAAAACAAAGGCATTGATCTTTTCTGCCCGTTCGAAAGCGGAAAAATCCCGCACCAAAATTCCTTTGGCGCCCGCAATCGAAATGCCCGCGACCCGGGCAAGAGGAATGGCAAGCCCTAGGGCACAGGGGCAGGAAATAACCAAAACCGTTATGGCCCGCAACATGGATTCTTCTGTAGTCAGGCCTGCCAGCAAACAAATAAATGCTGTACCTGCAGAAAGCGCAATTACAACCGGAACAAACCACTGCAAAATAGTATCGGTTTTGCCCTCAAGCGGCGCTTTTGTCATCAGCGCTTTTTGGATTATATTCATCATCTGCCCTAGGGTGGAATCATCCCCTACTTTATCGGCCCTGACTTTTAAGGTTCCGCTAATGAGCCGGCTGCCGCTTTGCAATATGTCGCCCGGTTTTTTAATGATCGGCAAGGCCTCACCGGTTAGTGAAGATTCATCTACGGTGCCGCCTCCGGAAACGATCCTGCCATCTGCAGGACTGATTTCATTCTCTTCTACATGAAATCTATCCCCTTTTACTAGTTGCTCAATTGCGACATAGCGACCCTGAGAAAACCGATCCGTGCAGATTCTAACTTTGGTCGGTTTCAATGAAAAAAAATGTTCCAGGCCCTCTATGACCCGACTTTTGGCTCGGCGTTCCAGGGTTTTCCCTAAAAGTACGAGTGTGATCAGCATGGATGCGGTGTCATAGTAAAGGTGAATACTTCCTGTAAAAAGATTTATGGAGCTGTAAAGATAGGCACTCAAAGAGCCAATGATAATCAGAGTTTCCATACTGAAGGCCGCATGGGTCAGCCCGGACCATGCCTTTTTAAAAAAATTAAAGCCCCCATAGGTCAGCACAATTGTGGCCATAATAAATGCGGGTAAGGAGAGTTTGTAAACCGCATTCTGAGTAAGCTCGGTGAAAAACCCGGAGTAAAGGGCATAAGACATCATCATGATATTCATCGTCAAAACGGCCGATATCGCGAACCGTAAGAATTCTTTTCTTCCTTGTCCGGCATCACAGGAGTCTTCAGGAACAGCTGTATTATATCCTAATTTTCCTATGGTCCGGATAATTTGGGCCGGAGAAGTTTGAATTGGATTGAAATGAATATGAATCCGGTCGGTGAAAAAATTGCAGGATGAATCAATGACGCCGGATGTTTTGTTTAGAATTTCTTCTATCAGCCAGGCACAGGACGGACACCACATATTTCCAACCTTAAGATTGACGCTCAATATGTCTGCCGATGATTCGGTAAACGTTCTGTCAGGCCGCGCTGTTGCAACCAATGATGAATTTTGTGGCTCAATGGCCAACGCCTTCGAGGCTGAATCAGTTTCTGATTTCGGTATGATGCCCCTCTCACGGCATTGTTTGAACAGACCGGTTTCTTTGAATGATTCCGGATCAGCAGAATCCATTGATTCGAGCAGGATGTTGAAGACCTGTCGACATCCAAAACAACAAAATGAATACGACCTTTCGGAAAATACGGCTGTAATATTTCCATGGCGCAAAGGCAGGCCACAAAGATCGCACGCATCAGAAGGAAAATGTGAAGCCCTGTTACTCAAGTTTCGCACCGTTGGTTTTACGAAGACCGGCTTTCGACATAGGCCGGACGTGACGCTTCAATGGATTGGGGGTGTGAAACTTAAGTCTATCGCTACCGGAGGCCAAGGGATTTAACATAGGCAATCACACGCCAACGATCCATCACTGATATCGTGGTAGCCAAGGCAGGCTGACGACCGTCCGGCTTGCCGTAACTGATTTCTTTAAAGAGGACGCCGTCGGATTTGGATTGAACCTTCTCACTTCTCAAATCGGTGGGCAGAGGGTAAAAGCTCTGGCCGACAGTACCGTTTCCATCGTGCCTTTTCCCATGGCACTGGGCGCAATAGGTCGAGTAAACCGTTTTGCCCTGTTTGATAGTTTCATTGCCATTTCTTTGCAAAGGAGATTTCAAAGCCTCTGCCTTGACGGCTTTAAAGTTTTCCTCACCTGCTGAAAACGGAACCAACCCCGCTTCCATTATCAGCATCGGCTGTTCATAGGGCCTGACGGCAGGGGTTTCCCACATACGTCCACTTTGAAATTCATTGTCGTAAAACAATAGGGCTTTGTAACCCAAGTAAATAACTGTAGCTGCCGCAATGACAATCAGAAAGATTTTTTTCATCTATTCGCCCTCAGCGCCTTGCACATGTTGCGGATAAGGCAGCTTTTTGTAAATGCCATATGCTGAATCCGCAGGAACGTCTTTTACGGTTCCATAGTTCCAGGTTGGCGGACCCATGTCTCCGACAATGTTATAAGCAAAAAAGTTAAACATCAGAAACCCAACTGCCAGGACTATAATGCAGATCCATGTGAGAAAAACCGATTCTTGTGATTTGTTGTCAGTCAATTATATTTTTACTCCCGTTAAACCTGTTCCTAAAACATAGAAAAATGCCCAAAGCAGGAATCCAACAATAATAAGAATCAATATAAGGGGAACCGGAGCGTTTTTTGTTTCGAGTCCATCGGGATAAGCATGAATCCTCGTTGTTTTTCTCCGCTCGGAATTTTTGCTATGAAAATGGGTACGGGACAGTGCGATATAAAAAAGAATAATAAAAATAACAGCCGGCATGAGCGCGAGTACCACATGTTGAAACCCCAGCAATTCAAAATATCTCATCGTAAATTCCTCCCATTAAGACGACTTATCTTCATCGCTGTCTATCGCAAGATATCTGGCCCTTTGCTGGTCCTTAAATTGACCGTTTTTCAGTGCCCATACAAATACAACGGCGCCAAAGACTAGGCCGGAGAAAAGAAATAAGATGAAAAAGAAGTAAACCATAGAATTCAATAAAACCTTATGCTATTCAAACCCTTTTTTATATATGAACTCACTATCTCTAACGCCACCACAAACCCCGTAATCCGCAATCCATTAAGGCTCCCATGCTGCATCAATCCCTTTGGGTTCTTGGTCGGCATCGCTTTCATCGATAAAATTAACAGCGATGTAATCTCCGACTTCCCAGATTTTCTGGGACTCAAGCTCGCGTTTGAAATACGGCATGGCGGTACCGGTGATGCCGTTCATAATTTTATAGTAAAGAATCCCACCCGATGCGCCACGTCCTTTGAGGATGGTGAAGTTTAGCGGCGGCGGATAAATCCAGGGTTGTGCCAGTCCCATCCCGTCTCCCACGGGACCGTGACAACCGATACAAAAACCCTGATAGATTTTATGCCCTCTGACAAGACCGGCCTTAGTCGTCGGGTACGGGTTGGGGATCTTACGCCAGCCTTCCGGTACCTGAGAATGAAGCCACTGGACGTTTTTTTCAGGCCCGGCTTCATAAGCTTTAATCGATTTCTTCTTCCAGAATTTCTGTCTTTCCAACCGGCGATCGGCCATCTTCAAACCCAATCCTTGAACATAACGTGTCAGAAGCCGGATCTTTTCGTTGCCTAGAAATTCCCATGCCGGCATGATGGAATTCGGCCGGGTGTAACGGGGGTTGATAAAATGCGCCACATGCCAATCATCCGGGTGTTCCCCGCCTTCCTGAGAAAGATCCGGTCCGGTACGTACCGATCCTAAAAGAATAGGCCGGTCTGCCACATAGTCGCCGGCCTGGGCAATCCTTTCGGCTCCCAGACCCCAGTCTACCAGACGGATGGATTGAGTGTGACAATTAACACAGCCATTGGCGATATAAATCAGTCTTCCCTTTTCTTCTTCAGCGCTTCGGTGTCGAAATATCGCCGAAGGTTGCTCAATTCTTGTAGCCCACGGCCAATATACCACCCCGAATACGATGACCGCTAAAATAACGATACCTCCCAAAACAACGGCTGTCGGCGTCATTTTCAGGTTCATGCGGTTTCTCCTAAATTAAAAAATATGCTTCGAACCATGTTGTACAGGCCGATGATTGCACCGGTAACGATCAAAACCCCCAGTCCGGCCCTAACGATATTGTAATTATGGACCTGCGGAAGGATTCGGTAGATGGTTTCGCCGTTTAACCAGCTGTTTCCCTGAACCAGACCCGCGGTGGTCAGCACCACCATAAAGCCCACAAGCCCGATAAGAATCATCCAATATTGGAATTCAGCTAACGTTTTGCTGTAAATGGATCTACCGGTCATTTTGGGTAAAATAAAATAGATGCCACCGATGGCGACCATCCCTGAGAACCCAAGAATTCCCATGTGCGCGTGGGCCACCACCCAGTTGCTGAAATGCGTGAGCCGCTGAACCTGTGGCAGAGCCTGGATCGGACCTTGAATACAGGTAAATAAATAGAAGACCGTTCCGGTAAACACAAATTTGGCGCCGATATTTTCGTGAATGGTTCTCATCTTCCCTTTAACGGTATACCAAAAATTAATCAGAACAATCATCACCGGAATGACCATGCCGATACTGCCAACGATAGAAACCACTTTGAGCCAGGTTGGCGCCGGAACCTGGATGAGGTGGTGGGTTCCGATGTGGGAATAAAGTACCAGCAGTGACCAGAAACCCGCCAGCGAAAGGGTGTGGCTGTAAAGTGGTGTTCGAGTGGCACTGGGTATGACATAATAGGCGATGCCCACTGCCAGCGGGGTCAGCAGCAATCCCAGTACGTTATGTCCGTAAAACCAGAGGATAACCGCATCGGGAATCCCCGTCAGTGCGCCAGCGCCCGGAACCCAGATTACATTACCGATGGCATATACGATCAGGGTCAAGATGATCCCAGCGGTGATGTACCAGACCGACACATAAAGCAGCGGTTCTTGTCTGTTTCGGATGGTCATAATCATGTTTATGAAGATGAGGGCAAAAGCGATTGCCACCAAAATGTCGATCTCCCATATCGCTTCCGCATACTCTCTGCCCTGGCTTAAGCCGATGGAAAGTGTGATGAAAATCGCAGCCACGATGACATTCCACAAACAGACGATGAATATGCCCAGTTTCTCGCTAAACAGTTGCGTTCGCAACAACCGTGGCACAACAAAGTGGCCGACAGATAGCAATGCCGGGGTCAAAAAACCAAAAACAACAAGATTGGTGTGTACGGTCCTGATTCTGCCAAAAACGAGCCAGCCGATATTACCCAGGAGATCCGGCGCCACTAATTCGATTGCACCGACCAGTCCATACAGAGTACCGATTACCATCCAGAACGCCGCAGTTATGCAAAACCCTTTGGCGGTCGCATAGCTTGGAGATAATTTTTGATCCGGAGTTGGCAGTTTCGATTCTCCCCTTTATCGCATCTCGCTTTATCAGCTATTCATCATTTGTCATTTGTTAGTTGTGCACCAACCATTTATACTTTATGCGAAGGCAAGTCTTCGTAACATCCAAAGTTCAAAACTTGGGTCTTTAGCTGTGACATGCTAGCCAACAATCGAGGTTGGCCTTTTTCTCACGATGACATGCAACACAAAATCCCATCTCAAATTGTTTCTTCTTGATCCGGTCCATAGTTTCAACCGCACCGTGGCATTGCCGACAGGCGATTTCCTTTTTGATATGTCGCTGATGATTGAACAATACGTGCTCGGTCAGATAATTAACTTTAACCCACGATATCGGGGTTTTGTTGTTAAAATACCGGTGTACTGTTACAATCTGGGGGTGTTTGGTTATAATGAAATTATGGCAGTAGAGACATTTTCCCACAGGTGGTATCCCCGCACTAATCGACCGGCTGACATATGGATGACAAAACCGGCATTGAACTTCCTTAATCCCGGCATGGAGCCGATGGCTGAAAGGTATCGGCTGTTCGGGTCCGATATCGACACCTGGCGGGATATAGAAATAATACATAAACACCGCGACCGTGACCACCAAAGTGCTTGCTAAGAAAAGCGGCTTTTTATTGCCGGTTAAAACGTTTTTATCTTTGAGGGCGGCAATATTCCCCATCAGGCCACCTTATTTTCCTTATACCTGACAAGCTCGGGAAATCGCCTGAGAAAATATGTCACCGCGATAGCCATCACCCCAAAAAAACCTAGAAAAATCAATCCATCTGAAACTCCCAGGGGAATTGAATCAGGGTTATGGCTCAACGCCGGTCCTAAAAGCAACAGATGCTCAAGCCAGATTCCGATAATAACCACTGCACAGATCGGGATCATAAAAATAGGTTTTGTCTTCACTTTTTTGTTTAAAAGAACAATAAACGGGAGGACAAAGCATAGAATCAAAACTGCCCAGGCTAGCGAATTCCAATCCGCCAGCATAGTACGTTGGATAATATAATGGGCTTCTTCAGAGATATTGCCGTACCAGATAACAACCAGCTGGACATAGAAAAAGTCTGCCCAAAGTAGAGAAAACGCAAAAAACAATTTACCGATATCGTGAAAGTGGGATGATGTTAAACCGCTAGCCTCACCATATCGCAGATAAAACACCGATGCCAAAATGATCAAAGCACCCATGCCAATGTAAAATGCTTTGACAAAATTATAAGCACCAAAGAGGGTGGAGACCCAATGGGGATCCATGCTCATAACAAGATCGTACCCGATTAGGGATAACACCAGAGCAAACGCCAGGATGTACAGACCACCCCAAATGGTCATCCTGTTTTCTATTAGTTCTATATTGTTGCCGTTTTGTTTCCACCTTTTGTAGATCAATTTGCGGATACCCATCTGTGGCTGGTTTGGATCCAATTTAAGCTGTAACGCCTGATTGAGATATCCAAAACCGATCCCATAAAGAATCAACAGGCCGAAAAAATCCCGCCAGAATAAAAACGGGATGTTGAGCCAGATTTTCTTTTCGGCCAAATCTTCATTTAACCAAGGAAATAGGTGGGTTTTTCCCAAAAACAACACCAAAAAAAATACAAAAGATAGCGGGAAAAACGCTGAAAATGATTCCGAGAGGCCGGCAAGCGGACCGCTCCAGCGCGCTTTGGTCAGGTGCACGACCGTCGAGAATAACACCGCTCCCTGTGCCATTCCCGACCATAAAAGAAAGTTGATTAAATACGCCTGCCAGGCCCTTTCAGGGTGTGGGCCAAAGACACCATAAATAAACGTTGCAAATCCAATGAGGACAAAAGCGATAACAACCCAAAATCGAAGCGTTTTTTGTAAAAACGATTCCTGCGTATTGATTTCCTTCATATCGGTAAGCCTTGCTAATTAACCTTGCCAGCTTGGCGGCTTTGCCTGGCGGTGATCGTCAAATTCCCTAATCTCTCCTCCCTGCCTCTGAAAAAAGTTTTTCAGTTCGTCAACCTGCCCCGGCTTGCAGGAAGCCAAAACACCAAAATGTTTACCCGAGCAACGGGGGTCATAATTCTTCAACCATTTATAGCTCGGAATGCGGGCCTGTGTCAGAAGCCCGATGGCATTGCCGAATACAGCAAATAAAATGGTGGCTTCAAACCCGACAATTATAAATGGAACGAAAGCAACAATTGGCTTTCCACCGACAATCAAATTCCATTGAACTGATGTGTAAATAGCAAGGAAAAAGCCTGAAAAAAAGCCGATGACACCCCCGGCCAGGGTGAACCAGCCGACAACGCTCTTTTTTAATTTCAAAGCAGCCATAATTTTATGACTGAAAAAGGAGCTGTTAACCCGGTGAAATTGATAGACAGATTTTTTCAGCGCACCAACCGTACAAACGACCTGGTCTTCATTGGTAAAGAGCCCCATAAGGTAACGTTCAGGCACGGTGATCTAATGCTCCTTTTCCGATCGTCTCTTTCATTTCGGTCATGGAAATTGACGGCAGATGCTTGACGAACAGAATGAACAGAAAGAAAAACAGACAAAAGCTGCCGAGCATAATTCCGTATTCTACCAAGGTTGGTGCATATAGTCCCCAGGCGTGGGGTGAAAATCCGTGGGCCACACCGCCGACGATAATCACAAACCGTTCAAACCACATACCGACGTTGACCAGCAGGCAAATCCCAAACAGCAATGGAATGGTCCTCCGAATCTTCTTAAATATAAAGAGCATGGGGAACAACGTGTTGAAAAGCACCATGATAAAAAATCCCCATCGGTATTCTCCTGTGGCACGCCAGCGGAAAGATTCAATTTCCACTATATTTTGGCTGTACCAGGCAATAAAATACTCCGTCACGTACGCAAATCCAACGATCAGGCCGGTGAAAACGATGGTTTTGGCCACGTTTTCCAGAACATCTTGGGTAATAAATTTTTGGTAGTTGAATATTTTCCGCAACGGAATCATTAGGATCATCACCATGGCTAAACCCGAATGAATCGCACCGGCGACAAAGTAGGGCGCAAAGATGGTGGTATGCCAGCCCGGCGTAATACCCAAGGCAAAATCCCATGAAACCACACTGTGGACAGATATGACCAAAGGAGTGGCCAGGGCTGCGAAGAACAGATAGCCGCGGGAATAATGACGCCATTGCTCGTGGGCTCCGGTCCAGCCCAGGGAAAGAAATTTAAAAATTTTATGACGAGTCCCGGTGGAGCGATCTCTCATTACGGCCAAGTCCGGCAATAATCCGGTGTACCAAAAAAGCGAGCTGACGATCAGATAGGTGCTGATGGCGATGACGTCAAACATCAGCGGCGACACGAAATTGGGCCAAAGAAGTCTCTGGGTTGGAATCGGTAACATGTAATGGACCATCCAGACACGGCCCAGATGGATAAAGGGGAACAGCCCTGCGATGCATACGGCAAAAACCGTCATGGTTTCGGAAGCCCGGGCAATCGGATTGCGCCATCCAGCCCTGAACAGGTGCAAAATGGCTGAAATGAGGGTTCCGGAGTGGGCGATACCGACCCAAAATACGAAATTGATCAGATAGGTGCCCCAGGCTACCGGGTTGTTCTGGCCGCCCACACCGATTCCGACAAAAATTTGATAAACCCAGGAGGCCGCCCCGATGAGCACGCCCAGAAGCAGGATGGCAACAATACCCCAATAGCTCTTTTTCGGCGGGTTTAACGAGTCCAGAATGGTTTGATCGATTTGATCGTAAGTGAGTTGCGTCATAATTTCTCTATCTGTTCCAATCCTTCCAAGCTTACAAAGCATGCACCTGCACAACAGGCTAATCCAGTTTACCAAAATATCTCTAGCATCTAGGCTTTATGAATAACTTTTTTCAGATATATCACCGCAGGTTTGGTGTTCAAATATCCCATGACCTGGTATGCCCGCGGATCATCAACAAGCTTTCTTACTCTGCTTTCCTTGTCCTTCAGGCTGCCAAAGACCAGGGCATCCGTGGGGCAGGTCTGTACACAGGCCGGTTTAACTTCCCCATCCCGGATCATTCGTTTTTCATTTTTTGCTATGTCATGGGTGGTCTTTATCCGCTGGATACAGAAGGAACATTTTTCCATAACTCCTTTGCTGCGTACGGTGACATTCGGGTTCAACTGCAAATCCATCGGCTCGGGCCATTTCCATTCAAACCAGTTGAATCGGCGCACCTTGTATGGGCAGTTCTGGGCACAAAAGCGGGTTCCGATGCAGCGGTTATATATTTGATTGTTTAATCCCTCTTGTGAATGGTGGGATGCATACACTGGACAAACCGGTTCGCAGGGAGCGTTGTCACAGTGCTGACAGAGCATGGGCAGAAACGTGATGTTTCCCATCTGATCGGGATCGTGGAAGCGTTCGATGCTGAGCCAGGCCATTTCCCGACCGTCCATGATCCGATCCACTCCGACAATGCCGATATTGTTTTCAGCGTAGCAGGCGACAGAACACGCCCCACAACCGATGCATTTGTCCAAATCCACCACCATGCCCCAGCGGTAATTCCCATGGTCATGGGGCGAATAAAAATCACGTTTAGGATCGTATCCTTCGCGTAAAGGCAATGTTACAGGAAAATCGTCCATGTTCAGGCCACGCTTTTGGGGCTGTTTGGGTTGTTTTAAATCTACCAAAGTGATGGAAAGGGCGTATGTTCTACCATGTTGGGTCCGGCTGCCATCCGTGTGTGCCAGTCTCAGTGTACGGCCGGTTTTTTTAATAAAAATCTGATCGATGGTATAGCTGGTGCCACCGGAATCCGGATCGGGTTTAGCGTTGAGAAGTTTGAAGGGATTGCTACCTGTCCCTTCTGCATATCTGCCGTATGAAGGGTGGCCTTGACCGATGCCCATCACCACCAGACCGGGTGTTACAAGTTCGGTTAGGTATACAGGGGCTTCCAGTACACCGGATTTGGCTTGAATCCGAATGACATCTTCCTGGGCAATGCTGTTTTCTTGAGCTGTCGTGGGATGAATGATGGCCGGTGTTTGCCAGGCAATCCGTGACAGGGGATCCGGAATTTCGCACAGCCAGGGTCTATTGGCTCCCCTTCCGTCAAAAAATCGGATGGATGGTGCTGCGGCAAAGACAAGATCCGATTTCGGCGGTTTTGATTTTTGGGTCAGTATAGATTCAAGCTTTTTCAAATGGAATTGTTTGGGCGTCTTGACAGGATTGACGGATGGGTCGAATTTTCCACCGTGCTGAAGCATCTGTACCCATTGGGCTTCATTAGTAATGCCGTGATCTTTTGCGAGTCTGGAAACAAGATAGGCTTTGTAATTGTCTGTCGGTTGATCATTTTCAAAACCGATATAAAGAAGGACATCTCCGAGATGCGGTTTGTTGGTAAGTTTACCCATGGCCGGTTGCAAGGTCGATACAACCGGCTTTAGACCACCATATTCATCCCAGGTTTCAAGTGGCATTTGGACCGGTAGGATAAGATCAGCCGTCTCAGAGGTTTCATCCATGAAATTGCTGAAACTCACCACGAAAAGATCGCTGTTTTCAAGTGCTTCCTTTACACCGCTATCGGAAGGAAGGGTAAATACCGGATTTACATTGTTAAGCAGCAGCAGGTCTGCCCTACCCGCATTTAGGGTATTAAAAAATTTCAGAATGTCATGATGTTTTGCCGCCATTTCCACGCTGTACCTGTTGTGAAAGTCAAACAACAGCAGGTCCGGATCGAGAAGAAGATTTAATATATTGGCAGCCAGATTGGTTTGCACTCCGTTGAGATCAGATGCGCCGGTGGCGGTTCCAAGCACCAGCGGGTTTCGTGCCCCCATAAGCCGGACAATCAGTTTTTCATAGAGCGCCGGGGGAATTGCCAAGCGCTGAAGGACCTGCTTCCGGGTGAAAGGAGCGGTGGCTTTGTTTAATAATTCATGAAAGAATCGAGGAAGATGATTACCTTTGCCGATATCCAGGGCCTCTTTAACCAGGCCGAGCGCCACCATAGCCTCGGTGCCAGGATGGCATGCCAGCCAGTGATCGGCGTTTGCGCCGGTCAAGGATTGATAGGAACTGATATGGAAAGACAGATTTTTATTACCCTCTTTGAGCGAGTGCATGGCTTTAAACTTCCAGGCATATTCGACCGGAGACAACCAGGTTTCTAAAAAATCTGCGCCGAATGAAATCAGGATATCCGCTTTGTCCATACGATAGGAGATCAAGCCATTGACGCCGAACATCGTTTCATTGGCCGCTTTTAAGGATTCATATGCAAAGGGTTCATACACCATTGGGGTATGTGATTTTAGGTTTTTCAAAACCGTTGATGACAGACCCATCAGGCTGTCACCGATGGTCTCTGTCAACATGCGCACCCGATTCGATCCCTTTTGGGCCGCCTCATCGGCCTTATTTTTCAAAATAGTTTTGGCTTTTAGAAAGGAAAGCGGCTGCCAACCGTTTTTTGCTTTGAACAGAGGGGTTTTTAATCTGTCAGGATTGTAAATGCCCTGCAAGGCGGCTTGCCCCCGCATGCAGAGTTTCCCCTTGTTGATCGGATGAACCGGATTTCCCTCGATTTTGACCACGCGTCCTTCCCTGTTTTTGGCAAGGATGCCGCAACCTGCAGGGCACTCCCGACATGTGGAGGCGTACCAGTTGGCTTTCCCGGTTACCCTGTCATCCGGAGTGTGGGTCATGGAAAAGAGGGTCTTTTCAGGTTCACGGCTACATCCTGCAGCAAATGAAAGACTCCCCATACCGGATATCTTGAGAAAGGTACGTCGGTTCATGGCAAGACAATATCCTTTGGCATATCCAAAATAGACAAACCGATCCGACAAACAAAAATAAGGAAAGATTCGGCAGTTACAGACCAATACCCGCTGTCACACAGGGTTTAGATGAAAAGGAAACGATAATGCTCTTTTATATTTGTTAAAGAGTAGGAAAATGAGTTTTACATGTCAAGATTGAACTGTAACGAAAAATAAAAAGCATAACATCGGACCTTTTTACTCTCTCCTCAAACAGCGGATCATTCTAAATGTCGGCTCAATCCGTCTGCTTTACTCCTCCAAAAAACTGTGTTATGCTCCTTATCTTCATACCTTCCGCTGAAAGAATGAATTTCAACCGCCTGTTGATCCGAAATTATTGGGGTATTTCTTCCATCCCAGATCGATTGCATTTGTTGGTGCCTCTTCTCAAATAGGGCCATATGCTTTTCACCGACACCCTCACCTACGATCCCGTTCAATTAAAAAAAGTTGAACCAACGCCCTCAGCTCTGCAGGCTGCGCCGGACCCGAAAAACGAAGCGGGCCCGGCTTAGAAAACTATCTTTCTATCTGCAATCCATCGGTCTTGACGAAGAAACCATCAAGAATCTGGAGAGCTTTTGTATGCAGAGAGGTAGGTTGTTTTGATCAACGAAGTCTTGGGACTATGAGGGGAGGTCCCTTTTAAACCGCAAACTTTCCCTGCCAAGAATCTCTTTTTTCCAAAAAATCGTTGATCATGGACAGGGTTTCACCCTTTTTGAGAGACCATACCGGCGCAACAAGTCCTTCTAAATGGGGATCGCTGGTAAGCCGCTGAATGACCACATCATCAGGAATAAGTTCCAGGAAGTCACAAACGAGGTCCACATATTCATGTTGCTCCAAACATGTGTAGCTCCCATCTTGATAAAGTTTCTCTAGTACAGTCCCTTTCACCACATAAAGGAGATGCAGCTTTATACCATCGATACCCAGTCGAGCGATGACCTTCGCGGTCTGAAGTATCTGTTCTCTCTTTTCGCTGGGAAGCCCGAGGATAACATGGGCACATATCTTTATTCCTCTGTTTATTGTCTTTTTTATTGCTTCTTTAAAACAAGCGAAATCATGCCCCCGATTTATGAGCGCCAGTGTTTTATCAAAACAGGATTGCAGACCATACTCAATCCAGATCAAATGATTTTCAGCATATTGTTGCAGCATCTTTAATATCGGCTCGCTCACACAGTCGGGACGTGTTCCGATGGAAAGTCCGACCACATCTTCAATCGAAAGGGCCTCATCATAAAGACGTTGAAGCTTTTCCAAGGGGGCATATGTGTTGGAAAAGGACTGGAAATAAGCAATGAATTTTTTTGCACCGTATCGTCTGACAAGAACCTGTTTCCCACCGATCACCTGTTTTGTTACTGAAAGGCCTTTTGCGTAAGCGCCTGTCCCCGACCCGCGGGAGTTGCAATAGATGCATCCTTTTGTCGAGAGGGTGCCGTCTCTGTTGGGGCATGAAAGGCCCACATCTATGGCGATTTTTTGAACCCTACATCCGAAGATATCTCTGAGATAGGTGTTGAAATCATAGTATCTTTTAATCATATGTTCCATCTGCATACTTGACCTCATTGCAAAGTAATTATATATAATGATAAAAAAAAGGGGAAGCGAAAAACGACAAAAGCCCTAAATGGATTCTGGAATAAAAAAATACGATATCATCGTCATCGGTGCGGGTCATGCCGGATGTGAAGCCGCTCTTGCTGGTGCCAGAATGGGATGCAGTGTCCTTCTTGTGGCCATAGACTTGGATAAGGTGGCAGCGATGCCTTGCAGTCCGTCCATCGGCGGAACGGCGAAGGGACAGCTTGTAAAAGAGATTGATGCGCTCGGCGGTGAAATGGCAAAAACGGCAGATAAGACAGCCATTCAATATCGGACTCTGAATACGAGAAAAGGACCCGCTGTCCATTCATCTCGAACCCAAAACGACAAGATCCGTTACCATATGGCAATAAAATCGGTTTTAGAGGATCAGGTCAATCTAGAGCTCAAGCAGATAATGATTGAAAAGCTGATTATCGAGAAAAACCGGATAGCAGGTGTAGAAGATCATACCGGGTTCGGGTATTCGGCAAAAACGGTAATAATGGCCACCGGTACCTTCTTAAATGGTCTGGTCCACATTGGATTTCATTCGTTCGAGGCTGGACGAGCGGGTGAGTTTGCTTCTCGTGGCCTCCCCAAACAACTGAAAGCGCTTGGATTCGAAACCGGCCGGATGAAAACCGGCACACCACCCAGAATTAAACGTAGCAGCATCGATTTCACAAAATTCACAAAACAGAATACAGATTTACACCCCACTCCCTTTTCCTATTTTACGCAAAAGATTGCTCTGCCCCAAAAGCCGAGTTATTTTACATATACCAATCCGAACAGCCACAAAATCATTCAAGCCAACTTGAAACGCAGCGCCCTTTACGGGGGCCTTCTTAAAGGAGTTTCTGCCCGGTACTGTCCGTCCCTGGAAGATAAAATCGTCCGATTTCCCGATAAAAACAGACATCAGATCATGCTCGAACCGGAAGGGATTGATACCGAAGAAATTTATGCAAGCGGTCTTGGAAACAGCTTTCCGATTGAAATCCAGATTTCTTTGATCCAATCGATCGAAGGTTTGGGGAAAGCAGAAATTATGCGGCCGGCCTATGCAATAGAGTACGATTATGTTAATCCAGTACAACTCAAACCAACCCTTGAAACCAAATCAATCTCAGGCCTTTTCATGGCCGGTCAGATCAACGGAACTTCGGGTTATGAAGAAGCAGCTGCCCAAGGACTCTGGGCAGGTATTAATGCGGCCTGCGCTGTCCAGAAGAGACCCCCGTTTATTCTGGATAGATCCCAGGCCTACATGGGTGTCATGATAGATGACCTGGTAACAAGAGGAACACGCGAACCTTATCGGATGTTTACATCAAGGGTGGAATACAGGCTGATGCTTCGTGAGGACAATGCCGATCTGCGTTTGATGGAAACCGGACATGAACTCGGTCTTATCGATGGTGATGTGGTTAAAGATGTTCAAGAGCGGAAAAAACAGGTCGCTGAAGAGATCAAAAGAATAAAAAAGACGGTTGTCAAGCCCTCTGAAAAAGTAAACAACTATTTAATCGATCAGGGGGTACGACCTTTAAAAAATGGAATATACCTGGATCAGCTTCTAAAAAGGACCGGTCTCGATTTTAGGACGATCGAAACCGTCGCTAAACCGCCGAATAATCTAAACCATAAGGTTGCCCAACAGGTAGAAATAGAAATAAAATATGAAGGGTATATCCAGAGACAACTAAAGGAGATCAGAAAATTTAAAAACCTTGAGAAAAAAAAGATACCGATAGGCCTGGATTTTTTAAAAATTCATGGGCTTTCAAATGAGTTAAAAGAAAAGCTGTCAGACATCGGACCAACCTCTCTGGGCCAGACAACCCGGATTGACGGAATAACCCCTGCTGCGATTTCTGCTATCCTGATTGCCCTCAAATACGCTGGGAATCCATCAAATGTTAAAAATTGAACCACCATCTTGACACGTTGAAACTTTCAACTT
>Ga0187833_10002374_pt1 | contig 20308 bp, 21 predicted proteins | sample ETNtaG_37_FD_167968 | JGI IMG/M metagenome (GOLD analysis project Ga0187833, IMG submission 167968) | Marine microbial and viral communities from oxygen minimum zone, Eastern Pacific Ocean - ETNP2014_SV_400_PacBio MetaG (Illumina Assembly) | ecosystem: Environmental > Aquatic > Marine > Hypoxic...
AGGACTCTTGAGAAACAAAGAATCAGTATCTCCATAGATCACATTTATTTTTAGTTCCTCACACTTCTCTATCGTGTGAGTTATCGAGTATCTTCCCAATGCTGCTGTTGCATCAGCTGCTGGAAGATAATACAGTGGATAAATTTCTGCCCCCATAACACCGTAGCTAGCGTTTAAGATTACTTTGAGTGCTTGTGAAACAACTTTAGCTAATTCTCTTTCTTCTTTCGTTAAACTCAGTTTCTTTGAGAGAGGTTTATAATGGTCAACCCTGATATCTCGCAGAGAACCAATTATATTTGAAGTTAGTCCTCTTCTTTTGGAACAAGCCCAGTGTTTAGTCTCAGGTATCATATTCAACTTACAATTGGAATGTTTGCACCTTACTGTTTCGTAAGAAAGATTATGTACTTTAATTAGACTTGGGTAAAGGCTTGCAAAATCTAGAACTGCAACATCAAAATAGACACCACTTTTAGGCTCAACAACGATTCCTCCTTTATACTTCTTTCCTTTAATAATAGCTTCAGATGCCACTGACTGTTCTTTACCTTCCAGGTCTCCTCTTCTCGGGATTAAGGCATTCTGTTGTCTGTGTTCAAAATACATCATACTTCTTATCCAGTTTGACACTGAAAGTCTTGCTACATCATCAATTGGCATCTTTGCTACTCTAGAGATAACTAGAAGGAGTTTCATGAGGAGGTCATCACTGAAACTTGTCAGCCCATATGTTATCTTAGAATCCTGATAACAATACTTGGCTAATTTGTTATATGGCAAATCTCCAATTGTACCTTCAAATTGTATCTTTCCTTCGTTGAGTAGAGCTTTACTTACTCCATTCAAAGTGTGATCAGTATATCTATTATTGAAGGCGTAACCTTGTATTGAACGGTTATTGAATGTCTTATACAAGTCGATATGAATGCCGGGTCTTACATATGCTACATTATTTCCTAAGGATATTGGTATTTCTTCTGACTTGAACCCATTTTTTAATTTCAAAGCACGGTGATATAGATAGTTAAGATCAAAGTCATCACCGTTGTATGTTAAAATAAAAGGGTACTGAACTATGTGCTTAAAGACTTCGGAGAGAAGATCTTTCTCATCATCAAAAAATACGGTTTTAAAATCTTCATTCTTATTTTTTTCGTTTTGTGTACATTCCTTCCTTCTAAGGACCAGAACCTTTCCAAGACCATCACTTCCTACCAAACTAACTGCAATCACTTCTTGACCAGCTTCGTTTGGGTCAGGTATCCTGTTTTCCTCTTCCGGTACTACTTCTATATCAAGTGCAAGTCGCCTTAATTCTGGAAGAGGTTGACTTAGGAGTCCTGCCCATTCTTGAATACTTTTTTTGAGATATGACTTAGCTTTTTCTAGTGTTTTTTCAACTCCTTTTTGCATTTCCTCAGGAAGTTTATGCTTAACAGGAACTATTTTTGATTCCTTTATTCTATAATGTGCACCAATCGGAAATCCTTTATCATAAAGATAAGTTTCGTAATATTTGATATCGGCTTCCCATGATTCTACTGTATCTCTTATACTTTTTCTATTAAAACCTCCTCCTATGGCAAGCGGGTCCGTGGCAATAATTTTGAACATGTCTATCTCTTTATCAGTTATGAGGTCATTTTTTTTAATATTCTCGATATCTTTTATATCTGGTCTTTTTTTAATATCATTAATTGTTTCATCAGATATCGATTCAATTTTAACTAAACAGTATGGTTTATGGTCTGTATTATCGTACCAATAATGAATTTTTTTTGTCTCGGTGTTGTAAAACTTTAGTGCAGCCACTTTTTTGTTTCCGTTATATGTAGCTGAAACCAAAATGGATTCGCTAAGATTGATGGTGCTTTTTTCTGAGCTTTTCATCTCAGAAACATAGTCTTGTGTCTGTTCTGTCTTCAATACTTAATCCAATACTGTATATTTTAATGATATATTTGCTTTGGATATTGTTTAGCACTATCTTTAATATGATTATTATGTAAGTAAAGTATTGATTATTTTGATTTTATGAGAGCAATGGTTAAATTCTGATATCTTGAACCGTAATTAGCGAAACGAATATGACAGGCGAAAGAATCTCAAGATTTTCACAAATTACAGCATTATTGTTCTTAGTGGCAAGTATATTTTGGTTTTCAATTGTACTATTGCAGCAAGGTGATTTGCTACTAGTTCTACCGGGTATTGTCAGTTTATTTTCTGCAGTGTTAATTTTTATGCGAAAAAAAATAGTTATTTTAAGAAGTATATCATTAGCTGCAGGTTTATACAACCTTCTAATATTTGCATATCACGCTTACTCAGCATTTTCACTTATAGGTTCAGGTTTTACCTCATTTGCTTATTTGGCAATATTTGGTTATTCCTTGGGGACCGTTACATTTCTTTTCTTACTTCTTAAGGTGCAGAGTGACTCAGATGTCTTTCGTTTATCTTAGACTCTATTCTTTGAAGGTAGTAAAAAGAATATGCTGAAATAATTGTTAAAACTGTGAACAGCTTTGTTGCAAAAACTATGTTCCAAGGTGTTTCAGGGTTAGGAAATGTGTTTTTAATAAGATCGACATTTAATTCTCCCAATATTGAGTCGCTTGCGATTAATCCTCCCCATAATGTGAAATTAAATAACACTTCATAGGTAGCCATAGCACAAACAAAGAATGCAAAAAACTTGATGATATCTCTATGAAACTTTTGCCATTGCATAACCCTATCTTTTTCTAACTCTAATGATGCGAAGAAAAGAGCCAAAATAGCTGCTGAAAGCCAGGTTATTGGTTTAGAGTAGAAAAGTGGAAAAACTTCGATTGGTGGGACCTCTAACGTTACAAGAACTTCTCCAACTACATTTCCACCTTGGATTAGTGTTCCTAGAACTCCATATATCGAGGTGCTGATGATTATCACTAATGATATTAAACTAATTAACTTGAAGAAGGTTCGAATCTTCTCTTCTTCGTTAGAGAGATCAATTATCTTCATAGTCGTGTTCTATTATATGTCATGCTAAAGTATTTTGTGTTTTCACTAATCTTATTGGATGTAAGTATACTTAATAAATGAAAATATCATCATACTTAAATCGAATTATTTCTGCTATTTAAATTAGTTAAGTGATGACTATTTTTGCAGTCATATTGTGGATTGATTTATAAATACTAAACCAAGAAGAACAAAATGTGAAGATATGTGGATATCGAAGGCAAAATAGATCTTGTTTCAAAACCTCCAATTGAGGAAGTTGTAACTGTACAGGATCTACGTGGGCTTCTTGAAACCGATGCTCATCCTTCTCACTATATAGGTTTAGAAATATCTGGTCTACTTCATCTTGGAAGTCTCATGCTGACCGGTTTCAAAATAAATGATTTTATTAAAGCAGGAATAAAATGCAAGATTTTTCTTGCTGATTGGCATAGCTACATCAACAATAAGTTTGATAGTGATTGGGATAAAATAAAAAGCGCCTCGAAATATTATGCTGAAGCTTTCAAGTTCTTTTGTCCAGGAGTTAATATCGTCATGGGTTCTGACTTGTATGTTGATTCTAAAAATTACTGGGAGAATTTTGTACGTTTCTCAAAGCATGTAACACTTTCTAGAAATACAAGATGTCTAACAATAATGGGGCGAAGCGAGAAGGATCATCTTCATTTCGCTCAATATTTGTATCCTCCTATGCAAGCAGTAGATATCGAAGCCCTTGATGTGTCTATAGTGCATGCCGGAATGGATCAACGTAAAGTCCACATGCTAGCCCGAGAAGTCTTTCCAAAGATGGGATGGAAGGTTCCAGTTGCTGTGCATCACCATTTGCTTCCTGGTTTATCTGAACCAGTGAATTCTATGTTTCAATCCACTGATGATGCTAAGGTATCTAGTAAAATGAGTAAGTCAAAACCTTGGACTTGTGTTTTTATTCATGACAGTGAAAAAGAGATACATGATAAATTGAAGAAGGCTTGGTGTCCAGAAGGTCAAGTTGAGAATAACCCTGTTCTAGAAATAGCAAAATATATTTCGTTTCATGAAACTAAAGAGTTTAAGGTAGACAGACCAAGGAAATTCGGTGGTCCTCTATCTTTCACAGAATATCACCAACTGGAAACTATCTATTCTGAAAAGAAACTTCATCCAGCTGATCTCAAGTCTGCTGTAGCAGATTCTGTTAATCAAAAAATCCAGCCTATTAGAGAGTTTTTTGAATCTAAACCTCATCTTCTCAGAGTCTATGAATCTGAATAGTGATCAGTTTTGATACCGATTAATATGCCTCTTATTGGTGATGAAGAAAAAAATGAAGTTATGAAGGTCCTTATGAGCGGTCAATTAACCACCGCCTCAATTAAAGGAGGCCAATACACTCAGAAGTTTGAGACTTCTGTAAAGTCCTTTTTAAATGTAAAACATGTTTTTGCACTAAATTCAGGTACATCCTCTCTGTACGCAGCTTTGTTATCCTTAGGTATACAAGAAGGTGATGAAGTTTTGGTTCCCTCTTTTACCTTCTTAGCTACAGCAAATGCAGTTCTTCTCGTTGGAGCAAAACCAGTTTTTGTAGATATAGATTTGACTCATTACACTATTGATCCTATTGATCTGAAAAATAAGATTACGGTCAGAAGTAAAGCGATAATTCCGGTTCATCTATTTGGCCACCCCGCGGATATGAGTGAGATTATGGAAATTGCGCAGAAACATGATCTTCGAATAATAGAAGATGCTGCACAATCTTTAGGGGCCAAATATCATGAACATCACACTGGGTGTCTCTCAGATATTGGTTGTTTCAGTATGTATCCTTCAAAGATCATAACAAGCGGAGAGGGAGGGTTTGTTTCAACCAATAATGATGTTTTGGCTGATAAATTGAAATTGATTCGTAATCACGGAATATCTCAAAGCTCAGATGTGGAAATATTAGGATCCAACTTACGTTTACCGCAGATGGAGGCTGCCATAGCATATATTCAGATGTCTAAGCTTCCTTCTTTTCTGAAGGTTCGGCGGAGGAATGCTGGAATTCTGAATGATCTGCTTTCAGGTTTGAATGGAATAATATTGCCCAGTGAAGCAGAGGGTTGTTCATCCAATTGGTATCTTTATACAGTGGCCTTAGAAAAAAATAGAGATAAAATACTGAAAATTCTCCTTTCCAATGGGGTGGGTGCGGCAGTTTATTATGATCCTCCAATTCAAAAAACTCCATTTTATTCGACAAAGGGCTATGGTAAACTCATTCTTCCAAATACTGATAATGCTTCAAAACGAGTGCTTTCGTTACCCGTGCATCCAAATGTTTCTGAAGATGATTGTGTTCATATATCTTCTATCTTCAAGGCGGCTCTTGAATCTGTAAAATAGTGGGAATTTATTGGAGGAATAAAAAAATAATATCTATTCTTGTCGTTATTCCTACATACAATGAAGTGGAGAATATAGTTCGCATAATTCCAAGTATGCGAGAAGTATTGATCAAAAATAATATTTCTTATCAAATTCTAGTTGTTGATGATAATAGTCCTGACGGAACAGCCGAGGAAGTTGAAAATATGAAAAAAGAAGATGATCAAATTTATCTGTTAAAGCGACCAAGAAAACTTGGACTTGGGTCTGCATATATTGATGGTTTCACTTGGGCATTATCCAATCTATCCTTCGATATTATTGTTCAAATGGATGCAGATTTCTCTCATCAACCTACAGATATTGTAAAACTTGTAGATGCGATACAAAAAAATGTTGATGTAGCAGTGGCATCACGGTATATTGAGAGTGGAAGATCAAATAAGTGGCCTTGGTATAGGCAATTGATTAGTAGAGTTGCCAATTTCCTCTCACATATAATGCTGGGAATAAATGTTAAAGACATAACTAGTGGTTTTAGATCTATTAGCAGAAAAGCGGTTCAAGAATTATTGAAATATAAAATTAATAGCCGTGGATATTCATATCAAGTTGAGAGTCTAGCAATATACCAAGATATTGGTCTTTTTATAATTGAAGTTCCATACGTCTTTGAAGCAAGGCTATCCGGTAAGGCTAAATTATCTATTTGGGAAATCTTTCGTTTTGCTGGTTTTCTTGTAAAATTGTCATTGTCAGGAGTAAATCTAAAAGAAAGTAATATCAAATGAGAAAGACTCAAATACTGTTCTAACCGTGAAAGCGAGACGATATCTAATGGATGAATCTAATGAAATTATCGAAACATCTGAACCTGTCAAACCTTCGGTAACTAGTGAAAGAACATTTGGAGAAATTGAATATGAGTGTGTAAGATGTGGTACAAAAGTAACCTCTGAACAACTAGAACAATTGCCTGAAATCAAATGTATTTGTGGTTACCGTATACTAAAAAAGACAAGGCCGCCTGTAGTGAAGCAAGTAAAATCTATTTAACCTCTATCCAGTATCTAAAAATTCGTTGCTTTTCTCTCTTCTCTTCGACTTGTCTAAGGTTTTTTCGTATATACCGTAAAGGTCATTAATTCTGTTGCCCATTATATTTTGATTATACACAGTAATTTCAAATAACGATCTCGTTATCAATTGATTCAAGATGATATTAACTATGATAAAATCTTAAAATAGATTACTGTTTCCGTTGCTAAAATATTAAAAAAGTAATATTACTGAATCTGTATCAATTTTTATTCCAATTAAAATGAAGTAACAATTGATCTTATGTGAATAATTAGAATAAAAAAAAGATATAATGGAAACAGAAGGCCAAATGTTTCAATAACCATTACTTGTAGGCTATTAAGCGAATCATTTTTACTTGCTCTATACAAGATACATATACAATTCAACTAGGGAGTAATTGTGGAACATACTATGAGATAAATATCGTTCATAACATAATCGTAATTCTTAAGAACTTAATTCTTGAGTTATATTCTTTGCTATATCTAAAACATCTTCAACTTTAAGCTTCCGCTTAACAATTTCCATTCTCTGCAAGATAATGGCTTCTTGCGCTGCGATAACTAGAAATTGGTCTCCGGTCTTCAACCCCATCTTTTTTCGAAACTCTTTTGGGATAACGACTTGTCCTTTCTCAGATAGTTTTGTAGTTTCCACTAAAACATCAGACAAAATCTCTCTATCTCTAATCACTTACTTTCCCTATTTAATGATTCTGGAGGAATATTCTGATTGGATAAAATCTGAAATAGACTGTCCCCTCTTCAAGAGATATTTTATCCCCTGAACATCATGAATTCCTCTTAAAATGAGTATACGCCCTGCAAGAACTATGCTGGAATAAGATGCAGATATCCATTCTGGAAACATAAATTAAACTGTAAAAAAAGGATAATTTCAGTTATTACTCAGATTAACTTCTATAAACACATCTTCTGGGACTCGAAGTTTCATTAATTGTCTCATAGTTCTGTCATCGGCATCCATATCAATAATTCTCCGGTGAACTCTCATTTCCCATCGGTCATATGTGTTTGTTCCTTGCCCTGAAGGTGCTTTCCTTGTTACTATCTTCAGTTTTTTAGTTGGAAGCGGTTGGGGTCCCCTTACTTTGACACCAGTTCTTTCTGTCATACCTTTTATATCGTCACAGACTTGGGTAATATTTTCTACGTTTGCACTGGTAAGCTTGATTCTTGCAATCTGAGGCATCTGTTAAGTCACACCAGCGCTTCTTGATGCTATTATTTAGACTTTCAGAAATTATTTTCTCTCTGATGTCATGATTATAGACAAGTCGGTTAAAACTTTTTACTGAGAAACCTTAAAGGTTAGCTTTCTAAATCAAAAAACAGATTACTAGTGACAGCTAAAATACTTCATTTAGCGCGTAGTGGTAGACTCATTCTTCAATCTAATGAGGATTTTAAAGCAAATACTATTCTTTTTGATGATAAAGAACGTAAAGTGGCTAAAGTCATTGAAGCATTTGGACCAATAAAATCACCATATATTTCTGCTATACCTTTGACAGATAGAATCAAAAGAATCGTTGATCAAAACGTCCATGCTTCTAAAAGGAGTCAAAAAGTTGTTAAACCAAGAAAGTGAAATCAATTCAACTAATGGTTGCCCAAATTGTGGGAAATCATTGATTGGTGATGTCTATAACGGTGAAGTTGTCTGTCCATCTTGCGGGTTTGTAGCATCAGAACAACTAATGGATCGTGGTCCTGAATGGAAAGCAATAGTCGAACCAGGGGATAAGGCAAAAAGAGTACGAGTTGGTGCTCCTAGAACGATTGCACTTCATGATTTTGGTCTATCTACAATGATTGGGCGTGATATGAAAGATTCTCAGGGACAATATCTTGATCGCAAAGCTAGGAACCAATATTATAAGCTACAAAAATGGCAAAATAGAGTTAGAACAACTTCAAGTGAACGTAGCCTTTCTGGTGTATTATACAAAATTACAGAAGTTTCTAGAAATCTTAATCTCCCAAGAAATGTCCTTGAAACTGCCGCCCAGATTTATAGAGATTGTGCTCGATTAAAGGTTTCTAGAAGTAAATCGATTATTGGAATGACTGCTGCATCTGTTTATCTTGCATGTAGAAAATGTGATGTGGGACGTTCAATAAAGGATGTTGCAGAAGCTGCAAATACAAATCAGCGTACGGTAGCGAAATATTATCGTCTTCTCCTAAAAGAGGTAGAAACTGATTATGTTCCTCCTCCATCTATCTGGAAATATATCTCAAAGCTTGTGAATATGGCGAAGATAAATTCTCGAGTGGAACGACTTGCTCTTTTAATTGCACGTAAGACTAACGATAGCCGAATATCTAGCGGGAAGGCTCCTGCTGGTTTAGCTGCTGCATATGTCTATATCTCTTCTGTAATGCTAGGGGTACATATTCCACAAAGAGAGATTGCTGATATTGCAGAGGTCACTGAGATTACTATACGAAATAGGTGTCGTGAAATTCTTGAGAGTTTTAATATTACTCAATCACTCAAAAGTTTAGAGTAGTCATAAAAGAAATATACTCATAGGAAGAATAATATATATGAACTATTCAACGAGCTGACAAAATGAAAACTGAAATCCCGCCAGATGAAATCGATAATTCTGAAGAAGAAGAACTTCTTGACTTTACATCAAGAGTGTACAAGTTGGTTGTGGAACATGGACAGAAGGGGGTTCTTCAGAGCGAACTGTGGAAAAAGTTGGAATTGACAAGTAGGGATGGATCTAGACTTGCTATAAGGTTAGAAAAGAGAGGCATGATTAAAAGGGAAAAGGTATTGGAAGGTGGAAGATGGACCTATGAGCTCTCTCCGTTGAGACTTCCTGCAAAAATAAAGTCTATTGAAGAATCCCCTTGCATAACTTGTCCTGAAGAGTTGAAGTGTTCTGTCGATAGTGCCATTAGTCCTCATCTATGTTATTATATTGCAGAATGGTCTATGCGAGAATATCTTAGATCCCAAAATATAACTGCCACTCCAGAAGTAATTTATGAACGAATGTTCACAATGAAAGCATAACCTTAAATGAATAAGCAATTTCACAATTATTTTATTAGATGTGAGTTGCACTGAGGTACACAGATGCTAAACGAGATCTTTACCGCAGATTAGCTAAAAAAGAAGGGTATAAGAGTCGTGCAGCATATAAGCTGATCCAGTTAGACAAAAAATATAAGATCCTTATGCGAGGTGATATTATCATAGATTTTGGAGCTGCACCTGGAGGCTGGATGCAATTCTCTTCTGAGAGAATCGGACCAAACGGAATAGTTCTTGGAATTGATTTGAGGCGAATAACTCCATTTGCTGAAAACACCAAGATCCTAACTTATGATATATTTGATCCAATCATTTGTGAAGAAATTCTACGTATTCTTCCTAGAAAATCTAATGTGGTTCTTTCTGATCTTGCTCCTGATATTATTGGTGTATGGCAGGTAGATCATCTAAAACAGATAGATATGGTTTTGAAGGTAGTAGATCTTTTCCCACAAATTCTACAATTAAATGGAACTGCAATCCTGAAAATATTTGAGGGCGAATCTACACAAAGTTTTTTGAATACAGTAAGAAGTATCTTTCGTAAAGTGCATATTTCTAAACCTCCTGCAAGTCGTGGAAAAAGTAGCGAATTATATCTTGTATGCGAGAAATATCGTGCAAACTAATCTTTAGAGAGCGTTTTCACGATTTTTTGAAGTGTCATGTTTGGTGCATCCGTCTTGATTCCTTTTGAATTTAGTGCAGTTCTTGATGCTAAGTAACCTTTTTTCTTGATATCTAGTATTACAGAGTTTAAGCTTGGAGTAGTGACTCCCATTTTACTTGAAATCTTGTCTATTGTAAAATAAGTTGGTGGCATATCGATTTCTTGAAGCGCTATAGATGCTATCTTTGTACCCATTTTGACTAAATTTGTTTCGCAGTCCTGAGCTAATTCTTTTAGAAATTTCTTATTATAAATGGATCCTATCCATAGAGGTCCAGCATGTCTCATTAAAGTTTTGCAGTCAGGACATTCCATATTTGAAACGATATCTACAGCTCGGTGACCACATTTAAAACAATGCAGAATGTATCCTATTTCTTTGTATGTTTTTTCTTCCCATCCAGCCCCAGTATGGATTGTCATATAGACTCTAAAGTAATGGTGTACTCTATAAGCGAATACAGGTTTTATCCCTAATCCTAGCCTCATTGCATTATGGGCTGCTGATCCGAAGAGTAAGCGGATTCCAATTTCATGGCTGTATTCTGTCCTAAGTGAATGTCCTTGATATTTTCGATATGATACTTTGGGATAAACTCCGCATAAGACCGGCATATCCGTTGCTGTAGTGGAAAACAATCCGTTATTCTCTATAGATCTTAATGCACAGTCAAGATATGGTGCAGGAGAACCAAATGGATCAAGATCTAAAATATTGAATCTTTTTTTTGGGCCAGAATGTGATGTTAGAAATCGACAAATATCTAAATTTGAAAAATAACATTTCTCAGAAACTTGATTTAATTGTCCTGATTTCTTAGCTAAATTTATTGCATGCAGATTACCATCATTTATGAAAACTTCTTTTACATCTGGTACTTCAACGGCAACCCTTATTCCTCTTGCTCCTACTCCAGCTAGCGAATCCGCCATAACAGTTGATGATACCTTATCTTTGGAGAATATTCGATATGCTGCCATTGATATATCTCTATTTAATTCTGCCTTAGGATTGAAAAAGGCGGGTGTTCTAAGAGGGATATTTGATTGTAAGCCAGATTCAGGTACTAATATCTCTGTTTTTCCTTCAATTATTTTTTTTACAGGCTCGATTTTACCAGTTCTGTTCACTTTCTTTCAGCTATCCAAAGGACTTTGAATACATAGATTCAGTTTCTTTGTTTCTTTGATTCGAGTCTCTGTTCACCACGAATCATAGATAAGCGTGATGCTAATTCTTTGATTACTTGAATCTTTGGCTTATTGCGTTCAATTGATATATACCCTGAATTGATTTGCATTCGTCTAGGATATGCTGCTTCTTTTGTTTCTGGTTTATATCCTGCTTTTTTTGCTGCTTCTTCAAGTTCATTAAGTGTAGGATTTCGTACTGCCATATTAAGTGGTACTTTCCTTCCTTCCTCTCTACTGAATCCTGAATTAAAATAATCTATCCAGATTACGAGTCTATCGTAATCCTTCATAGCTAGCTACACTACTTTTGGAGAATAGCGTTTACTACTCCATCCTGTCCGGGGCGTGATGAAACTATTGCCTTTCCTTTTTCAGTTTCTAAAATGCAACCTTTTGTAATCACGCCACGTCTTTCATAATCTCTATTTGCTGGATTCTTAATGATTTTTAATATCCTTGTTTTCTCTGTCTTCTTAGTTGAAGTATCAACAACATTTGCAAATTCCACACTTTTTAACCCTTTTTTTAATCCTCCACCTCTAACGCTTTTAGTAACGACTTTATTTTCGCCTTTCACGCTTTCAATTGCATACCGACTCTTTTCATAGGCACGACTACCTCTGTATGCTACACGTCTGCCTCCTGTTGCCTTTCTTTTAGTTAAATTCTTAATTGGCTTGATCAAACGACTACCCTTCATTCGAGAAAAAAGCACATTTTAAACTTTGTTAGATCTTTATTTGGAGATTATTTTTCGTTTTGTTGATAATTTTTGTTTAATCTTTGTTGGTTCCTTACTTAGCCCAAAGTAATCAGAGAATGAATTACTTGTTCTGTATATACTACTTCTTCCGGATCGTTGTGAATCAACAAAACCGAGTTCACGCAGTTCCTTTAAGTGACTATATGCTTGAGATCCTCTTCTTGCAGCAAGATCTGTACTGGATATTGGTTGTAGATACGCTACATGGGTAAGAGTATTAAGGACAGACTTATTCATTAGAGGTCTGAGGCAAAACTTTCTTGCTACTTTTGTATATTGAGGCTTTAATTGCATTACAAACTTCCGTCCCGGAAGTTCACTAATCTCCAGTGCAACCATATTTTCATTAAAGCTTTTCATTATATCCATCACTATCTTTATTGTTTTTCGTTTGGAAGTTATTCTTGCAGCTTTTGCTAATTCTGCAATTTCTAACGGTCTTCCATATGCATATAATGCTGATTCAATTCGTGCTCGTATATCATCATCACTTATTGGCATTTTGAATTGCACCCACTATCCAAATATCTTCTTCATCCTGAATTATTCTTATCAATCCATCATTGGCAATGAAAAGGAGTAGCAGAAGTGTTCTTACTCTATCTAAGATACTCATATCCATAACATATTCGCTGAAAAGAATCTTTTCCTTCTCTCGAAGGAGATTTCCAATTTCTCTCTTAAATTCTTTAAGTGCCGTTTGAATTTGAACAGAAAAAGTGTCTACTTCAATTACAGGTTCTACTTCAATCACACTAGTCTTGGGTTTCTCAATTTGTTGAGAAATCATTTCATCAAGAATACTTTCTAAAGTACTTACAAGATCATCAAGATTTGTTGTAGATAATTCATATCTGTAAGGAATCTCTAACATCTGAGGTGGATCTGATCTATCGGTAATCCGTCGTTTTATCTTCAACTTTTCAAAAAGAAATAGGCTTTCTACTTTCAACCTATAAATTAGTGCTGAGGATAATGCTGCTGATCCACATAATCGAAGATCTGGTGTTTCCATTTGTTCAATAAGTTTGATAAACATTTCTAGAAGTTTTTGAAGATCAATTTCCCATGGTTTCCTAGTTTTCATTTCAGTGGGATTAATAAGAATATTTAGTGGGGGTTTTGATAAATCAGTCTTTTCTTCAACCACTTCTAGCCACAACTCCTACACCCGTTTTATACTTGAGAATCTTTGATGTACCTTTCTCTTTATACAAACCATAGATTAACGACGCACGCGTTAACATTGTATCTTTCAAAGTTACTGCAATAATTTGTGAATTAATAGCTTTTTCTCTTAATAAATCTGCTAATCTTTCTGCATACCTTATATCCAAATGTGCATCAATTTCATCAAAAAGGTAAAATGGTGAAGGATAAACTGACTGTATAGCTAAAATTACTGATAATGCAGATACCGTTTTTTCACCCCCGCTAACTGCACTTGATTCCCTAGGAAGATTATCTGGAAATTGCACCATCAGAAAAATACCCTGAGAAAAAATATCATCCGGATTTTCAAGTTCCAACCAAGAGGAACCTCCAGTGAGTTTTGAAAAAATAATTCGGAGTTCTCTGTCAATCTTTTTAAAGCCTGATAGAAAAACTTTTTTCTTTTCAGAGTCCACTTCTTCGATAAACTTCACAATTACATTGCGTTCCTCTTCAAGCTGATTGCGCCTTATTGACAGATTCTTATATCCTGAGAATACTTCTCTATAGGAACTGACTGCCAATAAATTTACCTGATTCTTGAGTCGTTGGTATTCAATGTTTAGTTGCTCATTAAGAACTTCTGCATTGTCAAATGTCTCAATGGGTTTAGTATACCCATAAAAGGTGAGTTCACCTTGAAGGTTTTGCTCAGTTTGTTGTAGCATTTCAATACTTTTTGCAGTGGATATTATCTCTTTTTCTATATTTGTTATAGATTTTCTAAGACCCTCCCTTTCCTTAGTCATTCGTTTTAGTTTAGTTTCATATCTCTCAAGAATTGGTCTAGATTTCTTTGATTTTGTTATTGTTTCTTTTACATCTTTCTTCTGAATTGCCAAGTTTTCAGAAAGTTTTTTGAGTTCTTCTATTTTTTCTTCTGTGAAGCCCCTTTTTTCCTTCAATATTGATTCAGATCCTTCTATTTGATCTTCTAATCTAACATGACTTGGTTCCAAATTATGTTTAAGATTACCTTCATCTCTCAAGAGTTGAGTTTCAATTTCCCTTAGTTTGTTTGTTATTTCTTCAATAAACAGGTTCTTGATTTTTTTCTCTTCTTGTAAATTTCTTATCTCTTCAGATATATTTTTGATTGATATTTGACTTAGTTTCTTTTCATATATAGATATCTTGTTATTTACCCTGATTTTTTTATCATTAAGTTTGCTAATTATTTTACCAGTGCGTTCAACATCTCTTTCTGTTTTTCTTAAGCGTGCCTGAATTTCTTTATTTAGACTTCTATATTTTTTTATGAATGCTTTTACACTGTTTCGCTCAACTTTTATTCTTTCTAAAGACGATCTTAAACGTATTTTTTCTTCTGTTAGTTTCTTAGCTTCTACCTGTAAATTATCAATATTTGACTTTCGTTTGGTTATGGTACTTTTAAGAGATGATAGTGCTTCTTTAATCACCTCTAGAGATGCTTCATCTTTAACAAGTTCCATTATTTCATCTAATTTGGCAACATAACCAGTCTCGAATGCTACGTTTCTGGGTTCAAATAGATCTCCGGATGGTGTAACGCTCTTAAATCCCTTTGTAGAAACTAAGTATCCCTCTCTGGAGTTGTTTACAAGAATTGTATCTCCAAATAAGAAGTTTATCAATCCTTCAAGTCTTTCGTCACAATTTATCACATCTGCGAGTGTACCAATTATTCCATCATCTTTTGGTACGTTAATTTTCTTTGAATCTGTTATCTCAGAAAGAGGAATAACCGTTATATTCCCAATTTTTAGACGCTTTGCAATTTCAATAGTCTTTAACATGGTGTGAATATCAGAAACGACTGCTGCATTCATCCATCGTTTACCCGCTGCTTGGACTGCAGCTTTATATTTTCCTGAGTATGATACTAGATTATCGATTCTACCGATATAACCTTTGATTGCTCCAGTCTTTGCGAGGTCCTCCAATCGTTTTAACCCCAGTTCATGGGCAATTATCTTTTTCGCCATGTTTTTTTGAATTTCATATTTTAAAACTGCATCACTCGCTTTGCTTAATGTGGCTATTGCCTTGTCAATTTCACCTTGAAGATTTGTTTCTTGATCTGTTAATCCAATTAGTGATGATCCTACTTTCTTAATTGAGGATTTCTCCATTTGTTCAACATCATAAGATTTCTTCAATTGGTTTTCAAGATGCTGCAGAGTTTCTTGGAATGGTTGAGCTTTGTTGTTTTGCATCGTTAAACTTTCGTTTATTAGTTCTCTCTTATTGTCTTTAATCTCTAATTGATGTGTGGTTGAGTTTAATGTTTCTTTGTACTTTGAAATTCGCTTAACAAGATTATTCGTTTGAGTTCTTTTCTTCTCCTTTAAGTTTTGAAGACGTGTCAATTGTGCTTCAATTTGTCTTATTGTAGTCTCTGACTCTTTTTTCTTTTTTCCAATTTCTACAAATTTAGTTTTTTCTTCCTTTATTTGAGTCTTGATATTATTCAATTCTTTCATTTGTTGACCTTGTATCTTTTTTAGATGTGGCAATGAATTTTCAATCTTTATAATTAGATTTTTTGCTACTGATACTTCTTCCTTATATCTTGTAATATCGCTTTCAGCTTTTCCAATTGCAAATTGAAGTTCGACTTTTTTGCCTCCTGAGGTGTCCATAACTGTAGACACAAATTCCTTTCTTTCGTTTTCCGCTTCTATAATTTGTTTATCCATTACATCTAATTTTTTTTGAAGTCGATTTTTGCCATTTTCGTAATCCTCAATAAAATTTTTCTCATCTACAATTGTCTTAATATTGGATGATAATAGTCTAGATGTTATAACTGCATTCAGCCATCTGATTTCATCTTCGAGTATCTTCAATCTATTTTGATCATTCATCTCACTTTCAAGTGAGTCTACTCTATTCTTCATCTCGTCTATTCTGGCTAAAGCGATTTGGAGTTTAGTGTCTGCATCCTTAAGTTGTTCTTGTGCTCTTTTCCTTTTATCATCAAACTGTGAAACTCCCACGATTTCTTCAATTAACTCTCGTTTTTCATCTGGGTTAAGCTCTGATAGACGGGTTATGACACCTTGAGGAACCATGTTTAATCCTTCTGGAGAAATAAGTGCAAGGTTCAACAGTTCTGAAAGTGCGCTCTTCGTGATCCTTTTTCCGTTAAGAAAGTATTGGTTTTCTCCAGTCTGTCTAAGTTCTCTTGTCACCGACACATTATTTGAATCAACAGGTATCCTTCTTGTAATGTTATCAAAGGTTACTGTAACTCTAATTATTGATGGTCTCTTAACACTGGTTCCTCCGTCAAATATGAGGGAAGTTAATCTGTCTACTCTAAGCTTTTTAGAACTATTTTGACCTAGACAGAACATAATTGAATCCATAATATTTGATTTTCCAGAGCCATTAGGACCAGTAATTGCTGTAAAATCTTCATTGAACTTTATAGCAACTGTCTTGTTTCCAAGTGACTTGAATCCACGTGCTTCTACCTTCTTAATGAAAACCATACATGATCACATTAAAGGATGATTTATGGCTTCGGTAGATGCAGTAACCATTTTGCATTAACATATGAAAAAGGGATTTATAAGCTTGGTGAAAAATAAATTATCTATCTAAAGTATTGCTTGCCCAATATTTTGGTCAAAGAACAATTAAGGTGTGAATTATCTAATATTCTTTATGATGCGTCGTTTTAACGGTGGATTAGCCTTGTAATCTTTCATGTGGAATGTATTTTCTTCAGCCGGAAACTTTCCATTAATAACTTCATCTCTGTAGGATTCGAGAGCTTTCTTTATCTCTTCACCTAAATTCGCATATTTTTTTATGAATTTTGGAGTAAACTTGTCATATAGACCAAGAATATCATGAAACACAACTATCTGTCCATCACAATCTGGACCTGAACCTATTCCTATAGTAGGTATACTTAGCTTCTCAGTAATTAATTTCGCTACTTCGCTAGTGACCATTTCTAATACTACAGAGAATGCACCTGCTTCTTCAATTGCTATAGCGTCCTTAATTATCTCTTCTGCGGTCTTATCTGTTCTACCTTGAACTCTATATCCACCCCATAATGGAGATGTTTGAGGCATAAGACCAACATGACCCATAACGGGAATTTTGGCATTGGTTAGAGCTTCAACTCTGCTTTTCATTTTTACTCCTCCTTCAATCTTAACTGCATCCACACCTCCTTCTTTAACGAATTTTCCTCCATTTCTAACTGCGTCTTCATCACTGGCTTGGTAACTCATAAATGGCATATCTCCCACAATCAAAGATCCTTTATTTCCTCTTGTAACGGCTTTACTGAAAAGTATCATTTCATCTATTCCTACTGGGATAGTTGTTTGATATCCAAGTACAACCATACTTGCTGAGTCTCCTACTAATATCAAGTCAATCCCTGATCTATCTACAAGGGCAGCTGATGTATAATCGTAAGCCGTTATGCATGTAATTTTTCGGTCTTCATTTTTCATACGAAGAATTTCTGAAATGTTAATCTTTTTCATTGAGCACTAACTCTGATAACTGAATCTTTTTCCAACCTTTTTATGATATAACTTAGACTTTTACCTAGATTGACTTTATTGTCAAACCTTTTCATCATATCTTTGAGAATATCGTTTTCAGTATTTCTTAATTTTTTCACTTCTTCAAGAAGAAGTGGCATAGCTCTAACAATATTATCCACGATAGTTAATGAAGCAGTTTGGGCTGTTCGAGAGAGTGGGTTAAGATCAATTGTGATAACTGTTTTACCTGCCTTTCTCAGTTCTGCTGTTCTATCTCCATCTTCAAGAGGTACTAAAACAGTGTCTGAGATCATTATGCCCTTAGGATCCATCCATCTACGCGAACTCTCTAGTCCCTTCATCTCGAAAGCTGCCTCCTTCCCAATTCCAAGAACATTTTTTGCACCAAAAGATTTCAATTTTTTCATTATTGCTTTTTCTCTCTCAAGAGTTCGATGGAAAAGGTTTACTTCTATTTTTGCACCTACATTTTTTGCTAATTTTACAACTTCTTTAGGAGTTAATGTGGCAACATTACCATTGACTGAAATGATGGGATTCTTAGAGATTAAAAGTGCAGCAGCTGCCACTTTGATTGCTACAGTAGCCTCAGGAATTGTTATTTCACCAAGAAGATAATCAAAAGCTTCTCCACGACCGTGAGATATCAATCCCTGTTCTGTCATTATTCCTTCAGAATAACCTTCGTTTACTTTCTCTCGTACTTGTAGAGATTTTGCCCTAGGATGTGTTTTCGGTATCTTTGCTTTTGTCAAAGTAATCTAGCACCTCTTTTTTCGATTTGACTTACTATTATATTCTCATTATATGTTTTATATTTAGCGAAAACTCTCTTTAGTTCCTTTACTTCGTTTTGTCTTACAAGAGAAAACAACGTATTTCCGAATAATGCAATCCCACAAACAAAACCTCTATCATCTGCTTCCTTTGCAGCATTTTTTAGTTTATGATGTATATTGATCAATTGAGAAAATCTTTTTGAGAGGTTTAAGAAATTCTTGACTGATCGATTAGCAAGAAAAAGAATAACGTATTGTTCACCAAGTTTGGTTATCTCGTTTTTTCTCCTTAGTTCTTGAAGCATTAGCTCTGTAGATTGGGTTCCAAGTTCAAGTGCCACCATCCAATAATCTCCATTATATGGAATTTTGGAAATCTTACCAATACCGGGTGCACCTTGTTTTTCTCTCACCTCAAAATCCCCATTCAATTCAGCTAATACGGTTCCAAGTCCGGTTTTACAAACTATCTCGGCAATATGAGCCATTTTTGCAGATTCAATTCTTGATAGTCCTAACTCTAAAACCTGATTAAGTGCTAATGCCAAACTTAATGCAGCTGCTCCACTCGTTCCAAATCCAGATCCAATAGGAATATCAACTTGATGCTTTATTCTGATTTTTAGGTTTCTGTTTATCTTAGATACAAAGGATTTTGCAACATATTCAGAGACTATAGCATTATGTGTTATTTGATCGTTAATTTCTATTTTTAACTCGCTAATTTTAGATTTTGAAATATTGACTTGTGTTGTTACTCCTTTTTGAATCGAGAAACCTATACCCTTAGATCCAGATTTGATTGGGTCATCCAGGTATTCGTAAGGCTGAACTACTCCAGTTATATGTCCTGGTGAGTAAGCTATAGATTCCATTATTACCATTAATTAACATCTTTTTTTATATAAATCATAAGTTGTTATGCTTAATTCTGAGTAATGAATCTATAATACATTTCGAAAACTCTTGTAGATTATACGATAAATTACTTATCTCTATCCCAATCTAAAAATTCATTAAAGAAAACTTAGAAAGATTAATAATCTGCTATCTACTTGGTTAAGTGTGCCTGAACCCAGAAAACCAAAAATAATCTTTGTAACCGGTGGCGTTATGTCCGGCTTGGGCAAGGGTGTTACATCTTCTTCTATTGCTAAGCTTCTTCAACATACAGGGCTTAAGGTTACTTGTGCTAAGATAGATCCTTATCTTAATGTCGATGCTGGAACAATGAATCCACTAATTCATGGAGAAGTATTTGTCACTGATGATGGAGGTGAAACCGATATGGATTTGGGAACCTATGAGCGTTTTCTGGATCAGAATCTTTCATCAGATCACAATATTACTACTGGTCAGATTTATTTAGAAGTGATTACTCGTGAAAGAAAAGGTGATTTTCTAGGTGGATGTGTCCAAATAATTCCAAATATTACAGATACAATTAAAAAAAAAATAATTGATCTAGCAAATAAATCTAAAGTTGATGTCTTGATTGTTGAGTGTGGGGGTACCGTTGGAGATATAGAAGGTCTTCCATTTTTAGAATCTTTTAGACATATTCGGAATCAAGAAGGTCTCCATAACACATTATTTGTACATGTGACTTTGGCACCTACACTTGACGCAGTTGGTG
>Ga0187833_10002379_pt1 | contig 20285 bp, 17 predicted proteins | sample ETNtaG_37_FD_167968 | JGI IMG/M metagenome (GOLD analysis project Ga0187833, IMG submission 167968) | Marine microbial and viral communities from oxygen minimum zone, Eastern Pacific Ocean - ETNP2014_SV_400_PacBio MetaG (Illumina Assembly) | ecosystem: Environmental > Aquatic > Marine > Hypoxic...
AATCGACGCAAATGTGCCTACTCCAGCATATGCATCAACTAGGGTCTCTCTCCCACTTAACTGCAGGTAGTCTCCTACTAAATCAATCATCTGTTCCGCTTGAAGAGTGTTTACCTGAAAGAATGATGGCGAAGCCACCCTAAACTCCCTGCCTTTCATCTTCTCTATGTACCATCTTTGACCTGTATTAAAAGGTATGTCTGGATTCAGAAGCGTTGGCTGTATTAAACGATCCCCCGTAGAGAACCCTACTCGCACTGAAACATTCGTAGTCTCCTCGGCTTTATCCTGGAGGCCATTCAGTGCCTCGTTTATATCGGGAGCCATTAACAAGCATTTATCGATTCTTACAAATCGGCGAGTAATTCGGTTTGAAAATCCAAGTTGCCCTCCGAATCTAACGGTGAATCGGGCATGATTACGATAAAAAAACTCGTCCGGTGCCGGACAAGTCGAGAGAACATCAACCCCCCCTAGCGAATCATATTTTCTGAACTTATCAGAAAGGATTCTTTTTTTTAAATCAAGCTGATGGGGATATGAGATGTGCTGCCATTGGCATCCGCTACACATTCCAAAGTATGGACATGGAGGCTCTACCCGGAATGGTGATGGTTCAATAACTTCCACAACAATGGCTGAAGTCATGTCCTGTCGTCTGCGGCGGTAGCGGTAAATCCTTGCCTTAACTAGCTCCTCCTCTATCCCGCCAAAGACACTAATAGATCCGTCTTCAAAGTCGGCCAAAACATCCCCAAGGTCACCAACGGGACCAAGCCTCAGCTGAGCGTATTCTTTTCTTTCATCATTTGTTCGAAGGGGGTCGGTCATATTCACAAATAGTATTGGCTCAAGGAATTCTGCGAATTGAATTTTTGATATTCATGTTACAGCAGTATTTAGAGATTATCGGTCTTTTCCAGTAATCTGTGGCAGTGAGGGCATCTGTTAACATTCATGCGATGGCTTTATCAATGATGCGAGGGGCGAACTAGGCTAATATCTATTCATGACTACTCAAGGCAGATTACCAAAATGGCTTAAAGTCAAGATGCCTGGAGGCCCTAACTACACAAAGCTGAAGGGCATTATGCGGGAAAGCGATCTTCACACAGTTTGTGAAGAAGCACGATGTCCAAACATAGGAGAGTGTTGGGAAAGACAAACAGCAACGTTTATGATACTTGGTGATACCTGCACAAGAGCCTGTACTTACTGTGCTGTAAATACAGGAACACCGTCAGGCCTCGACTTGGAAGAACCAATCAGGCTTGCCAGAACTGTAGTAAATCTTTCGTTAAAGTATGTCGTTATAACGTCCGTCAACAGGGATGACCTGCCCGATGGTGGCGCATTTGTTTTCGCCCAATGCATTAAGCAAATTCGAAAGAACCTACCTTCGTGTAAAATCGAGGTGCTTACACCGGATTTCGAAGGCAATCTGGATTCTCTTCAAGTAGTTATGGATGCAGGTCCTGACACTTTCAACCACAATATCGAAACTGTTAGGCGCGTATTTCCCCGAGTGCGAGCCAAAGGCGACTTCGATCTTTCTCTCAAGATATTGTCTCAAGCCAGGGAATTCAACAGAACTGCAGTAACAAAATCAGGAATGATGGTGGGGCTTGGAGAAACGATGGATGAAATTGTTCAAACAATGGAAGATCTCAGGAAAGTAGACTGCGAACTTCTAACTATAGGTCAATACTTAAGGCCATCTCAAAAGCACGCACCAATTTCCAAGTGGTATACGCCGAAGGAATTTGAGGAGCTTAGAAAACAAGGCGAGAACCTAGGGTTCAAAAACGTAGCTTCTGGGCCATTGGTCAGAAGCTCCTACCACGCAGAGGAGCAACATGAAGCTGCGTCTTTGCTAACTGCCATCCAATGACTGGAACACTGTAGGCAAACCAGTCCTAAGTCTTAAGAAAAGTTAACCGGTTTTCTAATCCACCGAATTTAGCGCATTCAATCAGAAGAAGGCAGTTTCCTTGGCTGCTGAAGTTCCATTTCTTCGCCATGGCACTGGATCACGCCCTCCCCGGCCTTTGTGCAAAGCACCGTTGTGCCGCAAGTGTCACATTCATACCTTCTACCAAGCTGATTCGACATACACTGGATCCTTTTGCTCTAACGATTCGGTCATTTCTGTGCCATTGGCTTACCGCAGCACTGGATTGTACCGTCAGCACCACGGGTGACTACGAATTCAGATCCGCATTTCGCACATGAATAACGCTTCCCAGTCTCATTTGCCAAGTGAACCACTCCTTCGTGAGATAGCCAACATGCCCATTACTACAGATAAATAAGAATTATAGAAAACGTAATTAACAAGGTCAACGAGACATTGCTGTCTTTTACCCCCGATCAATTGACACGTTTTCAATAATTGACACCCCATGTTAAAGCTCGTCTATGACCGCTTGTGCAGACTCGTAATCCCTTGTCCCTCCCCTAAGAATAGGAGGAACAAGATAAAAAGTATCGAACCCATAATCAGTGTGCTCAGAAATCATCTGCAGCGCAATTTCAAATCCTGATCTTCCTTGTTCCAAATCGTTATGCACCCAGTCAGGAACGGGCACAAGTGAAACGCTATCTTGCACCTTAACTTGAACGCCCCACATCACAGGTGTCTCAAGACGACACCCGGTCTCTTTAAAGTAACGTTCCATAAATTGTTCCGGCTGGGAGGTATCAAAAACAGGTTGTGAAAGAAAAAAGTCAGCTCCTGCTGTTACCTTCTTTCTTGTAAGAGGAATCTCTCCCGACCAGTCTCGAGAGAGATCTATAGTAGCTCCAACGCAAAATCCAGTAGGGTGACGCAAGAATCTATCTCTGAAATCGACTCGTGTGTTCATTTGTTTTATGGAGGACACAAACCCGCTAGCTGTGAAATCACTTATCGTCTTCTGAGACAGCTTTTCAGAACTTTTGAGCTCATCTCCCATAACGGATACCACGTTGTCCAAACCGATAAGTTGAGCTCCTAATAAGATTCCTTGAAGGGCCCTCTTATTCATATCTCTAGTGGCCAGGGTAAAGACGGCTGGAATGCCAGTGTTATTTTGTATCCAATGGGCAACCATGATTGGGTTAGCTCTAACAGACTTTCCAGGATTGTATGCAATTGAGAAGAGATCAGGTGTCAGAGAGAACGCGTCGGATAAAAGATGAGGTATACCGCCACGAGGGGGTGAGAAATCCAATACTACAAAGGGGCGGGACCTTGGCTGTATAAGAAGTTCTGTGACTGAGGGCATAAGGACAAATCGTCTCAGTTGACTAAAATTAATGTCATTATCGAAAACCTTCAAAACTAAATAAGAGCCTCCTGATGGAGGCTCTTATTTGTATCAGCATGAGCTTAAAAAGCTAAAAACTACAACTATTTCCAACCAAGAACACCTTCGAGATTAGGGCATAAAGAAACCCTGTGACCCGCAGTACACTTGTACCGCTCCTCTCGTATCTCTCTTCTCTTCCCAGAGAGGGACGACTGAGACATCCCACTACCACAGAAGGGACATCGGACTCCAAACACGGCTCTATTTCGCACCCTATATACTTTAACGTGAGTCACTACTTCAGTAAGAGCAGGGAACTCGCCGATGTATCGCAGTACGTAACGTGTGCCAGTGCTTATGATGCTATTTCTTTCCTTAATAGCTCTCGGGGAAAAATATTCATAATCCACAAACCCGCAGCTAAGACATTCTGACTCATCGAAATTTATAGTGAGTCTTGCAGAACATTTCGGGCAATGAACCTTGTTTGGTTTACCTTCTGTTGCAGGACCTGGAAGCCCGGGAGTGACCCTTCTTGGGACAATTGGTACCCGAGGTTTCGCAGGCGCAAATGGATTCGCCGTCTGAATAACCATATCTCATTTCTCCTCACTACCCGGCTTAGCAATATTCGCTACGGGCGACTCTGTTTATGAAGTCCTGAAGAGGGCAGAGGGAAACTGTTCTTCAAAACCATTGCGTCATCGTGAGAGGCATTTTCTTATATTTGTCAAAAAAAAGTCAATAGCATACACACTATTTTTTTTGTATTTTCTTTTTTCTAAGTTTTGTATAAAACTTTTGTTCTATTTTTAGCTACAACCTCAGCCGTTTATGAAAAATTACTATTTCTTACATAGCGTTTACTCGATCTCTCGCATCGACAGAAAAGCACCCACATCAGATTTTCAAGCCAGAATCAACGTATGAAATATATGTTTAGTTTTATATTTCAACCAATAGATGTCGTATTCTACTTAGTTTAATGAGAAGTTTTCAGGTTGTATTCAACTAGCGACAGATAGTTGGATGTTCTAGGCCATTTCTGTTGACACTTCGGAGGGGGCATTGATAGGCTTTGATCAACATTTTTTTTGAAATTTCAGCTGCAGACTCACCAAAATTCCTTGAGCAATTCTGCAAGTCATAACTCAATAGTCAGAATAGGAGGCAAGTATGGCTTTTAACATTATCGTTTGTGCAAAGCAGGTAATGGATCCTGAAACCCCTGCTTCCGCTTTCAATGTTGACGAAAACGCGCGAAGAGTCATACCAGCCCAAGGCATTCCACCTGTCGTCAATGGGTTCGATGAAAACGCGGTCGAAGCCGCTCTTAAGATCAAGGAATCTATAGACGATACGACCGTAACCGTTATATCTACCGGCACCGAATTTGTTATGGATGTTATGAAAAAGCCGCTTTCGATGGGGGCAGACAACATGGTGCTAGTTCAAGACGATGCTTGCGCAGATCTAGATGCTTTCAGTACCGTAAGAATTTTGACCAAGATGATAGGTCGACTCGGAGATTTTGATTTAATCATATGTGGACAACAAGCATCTGACTGGGATAACGCCCACGTACCTCTTGGTATATCTGAAATACTTGGATTACCGTGTCTTACTGAGGTTCGTGCTATTGAAATAGGTGATGGCACTGTTACTGTGAATAGTTCCAGGTCAGACGGGTATGAAGTATTTGAATCGCCCATGCCTGCATTGATCACGGTCAATAATGAAGTAGGTCAACCAAGGTATCCGACCCTCCGAGGAATAATGCAGGCTAGCAGAAAGACACCTGAAATACTTTCAATTGAAGATGTTGGACTGAATAGTAAAGATCTAACTCCCGTAATTACACTTTCTGATCTTTTTGTGCCAACCAGCGATAAACAGTGCGAAATATTAGAGGGAGAGAACGATGCTGATTCAGGTAGACTTCTCGCCTTACGCCTAAGAGAAGAAAAGATAATCTAACCGACTATTTGTCTCAGTAGCCTGATAGGGCAAGGGAGCAAACCTTAACATGACAGAGATTCTCATCCTCGCAGAACTAGAAGGCGGAGTGTTGCATTCATCAGCAGGGGAACTGCTGGCAGCGGGCAGGAAACTCGGAGACGAGATGGGTGCGGACGTTTCAGCTGCTGTGCTAGGAGAAAGTACAGACGATGCGGCAAGAGAGGCAATTATATTGGGGGCGGATCATGTATACACTGCTTCCCACCCCATCCTTACTGAAGGTCTTGCAGATGGTCAAATTGCAGCACTTGAGCAAATATGCGCCGAAACATCGCCTTTAGCAGTCCTAACTGCTAAGACACCGTTAGGTCGATCAGTAGGTCCGAGATTAGCCTACCGATTAGATTCCGGTGTTGCCCAGGATTGTATGGACGTTACCGGTGACAACACAACGGGCCGGATTACTGTTACTAGGCCTGTTTACGGTGGTAACGCTATGGCAAAATTTACATTCGCGGACAACAATCCGCAGGTCGTAGTTCTTAGAGTTAAAGCATTCGAACCGTTGGAGCCGAACCCCGAAAGATCAGGCGACGTGAAATCGATTGATGTAACCATCGACGACAGCCAAATCAAGGCTAAACTTGTAGAGACTGTCAAAGAAGAATCAGAAGGCGTAAAACTTGAAGACGCTGGAGTCATCATAGGGGGAGGACGCGGATTAGGCGGACCAGAACCGTTCGAACAATTAGAGGAACTAGCTAAGTTATTCAATGGGGCCGTCGGCGCATCGCGAGCAGTTTGCGACGCAGGATGGCAGGACCACTCTTATCAGATAGGTTTAACCGGCAAAACTGTAACACCCGACATATATATAACAGTGGGAATATCAGGGGCAAGCCAGCATATGGCGGGATGCTCTGCTTCAAAGAATATAATCGCTATTAACAAGGATGGTGATGCAAACATATTTAAAGAAGCATCATTCGGAGTTGTGGGAGATTGGGAGAAGGTTCTTCCCTCTTTTACTGCGACAATTAGAGAATTGTTGAGCTCGTAGCATGCCCCATCTGTGGCATCTCCGTAGTAGTTGAGGTCGTTTTCTGCAATTTTGGTCGTACTATTACAGCTCGGCACTAAGAAGGACTGCAATCACTATCCTACTTTGGCAATTTGTATTCACTGTTTATATGTATAAGGTTCTTAAGGAGAGCTACGAAATTTGACAGGCAACCATTTTTTCGACGATCTTGAGGAAGTAAGGAGCGGCATAGTCGATGCCGATGTGGTTTCCCTTTTTTTTCCTTATTTTGGAAAGACAGTACTAATCGATACTAGAAGCAACGGCGCTGATGGCCCTGCAATCATGCTCACTGATATGGTCCGGAATCCACAAGAGAGAGTTAGAAGCATGGAGAAGCTGCGACCGGGATTTCCGGACGTACATAAGATGATTTTAATACCTTGGGTAAGATACATTTACACCCTAGCAGAAAGTGGGATTTGGGCCACTATCGTAGAACGGCTTGAAGAATGTAGCTATTTGGAAGCTGAGCAAGCCGCCGGCGCTATTTTCGACGAGCTCAGGCTTCTCGAGCGGAGAGAATTAGTATCTGTCGTCAAAGGATCTACTTACGAGACGATTTGGTCCAGAGACATGTCAAACTAGATATATTTCGCACAGAACAACTCATCCGTTAATCTAAATAAGTTCTCCCTGTGCTCGCCAGATATTGAGGGTATTTCCTACGCGCTCAGTGCATGCTACCGTGATACCTACACCTTTGTTTCAAAAAAATCGGGGAATTAACGCCCATATCACGGAATGGTAGAGACTGCGAATACACCAAACACGTTACTCAGAGGCAATTCTGGTTTCAACGGTCAGCATAAAGGGGTATTAATATGCTTGGGTTCTTAGGCGGAACAGGTCCCGAAGGAAGAGGCCTAGCCCTTCGATTTGCACTTTCTGGAGAGAAGGTGTTTATCGGTTCTAGAAGTACCGAACGAGGCTTTGAAGCCGCCCAATCTCTGAAAGCTATCACTGAAGTGGACGCAGATGGGGGAACGAATGAACGAGCTGCAGAAATCGGTGATGTCATTTTTGCAGCTATGCCCTATGGAGGGCAAAGAGCAACACTTGAATCAGTTAAAGGCTCACTACACGGAAAGATACTTATCAACGTCGTAGCTCCGCTTTTATTTAATAGGGGCAAGATCTCAACCATAAAAATTGAGGAAGGCTCAGCAGCTGTTCAGGCTCAAGAGACTGTTCCAGAGGCCAAAGTAGTAGGTGCTTTTCACAATATTAGTGCTGAAGATCTTCTTATTCCGGTCAAGAATATAGATTCAGATGTCATTGTATGCGCCGATGATGAGGATTCGAAAAGTTATGTCATGAAGCTATCTGAAAAAATCGAAGGTATCCGAGGGATAGATGGAGGTGCTCTGGAAAACTCTCGCTATGTGGAAGACCTGACAGCCCTCTTATTAAATATCAACAAAGTTTATAAGGCCCATTCCTCCATTAGGATCACAGGTCTTTAGTCACTCCAATTGTCTCATTATGGATACGACAGGCCACCCCAGAATCCACGTCTTTATAGCAGTTCCGAAAATAGTTGCGGCTGCAACTATTGTGTTTATTCTGACAATCCTTTGCCCAAAGCCTTTCATACATGGTCAGGGACACACTGAGGAACCGCCAAAAAGATTCTTGCATGAATCTCTGAAACACGAGATAAATTTTCCAAACGAAGTCACTTTCACTATAAATGGCTATTCTCAAGTTGATCTGAGGCAACTTACTTTAAATTATCAAATTAGTGAATCGAAGGTGAGAGGATATATCTACTCTGAAATCGAACAAGAAATAGCAGGTAAGGCATTTTCCGGGGTATCCACATTATCAACGTCAGGTAACTCTTATATCCCGAGTGGTGTGAGGATTAGGTACTACTTCGAGGCCATAGATATTAACGGAAATCGATATAAATCTTTAACAAAGGAATTCGACTATCTGAATCCCGAGTACCCGTGGCGCAGTACTCAAGTAGGTCCTATGACCATTTTCTGGCACGGATTCCAGCATCTAGATGTCGCTAAATCTGGGGAAAAAGCATATGTAGCAATCCAAGAAGCAGCGGCGATTTCAAATCTTGAAGAAGTAGAACCTTTTAGAGCAGTAATAATAAATAATCCTAGGGAGGCGGCGGAGGCATTTCCTGCTGTGAGTAGTACTTCATTAAAGGACGGACTTTATGGAGGATTCGCGTTTAGAGACTACGGCGTCTTTCTCATAGGAGGCATAGGAGCTGATGGTCTCATACACGAGGGTACTCATATCGTCATCGGGCAGGCTGTTGATTCGCCGTTCAGCAAGATGCCAGCGTGGTTGAACGAAGGACTTGCAATGTACTTCGAATCAAGTGACCATGGACGGTTAGCCATCGCTGAACGGGCTTACCTTAATGGTGAACTGATGCCTTTGTCATCAATGGGTGCAGTACCGGGTAAACCCCGTGATGTGCGTATTTTCTACGCCCACTCTCAGGCAGTCGTAAAACATATGGTTGACAGGTTTGGGAAAGCCAAAATGTCTAGGTTAATAACAGACCTAGGAAATGGATTATCCATTGATACTGCTATCGAAAAGACTTACAGCATGACCCTTGAGGATCTCGATTCAGACTGGCAAAAGGGGGTCCAGCCGACGTTCGAAAGAAGACTTATCGTAGACCCTGGAACATTCTGGACCTCAACAATGATGGGTATAGCATTCATTTTTGCAGTTACGGTAACTGGAATAAATTGGCTAAGGAAAAAAACCAGTGAGCCTGTAGACCCTGCAGATAGGCTAAGAGAGGACGAATACGAAGAGGGTTACTGGGACAAGTAAACCTAGAATATTTCATTCTTCAAATCTGATGAAGAACAAATGGTCGTCACAGAAAATTATTCACAATTCGACTGAAAAGATTCATTTACAATACCGCAAAAATTAATATGATTGGGAGCTATAGAAACGGATTAGAAAAAAACAAGCCTTGAAATCAATCGAACAAGTCTGTGAGAAACTTAAATCTCCCCTGATGATAAAAGAATTTATCAAGGAGTTTACGCCATCGGAATGAAAGCAGCCTTTGTTTACGATGACAGGTTATCTCGCCATATTCTGAGCGAGTCACATCCAATGAAACCGGTACGGCTTCGTTACACGTACGAACTTCTTTCGGCTTACGGTTCGTTTAACACAGTTGATAGCCTGCTTGTCCCTGCCCGTGAGGCAAAGAAAGAGGAAATTCTTTCGTTTCATACAAAGCAATACTTTAATGGAGTCAGAAGTTTGGGTAGATCAGATGATTCCGTCGACCCGCATCTGTTTAATTTTGGCTCGGGAGACAATCCGCATTACCCTGGTATTGACAAAGCATCGCTCCTATCCTCAGGTGCCACAATGAAAGCGACAGATATGCTTATTGATGGACAAGTGGAAGCGGCATTCAGTATAGCTGGAGGACTTCATCACGCAATGCCTAATTACACCTACGGGTTTTGCGTATTCAATGATCCCGTTCTTGCTATCAACAAATTTCTTAAGAAAGGCCTAAAGGTAGCTTATGTTGATATCGACTGCCACCATGGTGACGGGGTACAACACGCTTACTATGATACTGATCAGGTTCTAACCATATCCGTACACGAATCCGGTTCATTCCTGTTTCCAGGCACAGGGTTTCCCGAAGAGACAGGTACGGGAAAGGGAAGAGGATATTCAGTAAACGTCCCCCTATATCCGTACACATCAGATGAAGACTACCTGTGGGCATTTAAGGAAATCGTACCTCCTCTAATTCAACAATTTAAACCTGATGTTTTGGTAACTCAACATGGTATCGACTCTCACTTCAAAGATCCGATCACACACCTAGGTTTGACGGTACAAGGCCATGCAGAAATAGTACATAACCTCAAAACCCTTAGTCCCGACATGTGGCTAAGTCTTGGTGGTGGTGGCTACGACGTTCAAGCCGTGGCTCGAGCATGGACTATGGACTACGGCGTAATCACAGGTCAAGAATTGTCTGATGACATCCCAGAACCATATGCTTCCGAACATGGAATAAATACGCTGAGCGACCATCATTTCCCAGAAATGCCAACTGGTGCTCTTAAAGAGATTCGACATTACACCGAATCCAGTGTGCGATCAATTCACAACCTAATATTTAGATCTCACGGTATAATCCCAGCATGAAACCATCTAGGTGGACAACATATTAGAAAGTGTTACTGAAAGATCGTGATCTCTAAATTGGAATCCGGTCGACTCTAGCTTTGCAGACGACATGGAAGCTCCTCCTAGCATTACTCCAGAAAGCTCCTCCCCAAAAACTAATTTTAATGTGAATGAAGGTATCTTTAAGAAGGCAGGCCTGCGGATAGCTTTACCAAAGGCTAAAGTAAATTCTGCATTCGTAACCCGTTCTGGAGCGCAAACGTTAAAAGGGCCGTTAATAGAAGCGTTATCTGCGCAAAATCTAAAAGCTTCTGTTGCATCGCGTAAAGAAACCCAACTCATAGTTTGAGTCCCCTGCCCCAGCTTTCCCCCAACACCCATTTTGAACGGCAAGAGTATTCTTTTTAGCATTCCTCCATCGGGATGCAAAACTACACCGATCCGAAGTAATACTGTTCTGATTCCTGCCTCCACTGCCGGCGACGCAGAAGCTTCCCATTCGACTCCGAGTTTGGAAATCCAGTCTTCTCCGGCCGGCGAATCTTCGGTTACAAGTTCACCCGGTCGATCACCATAAATACCAACGGCAGAGGCGCAGACGAGAACGTCAGGCGGTTGTTCCAACTTAGTTAGAGAATCAACCAAGGTTTTAGTACCAACTACTCGGCTATCTCGTATCCGCTTCTTTCGAGAAGCTGTCCATCTACCATTAGCTAAGTTTTCACCAGCAACATGAAAAACAACATTTGAATTTTCCAGGGCTTGCGTGTCTGGTATACCCTTCATCGGATCCCATAAAATAGAGGTCGAGTCTGTTTTGAAGTCATTCCTCACAAGTCTTATGACCTTTGCCCCGTCTTCTCTGAGATTCCTTACAAGGGACTTTCCTAAAAATCCCGAAGACCCGGTTACTATTGCTTTCACTTAAACGTCACCTGAAAGTTTATTTTTTGCGCCTGATAATAAGCATAGCTATAATCTAAGGTCAGCTAAACACAAAACTATTTTAACGCCACGGAATCGCAACTGGGCGAGGTCTTATACACGCATGGCAACTTTACCAATTCTTGAAATTCCGCACCCCGTGCTACGACAGAGAGCCAAAAAAGTGCGCACTATCGATAGAAAAGTAATGAAGCTCGCTTATGACATGGTTGATACGATGCATGAAGCAGGAGGTGTAGGGCTGGCAGCCAATCAAGTTGGGGAACTCCGGCGCATTATTGTCCTTCAGATGCCCGAGGAAGAAGAGGCACGTATTTACTTTAATCCAGAGATCCTCCGGACCAATGGCTCCCGGGAAATCGAGGAAGGTTGCTTGAGCCTCCCAGGCTACCGAGGTATCGTCAATAGATCAATATGGATAAGGTTTCAAGGCACCGATCATAGCGATACAATCGTTAAGTTCAAGGCAGAAAATCTGCTCTCTCAGGCACTCGAACACGAAGTAGATCATCTCAACGGAATACTGTACACAGATCATTTGGTCAGCCACGAGAAACTGTTCCGCCTCGAGGATCTAGAAGAAGTCTCCAATAAGAAAATTTGCGAATCCGATCCAAGTTTAGTGTCGACCTCCGAATCTCAAGGAGTAAGAGCCCATTATGATTCATCTGACTCTCCAGCCTCGGTGAAGGTTAAATAACTGATTAATCAGTGGGATGAAGATCAGTTGCTAAATTCACGTCTATTATGCCTTCTTCAATAGTTGAAACTTTTACCCTGCCATCATCTGCAGGTATCTTGGCGGATTTCCTCCTACATCAAGATATCCAAGCACATTTCGTAGGAGGGGTGATACGAGATTCTCTTCTGAAAATCGAAACTGATGACATAGATGTTGCGGTAGAAGGAAACGCTCTTATCATAGGCAAAGCCGCCGCGAGCAATCTAAAGGGTACGTATATTGAACTTGATCGTGATCGTGGCATTTGCAGGGTAGTAGTTGCAGGAGAAAAAGGGTTCCAAGCCGACTTCGTTTCAGCAAATGAAGGTATCAAGGCAGACCTTACGAGAAGAGATTTCACCATCAATTCCATGGCCATGGACATAGAATCGGTCCGTACTTGCGAAGGGAAAGTCTCATTCACCATCTCGAATCTAATTGACCCTCTAAACGGCAGAAGCGATTTGAATTCAGGGAAACTTAGAGCTGTCTCATCTTCTTCTTTGTCTGATGACCCAGTTCGTCTCATGAGAGCAGTAAGACTCTCTTCCCAATATGGCATGCGATTAGAAGACAAGACTTATAATCAGATCAAGAACATTGCTCCGCAATTGAAGGGGATCGCCCCGGAAAGAATAAGGGACGAGTTTTTAAAGACCCTATCACTACGGGGAGCCTCCGACAGTATCAGGCTGATGGACAAACTGGGACTGCTTGAACAGATAATCCCAGAAATCAATCAGTCAAGAGGTGTAGTGCAACCTAAGGAGCATTACTGGAATGTCTTTGAGCACTTAATCGAGTGCGTGGGCCAACTGGAACGGATCTTGCAACCCCAATTCCAAAAATCTGGGCATTGTCAAGATGATTACCTTGATCTCATACCCAGATTCCAGGGGATCGAAAAACATTTTAACCAGGAAGTGGGTGACGGGCATACTCGACTTACTGTCTGTAAAGTTGCATGCCTGCTTCACGACATAGCGAAGCCTGCTACGAAGACCGTGGAACCTACCGGAAAAATTAGGTTCCTAGGACATCACGAAGAGGGGGCTAAAATGGCAGAGTCTATTTTAAAAAGATTAAGATTCAGTGGGAAATCAATCTTGCTTATAGCAGATCAAGTTAAACACCATCTTAGACCAAGCCAAATGGCTCCAGCTGGAGAACTCCCTTCGAACAAGGCTATATCCCGTTACTTCCGCGACGTAGGAAATGCCTCTATTGATAATTTGTATCTCAACTTGGCAGACTACATGTCTGCCAGAGGGCCTTTGCTGGAGGAGAATGAATGGAAACAGCATTGCGGAGTCATTAATCACATCCTTTCAAAAGGTCTACATGAAAAAGATTCTAAAAAACCCCCTAAGCTTGTCACCGGACACGATATAATGTGTGGGTTGTCTCTTGCGCCAGGACCTCTAATCGGCCAACTTCTGGCAGAGGTGGAGGAAGCCCGTAGTGAAGGTATCTTAACCAATAGAGAGGATGCGTTAGAGTTCCTAAAAATGCGTCCCCTTTCAGGAGAATAGTTTGCGAAGAAACGCCCGAGTGCTGATAGTGATCGCCCTGATTGTGGCAGTTTGTGGGACGATTCTAGGCATACAAAAGATTGAGTTCAGCCAGTTTGAAAGGGGTGGAGACACTCCACTTGGGTTGAGTCTCGGACTGGACCTTCAGGGAGGAAGCCACCTCGTATATGAAGCCGCCTTGAGAGACCAGCAGACGGGCGAGCCCATAGAAGTTTCAGAAGATCAGATGCACTCACTTGTCAAGACCATAGAAAGACGAATCAACTCATCCGGTCTCGGTGAACCTATTATCCAGATACTAGGCAACGACCGACTTCTAATACAACTTCCTGGAGTAAGGGACCCAGGTAGAGCTAAGACTTTAATCGGAGAAACAGCCAGATTAGAGTTTAAACACAGGTCAATAAGTGTAGACCCGGTGGCTTTAGACTACATAGTTCCCGAAGACGTGGTCTCGATAACAGCGGATGATATGAGGGCCGACGGCAAATTAATGAGCGAGTTGACCCCAGATGATATCAACGACCAAACAAAGACCCTTGTATCGTTTCCATCACTGGTAGTCGATTTTAGCGAATTCGGAGCCGATAAGTTTCAACAGGTTGCTCTAAATTTGAGTATATCAATAGCCTTATCTATGGACGCGGCTCAGCGAGGCGACATCTTGCCGCCGGACCTTTTGGTTGTGAGTGTCACGGGTGAGGAAGAACTAAGATTCCAAGTGATGGGTGACCAAATCCAACGCATGGCTACAACAACTCGATACGTAATAGCTCTTCCAGCCGGAGAAGATCGAATGTCCGGAGTGATTACTACAGCACAAGCCAGGGAGAAGCTTGGAACGAATCCTCTGATAAAATTCGAGTTAAGAAAGGGATACAGTGACGAGGACATAGGCCTGTCCGGTGACGACCTCAAGAATGCATACCCTAGTCAACATCAAGGATCCGGCGCTCCTATCGTAAGCATAGAGTTCGATGACAGGGGCACAAAATTATTTGGTGAGCTGACAAAAGATATATACGCCAAACAGCAGGAAACCGGTTTCCGTGACCAGATCGCAATAATGTTGGATGGTCGAGAATTAATTGCACCGGTTGTGAATAGTCCAATCACGGCTGGTACAGCGATCATCCAAGGACCTGATTTCACTCTCGAGCGGGTAAAGGATCTTTCTCTTTTGCTTGAGTCAGGTCGTCTTCCAATTCCTATAGAACTAATCCAGGAGCGTGATGTCGACGCGATTCTCGGAGCTGATTCACTGCGCAAAAGCGTAATTGCTGGAATGATTGGCCTTATGTTGGTTCTGCTTTTTATGACGCTTTACTATCGTATTCCTGGTTTGGTTGCCTCAATCGCACTCATAATCTACGCCGTGATAGTTCTCGCTGTTTTTAAGATCCTACCGGTTACTCTCACATTATCTGGCGTGGCTGCAGCCATTCTTTCTATCGGTATGGCCGTGGACGCCAACATACTAATATTTGAACGGATGAAAGATGAACTCCGAGCAGGTAGAACAATGCTGTCTGCTATTAATATAGGGTTCAACAGGGCGTGGCCAGCCATCAGAGACGGAAATGTTTCCACTCTCATTACATGCGCCATTCTTTACTGGTTTTCCGATCAACTCGGAGCGACTATTGTCCAAGGATTTGCGGTCACCCTAGCGATCGGCGTACTAATAAGCATGTTTTCAGCCATAGTTGTCAGCAGATCGTTGATGAGAGTGCTTGCTCTCACACCCATATCGAGAAAAATTAGTCTTTTCATACCATCTGGCGGCAAAGAGATTGCCGATAGACGGTCTTCATAAATACAGGTGTCAAAGGTTAATTCATGGACTTCGTAGGAAAAAGATTTTGGTTCTTTCTGATTTCGCTCCTCGTGATAACCCCTGGCGTCATATTTCTCATCATTGCCCCTGGATTGAGACCGGGAATCGATTTCACTGGCGGTTCTAGCATGACATTGCAATTTCAGGAAAGTTCTTCGGTAACCCAACAGGAGATGAGAGAAGCACTTTCAAATCACGGATATTCAGAATCAACAGTACAAAACTTAGGAAATAACAGTTTCTTCGTCAGAACAAAACAGCTTGATGAAGAAGCTAAGGATTCTCTGGTTGAAGGGCTCACAACTTCACTGGCACCAGGATCTGGAAATGTTCTCCAAGGATTCGACCTCGTATCCCCAGTAGTAGCCCAGGAAACCGTGTTAAACGCCTTCTGGGCCGTTCTGGCAGCTGCTGTTGGAATCTTTTTCTATGTCTGGTGGGCATTTCGAAATGTCCCGAGCCCCTTCAGATATGGTCTTGCAGCCATAGCTGCACTATTACATGACGCGACTATAGTGGTGGGGATTTTCGCGATCTTGGGAGAAGTATTGCAAATGGAAGTAAACACCATGTTCTTAATCGCGTTGCTTACAGTAATCGGATACAGCGTTAACGATACAATTGTTGTATTCGACAAGATTCGGGAAAATGTGCTCATTTATGCAAACAGGCCCTTTCCCGAGATAGTAAATCTGAGCATAGCAGAGACTATCGGCAGATCAATAAACACCAGTTTCACATTGCTAGTAACCTTATTGGCTCTTATTCTCTTTGGAGGAGCCACAATAAGGGAGTTTCTCATCGTCCTTCTTATCGGTGTAGTTGTCGGAACATACAGCTCCATTGCCGTCGCAAGTCAGATTCTGGTGACCTGGGAGCAGAAGGGCATAGCCCTCCCGTTTGGCAAAAAGGCCTAAGTATCTTAACTTCAAGCAAGCTTACTGGCTGGGGTCAGCACTATTCTGCCAAAAACATCCCCAGATTTTATTAATCTATAAGCTTCAACGATTTCTTCAAAAGGCATTCTAGCCTCTACGACAGGGGTAATGATTCCTGAACTCACTTGTTCACAAGCACTCTCAATATGCCTAATTCCAGCTCCTGATGATCCAATCACAGACCCGTCTCTAAAAATTAATTCTGCAATATTCACTGAAGAATGATTTCCTTCCACTTCCCCAAGAACTACCATCTTCCCTCCACTCCCGAGGCATCTCAGGGCAGGCTCAAACACCGCGGACCCTACAGGATTGAAGGCAATATCAGCGCCTAGATCCTGTGTAAGTGCGTATACCAGGTCTGAAGGGTCAAGGCCCTCTTCCAACAGAAACACCTGGCCGAATCCAAGTTCCTGCAAACGTTGTATCTTGTTTGGCGACCTAGTAAAGGCTATAACTTCTGCTCCCAGAGAAGAAGCAACTTGTGCAGCGTGCACACCCAAGCCACCGCCGGAACCAAATACGACGACACTTTGTCCAGCTGATATTTCACATAAGTCTTCTAGGGCCCGTACTGTCACCCCGATAGGGCAGGCAATCAAAGAAGCTCCTATAAGATCCATATTGTCTTCCAGTTTTACTAAATTATTCCTGCGTACTGAAATGTATTCCGCAAATCCACCATCTATACCATGACCTAAACCATGAGCTTGGGGGCATCGGTATTCGAGCCCGCCAAGGCAAGTTTCACAAAGCCCACATGAAGTGGTAAGAGTGGTGACAGCTTTGTCTCCAAGTTTTATCCCCTGCGTTGAAGGGCCGACATCAACCACAGTACCGGCTATCTCATGTCCCAATATGACATCATCTTTGACGCCCCGTCTCAGGGTACCGTCCATCACAGATATATCGTGGTGGCAAACACCAACCGCTTCGACTTCTAAAACAACGCCATCTTCAGAAACTGAGGGGTCGTCAATTTGTACCAGGTCAAAAGCAGGGTCAACCCCTGCTTCCTTTAGAATGAGTGCCTTCACCTAAATACCCTCTTTTTTCGGTTCCTTAATAAGTTCTGAAGCTACCCTGATCGTTTCCCATACAGTGCGATCAGAATCTATGGTCTCCGGTGTCTCTTTTGCAAAGGGAGTTGAATTAAGAAGCTTGTACATCTCCGCCGCACCCATGTGGAAGTATGGTGTAACTCCTAGAGCCTCAAAAGTGGCAGAAATCTCTTCCATCTCACCAATCCACCTATGGGAATTAGCTGGAAGCCGAGGTATCCCTCTTTCCATGGAGGAGAGATGTGATTGCTGGCTGTACGAAAATTCCTCTCGCAAAGCTTCAATGAGACCCATTTTTTGGGCTGCAGTCAGCAATGCAACTTGCAGGGTATTCGTACCTTTAGTCAAAGCGGCATAACACATCTTGATACCTGAAGCTTGACCCACCTTATCGCCAATGGCCTTTACGATTATTCCTCTCCCGTTTAGTTCGGCAACGACATGCGCATCCGGTCCCGAAACATAAAAACGAGTTGTGTCCCCTTTCGTGGGAGCGCTTCCTATAATCCCACCATCAATGTATCTTCCTCCCGATTCATTGATTATGGTTGCAATCTCCTTGGCAGAATCAGGAGAGACCGCATTACAATCCGCGAAATATGTGTTTTCACCTGTTAGCCTGAGTGTGTCAGCCACTTCTTCAGCAAGCGACTTTGCCTTATCAGGTACTAAGATCGAAAGAATAAGGTCTGCTTCTTTGACCAACTTTTCCATTGATCCTACTATACGAAAGTTTCCTGCCTCTGCGAGATCGAAAGTCCGCTGACTCCTTCCAGCAAGGCAGGTGATAACATCTAGGCCACTCTTACCAAGCACCTTACCGACTGCGTGGCCCATATCACCCGGGCTAAGTATAGCTACAGTCTTAACCAGCATAAGAATTCGTCTCCTAATTGATCTGTCTGACAATCTGGCGAAGTGCCAACATTTTTCCGGATCATAATAACCCGGATTATAAGTCACGAATTCCTTGAGCAACAGGATAAGAAGTTAGCAATGACGACATGATAAACTTGGGAAACATCAGAGGTTAAAACTTTCCGAAACGGGGTTTGTTTCAGTATGAAAATTGGAGCACACGTATCAGCTGCGGGAGGCCTAAGCAAAGCTGTCGACCGGGCAGAGCTAATTGGAGCAGAGGCTATACAAATTTTTGCCTCATCCCCAAGGGCCTGGAGATTCAGGTTCCCGAAAGAGGAAGAAAGCGCCCTTTTTAGACGACGAAGTGAAGAAAGCGGTGTTGGACCCTGTTATATACACGGGAGTTACTTAGTAAACATTGGTGGAGCTCCAGACCAAATTGAAAAATCGATCGAGTCCCTGACAAACAACATGACAGTGGCAGGCGAAATCGGGGCGGAGGGGGTTATTTTCCACGGCGGGAGCCATAAGGGAAAAGGATTCGACACCGTTTTAGGGCAAGCAGTGGAATGTTTGAAGGAGGTTTTGGATAAATCCCCTGACAATGTATGGCTTTGCCTAGAGAACAGTGCGGGCATGGGGGCGCATATCGGCTCATCATTTCAGGAAATGGGAGCTCTGATAAATAGGGTAGATCACCCCAATATGAAAGTGTGCCTCGATACTGAGCACATGTTCGCTGCCGGTTACAACATCGCCTCCAGCAAAGAAATCTATGACATTATGGAAGAATTCGACAGTGAGATCGGGTTGGAAAAACTGGTCGCAGTGCACGCCAATGACGCAAAAGTAGAACTCGGTTCAGGCGTGGACCGGCATGAGAATATTGGGGAAGGATTTATTGGTTTGGATGGATTCAAGTCAATTATGAGTCATTTTTCATTCCGTAATGTACCGTTTTTCTTAGAGGTTCCAGGGTTTGAGAACGACGGGCCGGACAAGAAAAATTTGGATCGCCTAAAATCTCTGCGTAAGGGACTGGGAATAGAGGCCTGAAATTGCCCAATACAGGTCCCGTTTCCGATTCAGACCGTCGAAGGTACAGGGAATATCTCAAAGCCGAACTTGAAGCTGCTGCGATGTACCAAATACTTGCCGATGCAGACAAGAACAATATTAGGTCAAATATATTTTCGCAGTTGGTAGAATCGGAAATGCGCCACGCCAGACGTTGGGCTGAACGGCTTGGAACTGACCCCTCGTCAATTAAGCCGAAGAAAACCACGCTCAAGCTGTTATATGTCCGATTGGTAAGCCACTTTCTTGGTACTGACAAAATTCTTCCATGGCTCGCCAGGATCGAGGCTCAAGAGATCGGTATCTATAGTAACGACCCAGATGGGCATGAACTTCTAGATGAAGAGAAGAAGCACGCCCGTATTCTTGCAGAGCTGTCTTCAAGTGCCGTTACTTCTACGTCGATAATCAATGAGCCCGCACACAGATTTAGTAACAGCGGTGGACTTAGAGCCGCTGTTTTGGGTGTGAACGATGGCCTTGTTTCGAACTTCAGCCTCGTTATGGGATTCGTAGGGGGAACAGCATCTGGAGGAAACCCCGAATTCATTCTTCTCGCTGGACTCGCGGGTTTGGTCGCAGGTGCCTTTTCAATGGCGACTGGGGAATATATATCCATGAGATCCCAACGGGATATTTACGAGCACCAGATCGACATGGAGAAAGCCGAGTTAGAGCAATGGCCGGAAGAGGAAGAGGAAGAGCTGGTCCTAATTTATCAAGCAAAAGGGCTTTCTGAGAAAGAAGCCAGATCTGTGGCATCTAGACTGATGAAGCGACCAGAAGTAGCCCTTGAGACGATGGTACGGGAAGAGCTTGGATTAG
>Ga0187833_10002380_pt1 | contig 20269 bp, 20 predicted proteins | sample ETNtaG_37_FD_167968 | JGI IMG/M metagenome (GOLD analysis project Ga0187833, IMG submission 167968) | Marine microbial and viral communities from oxygen minimum zone, Eastern Pacific Ocean - ETNP2014_SV_400_PacBio MetaG (Illumina Assembly) | ecosystem: Environmental > Aquatic > Marine > Hypoxic...
ACCCCTCTACCTTGTGGGATTATTATACTGCCAAATCCATCAGGAAATTCAACTTCATAATCTCTTGTAGTTCTTCCAGTAGGAATTACAACAGAAGTTTCAAATTTAGTTAGAATTTTTGCTTGTCTTCCAGTTCCTTCAATACCGAAATTTATTTTTCCTGATACTGGTTCTATGCATTTAAAATAAGGGTAATCAGTATCGAGAAATTTCAAATCACCAATATAATAGGATTCAAAAGTTTTTGGACCTATAATGAAAGCATTCTTTTTAACATTGCTTACTACGCTGTCTTTAATTAATGGGTAGTATTTTATGAGTTCGCTCTCTATGATTGTATCTCTTACTATTACTTCACTGCCATCTATGGTGATTTTATCGTTCTCATCTCGCAAATCAACCAAACACAGCTGAGCTGAGCCGGGCACTGAATAAGAAACTTTCTTGAAAGTTCCGAAATCCCGGCCTATGGTCTCGACATCATGTGTAAGTTTTGTTTTAAATTGAAGCAAATCTGTTTTGCTTATGGTCTCTTTTGTTGTAGAAATATACCTATAACCGATAAGCAAAACCAAGGCAATAACAACTACTGAGAATAGATAAACAAAAGTATTAGCACTAATCTGACCTCTTTTTTTGATTAACATTTCTAATTATACATTATTGAATCGGTATTTAGATACCTATCATCATAATATTTAAACCTTTCTAATGGATTATGCATCATGATAATATTTTATGAAAAAAACATAATAGAAATAATTTTTTTGCAGACAAATAAATCTTATTTTACCGATTCCTTAACCCATTTGTCATAGCTTTCACTTGCTTCTGCATTGATTTTAAGGATACACGGGACATCATAGCTATGTAATTTTTTAACTTCTTCTTTTATCTTTTCATAACTTTTATCCAAGGTTTTTGCTATTATCACAAATTCCTTTTCATCCTCTATCTTGTTGTTCCACCAATACATGCTTCTTATTGGATGCATGTTTGAGCATGCAATCAGTTTTTTATTTAACAGATGTTTGGAGATTTTTACAGCTTCTTTCTCATCTTTGCAGGTTATGTAGATTATGGTCATTTTCAGTATTTATATTAATTTAAGTTACATTATTTTTAATCTCATTAAATTATTATGTATTTAATTGTATATATTTTTATTGTTTTTTTGTATTAGTTTCTTTATTTATTAATTTTTTTAAAATAAATTGTAGTAGTAAACAAAAACTAAATCTTTAAAAATTAGTGCTTATTTTCCCTTATTATGGCTAAATTCATTTTTTCAAACATAATAGGTAGCTTTGTCTTTGATGAAAATTATAAATTAGTAGATGGATTACTGTTTAAGGATATTTCAAGTTACAATGATAAAAAAGAACATGAAAAAAAATTAATACAAAAACATGAAAATCTTTCAATCCCGGAAGAAAAAGACCTTTATAACATATTATTGTTTTTTCAAAATAAAAAATATTTTTCCCAGTTTTATAAGAAAAATCTTGAGATCACTAAAAGTTCTGTTAAAGAATCTGTAAATAATGATGGCTTAATAATCCAAACAATAAATAGCATTGAGGAGACAGATAAAACAATAAATTTACTGGCAAAGAGATTAAGGGAATGGTATTCTCTTTATAATCCTGAAATTTCAAGTAAAATAGATGATCATGAAAAGTTTGTTTCTGCAATAAGAAAAAAATCGAAATCTCAATTATTAAAAGAATTGAATATAAATGAAAACGATTCTATGGGTGCAAATTTAAAGGAAAAGGATGTCTCTGCAATATTGTTATTAGCAACACAGATTAATAATTTCTACAAATTAAAAAAACACTATGAAGATTATCTTAAGGAGTTAGAAAAAGAAACATGCCCTAATTTTGCCACAGTTGGTGGGATAACAATAGCTGCAAAATTAATAAGCCATGCTGGAAGTTTAAAAAGATTAACGGAAATGCCTGCTTCTACAATACAAATTTTAGGTGCTGAGAAAGCATTGTTTAGACATATGAGAAACAAGAGAAGGAATTTGCCTCCTAAATTCGGGATGATACATGAGCATCAATTGATTTTAAAGTCAAAGGAAGAAATGCATGGCAAGGCTGCAAGGGCTTTAGCTGATAAGTTAAGCATTGCAGTCAAGATTGATTATTTCAAAGGAAAGTTTATTGGTGATAAATTAAAGAAGGGGTTGGTTGATAAGTTTAAGATTCAATATTAGTGGTAGGTACAATGAAAAGTTTCAATAATAAAAGGGTCTGTAAAATATGTTTGTTTCTGGACGTTGCAGACGTCCCCAGACGCTGTTTGTTTCACGAAGTGGAACTTAGAAAATCCGTTAGGATTTTCAACTATACTGGCACGTAAAAAATGATAGCAAAATCAAAAATATTTGAGGTTTATGAGGAGAGGGGAAGGCTTTATACAGCAAATCTAACTCCAGGGAAAAGAGTTTATGATGAGCAATTAGTTAAGCAGAATAATATTGAGTACCGGGAATGGGATGCATATGGCAGTAAATTAGCTTCTACTATTTTAAATGGATGCAGGAATATTTTTATAAGAAAAAATGATGTTATTTTGTATCTTGGTTCTGCTTCAGGCACTACAGTTTCGCATGTTTCTGACATTGTTGGCAAAGAAGGTCTTGTTTTTGCTGTTGATGTTGCTCCAAGAGTAATGAGAGATTTGATTTTTAATTTGGAAGGAAGGAAGAATGTTGCTCCTATATTAGCAGATGCAAATCATACAAAAGAGCTAATAGAAAGGATTAGTATGGTTGATGTTATTTACCAGGATATTGCACAAAAAGACCAGGTAAATATATTTTTGAAAAATATAAATATGTTTTTGAAGAAAGATGGTTATGCAATTGTTGCTATAAAGGCAAGAAGCATAGATGTTACAAAATATCCTAAGGAAATATTTAAAGAAGTAAAAGAAATACTGGAAAAAGAGCTGATTATAGTCGATTATAGAACACTTGAGCCGTATCAGAAAGACCATGCTATGTTTATTTGTAAGAATAAGTGAGCGAGCCAAAAAAAAGTTAGAAACCGTCTCGGGGGAGCAAAGCTCCCCCAATACATTGTTTTACGGGAACGTAAAAATGCCGAAAATAAAAATAGTTCCATCAATATTGTCTGCAAATCAGGATAGACTGCAGGAAGAGATAAATGAAATAGAGGAGCATTCTGATTTACTGCAAGTAGATGTTATGGACAATAAGTTTGTTCCTAATATAACACCTCAGGCTGAGTTGCTTAAGAAATTTGATACAAAGGTTCCTCTTGACATACATTTGATGGTTCAGGAGCCTAGTGAGGATTATATTAAAACGTTTATTGATGCAAATCCAAAATTAAAAATTAATAATATTACTGTTCATTATGAAGCATGTTCCAATTTAAAGAAAACACTGGAATTCATTAAAAAAAATAATATTAAGGCTGCTGTTGCAATAAATCCTAAAACTCCACTAGATGCTATAAAGGATGTTTTGGATAAAGTGGATATGGTCTTAATTATGACAGTTGAGCCGGGGTTTTCCGGGCAGAAGTTTATAGAAAGCTGCATGGATAAGGTAAAAGAGTTGAGGGAATTAAGGTCAGATTTGGATATTGAAGTTGATGGGGGTATAAATGACAAGACAGCAGTTATTGCAGTAAAAGCAGGCGCTAATGTCCTGACTGTGAGTTCTTTTATATTTAAGGCCAAAGATAAGGTTAAGGCTATAAAAGATGTTTTGAATAGTATAAAACAGAATATTTAATAAGGCATTAATTAAAAATACAATAATATTAAAACAATGAAAAATAAAACAACAACAAATAAAATACACTAAAAAATTCCAAGGGAATTTTTGGTGAACTAGGAAATCAAAGATTTCCGGTTTCCAAAAAATCCAAGGGATTTTTAAGGATGCCGAAAAATTCAAAGAATTTTTCCAGCACAATAAAAAATAATTAAACAATGATTAATAAAAATAAAAAAATAATTTAATGATTAAAATTTCAAAAATAATAATTAATAATAATGGAAAAATAAAAATATTGAAATGAAAAAAATAATAGACCCATGGGGTTCTGGGTTGTTAGAGGATTATGAGAAGATTATAAAGGATTTTGGATTAGAGGTTTTTAATTCTAAATTATTTCCAAAACCAAACCGGATAATGAGGCGTGGGGTGGTATTTGCAGGCAGGGATATGAAGATTATTTCTGATTGTATAAAAAATAAGAAGAACTTTTATGTTCTAAGCGGGATAATGCCTACCAATGAAAAAATACATTTTGGCACAAAGATGGTTGTTGAGAACATCAAATATTTTCAGGAGCATGGCGCAGAGACCTATATTTTAGTAGCGGATTTAGAAGCTGCAAGCACAAGAGGGGTTACTTTGGAGAAAGCAAGAAAGATGGCTCTTAACTTCCATATTCCAGCTTATGTTGCTCTTGGTTTGGATATTAAGAAAACAAATTTCTATTTCCAGTCAGAAAACAAAGAAGTTATGAATAATGCCTATGAGTTTGCAAAGAAGATTACTTTAAATGAGTTTAAAGCAATATATGGAAGTGCTGACCCTGGAAAGATAATGGGTGCTGTAACCCAGGTAGCAGATATTTTATATCCGCAGTTTAAGGAAAGAATGCCAGGAATAATTCCTGTCGGAGTTGACCAAGATCCTCATATCAGGTTAACCAGAGATGTTGTTAAGAGAGTAAAAGATAGAAATTTCTTTTTGCCTTCAGGGCTTTATCATAAATATACTCCTTCATTAGATGGCTCTATTAAAATGAGCAAATCAAAGCCAGAAAGCTGCATAGAGCTGCCAGAGGATATTGATTCTGTTAAGAAGAAAATTAACAGGGCCTTAAGTGGTGGCAGAGATACTTTAGAGGAGCATAGAAAGCTGGGTGCTGTTATAGAGAAAGATATGGTTTTTGAGCTGATGAAACAGCATTTGGTTGAGGATGATAAGGAGTTAAATAAAATCTATAAGGATTATAAATCCGGGAAGATGACTAGTGGAGAACTGAAGAAAATTGCATGCTCCAAGATGGAAAAGTTCATGAATAATTTAAACAAAGGTATAGAGAAAGCAAGAAAGGAAATAAATAAGCTAAAATTCGTTAAGTTTAAATAAGTTAGGAATAATGATTAATAAAAGAGGTTAATAGTATGCTACGCAATGTTGCTCCATTAAAAGGCGGATATATGATTACAAGTATTGTGGGGTTTATTATTTCTGCATTCTATGTTTTCCCGCAAAGCGATACCTGGGGCTTTACTTTTATAATATTCTTTACCCTGATGTTTGTAGCTTCCATGATATCAATGACTTACGGACCTGATGAAGCTATGCTGCATGTTGAGCATAGAAAGAAATGATTATTTATTAAACATCTCATCAAACTTTTCTTTTGCTTTGTTTTCTTTCCAATAAACTTCATGAGATGACCTTTTTTCAAACAATGATATTGCAACCTTGATTATATCTGATTCGTTAAGGCCTTTTTCAATTAAAATAGATTTAGCGTCATCAATACACTGCTTGAACAACTTAATGTTTTCTTCCTTTGATTTCTGTTCTATTGCTTTTTCTTCTTCATCTGTTAGAGTAATTTCTTCCCATTGAGGGTATGTGGAAGTTTTGCTGGTTTTTGGAAATGATTTTGAAAATGGCATAATCAAGAGGAGGTATTACTACATTTAAAAATTTTATTGAAAATAACACAACAAACAATAAACTATTTAAACAAATAAAAAGATAATAAAGAATATGATAATTGATATAGGAACGATTGACCCTGAAATCTTACTAAGGCTGGTTATTGCTGTAGTAGCAGGCGGCTTAATTGGTTTTGAGAGGAAAAAAGTAAATAAACCAGCTGGGATAAGGACACTGATGATAGTTGGTATGGGGGCTGCTTTATTTACTGTTGTAAGCATAACAGCTTTTGCAAATGCTGACCCTGCAAGAATAGCAGCAGGAATTGTTACAGGTATTGGTTTTTTAGGTGCTGGAACTATCTTCAGGTCAAAAGACACTGTAACAGGTTTAACTACGGCTGCTTCTATGTGGGCTGTTGGCGCCATAGGGCTTGCAGCTGGATTAGGGGAGTATGTGCTTGTAACAGCAGCAACGATACTTGTGGTATTGATACTACAACTTAATAAAATAAAATTTTTAAGAGAACTCTAAAACTCAAATATCTTTTTCTTTTGAATTACTATAGAAGGTGCTGAGCCGCCGTGCCATGTGTATCTTGGCCTTACCCTCATGGGATATATTTTTTCGTTGCTATCATCAAATATTACTGCAGCTCCTTTAACCCTGGGCAGATAATTCAGCTGTGTATCAAGCCCCTCTCTCATGTAGCTCTGCATTATTGCTCCTAATGCCTGAGTGTCTATTTTTGCTGTTAATCTATGTGATATAACAATATCTGATTGTGTTATGACATCTGTATGGATTTTTCCTGGCTGCTGTGTAGCTAAAACTAAACTAATTCCTGGCTGTCTGCCTTCTCTCAAGACTGTAATTAACGGCTGGGAGGCAACTGTTTTTCCTTTAATTGGCAAAAATTCATGAGCTTCATCAATAAAAAGCCAGATTATAGGCTCTTTTTCTTCTTCCTCATCCCGTTCTATCAAATGGGTTTCCCTGTATATAGATTCATATTCTTCTGATTTCCTTGCAATCATCCTTTGCGTAAACATTTTTTGAGAAACTAATCCAATGACAAGGGCTCTTAATCCCTGGGCTCCGGGAATGTGTGTATAACAGCTTACATCCAGAACTGTTATCTGTCCCGGGATTATCAAATCTTCCATTAAAGTCCCTTGTTTTGAAAAAAGCCCCCAATGTTTTGCAGATATAAAGCGGTTTTCAGCTGCATCCTTTATCTCTTTAGGAGACCTATCATCTTTTTGTATTGCCCCAACAATATCATCTATATCATAACTTTCTTTGCTTTCTTTCAGAGTTTCTATTGTACGTTCAATCAAGGATCCGATCGAGGTGTTTAAATCAATCTCGAATACTTCAGACCATTCAAATGATGACAGTTCAGAGGTTCTTATTGAGAAAGGAAAATCTGTTGGGATGCCCTCTTCTTTGTATTGTTTATAGTAACCAAGTGGAGTAAAGATATTGACATTCAATGGTTTTGCTTCCAAGCCCCATTCATCCAGTAAACCTTTCTCCTGCTTGTTTGGATATTTCATTGTCCAATAGATGCCCATCGTGTCCAGCATTATTATTGAGAGGTTTTTTCTTACTTCCGATGGTAAGTCCATCATAGATTCTGCCATTACGCCCATTGTGTAGCTGTTATGCACTATTATATCATTCGCTACAAAATTATGCAATTCTGGAACACTAATATCATAAACATCGAAATTACCAAACAATTCATTTATTTCAACTATTTCGTCCCAAAAAATATCAGAATTGGCTAATGCTTTAATTCTTTCATTGTTATCTACTTCAGCAATTTGTAATAGTTTTTGTCTTGAAGGAGCATAATTAATAGAACTTCTTAATGCTTTTGGAGTTTTATAACCCATTTCTCTTCCAATTGTGGCCCAATTTGATGGCCTGTAAATATCCCAAATTTCTTTCGGTATTGTATTAATATTAGGATTTTTTATAATTGACTTTGTTTCTACCAATGCAAGTTGCTGTTTCTTTTGTTTTTCTCCAAAAAATCCAATTTCATTAATAAACTTATCAACAAAAGAACCGTAAATTACTATTTCAAAACTGAAAAATTCTTTTATCTTCTTATTTCTTATTCTGGAATATATTCCGAATCTGGATAACAAATGTTGAACTTTGGTAATTAATTTATTAGATGATGAACTATATGAAATCTGCCAGCCCCCATTAGTTTTGTAAATGCTTCCATCACAACTGAATATTCTATTAAGAAATAAAGCTAGTTGATGCTTTGGAAGCATCATAATCTGCTCTGGGACAAACTTTTCTAGTGCGGATAAACCATATAACTTATGTTTTTCTAAGAATACGCGAATAGAGGTCTTCTCAAAAATGGGTTTATTTTCTTTTGTAATTCTTCCTAAATCATCTCTTTTCATGTCTTTGTTTAGAGGTTTTCTGGTAACTTTTCTTGAATTGATTCTGTAATTATAATTACCTTGTCTTGTAACTTCTAGAGTACTATCAAAATTGAAAACAGCTTGTTTGAAATCTTCAATAATACAATCATCAGTGTTGCAGAACAAAACTGGCTTTTTAGTATGACCTTCTGCGATTAAATATGCTAAGAGCTTAATCTCGCTTTCTTTCATAATTCGATTACCAAAATTAGGACACACGCTCGGAGTTGCAATTCTAGAGCTAGCTTTGAGATTTTCTGCCTTTTTCCAGCCTAGGACAGTTAATAATGGGTGTTCAGGAGTCAGCTTAATTTCTTTACCAGACCTTAGTTTGATTTTTAGCAATTTGTTGACTTTTCTCTTATAAAAACCAACTTTTTCTGAGGAAGTGATTTTTAGATGATGATTTAAAGCCATAAGTTGGTTGTAATTATGTTCTAGGTCTTTAATTTGCACTAATCTTCCATCTCCTAAGCTTATTAGAGAATCCCCTGTTAGACACTTACCTGATCCGCGTTTCCCACATATGAATACAACATGAGACTTTGCAACATCCATAAGGACCTTGTTAGATAAAGAAGTAATTCTGCCCATCTTTACGTAATGCTTGCCAATAAGAATTGTTGCCTGGGTTCCGTATTTTACCTGGTCTTCCTTGTTCCTTCCTATTATTATATCGTACATTATTACCTCTTTTTTATTTCGCACTGATTTATTAGTATAAAAACTTATTGCATAGGAAATTATTTAAACATTAAACCATATATTTTTATATAGGTAAATGAGGGGGGGTTATAATGAAAGGATATGTTTGTGGAACATGTGGATATATTTCAATTGATGGAACTGTGCCAGATAAATGTCCAGTATGTGCAGCATCAAAAACTTCTTTTGAGCAAAAAGACATTATTAAAACAGCTGAAGCGGAAGGGCCAAAAGAAAAGCACGTGCCTGTTATTGAAGTAGTAAAAAAATGCAGTTTAGTTGGTGAAGGTTGCACTGACGTGCATGTTAAGATAGGAGATACGCTTCATCCAATGGAAGCAGAGCATTACATAGTATTTGTTGATTTTTATGTGGATGAAAAGTTTATTGGTAGAGTTCACTTAACCTCAGACTGTAATCCTGCGGTAAGTATGCATATTAAAGCAAGCTCAGGAAAATTGAGTGTAATAGAGTTCTGCAATATTCATGGACATTGGATAAACGAAGCAGAGTTATAAAAATGGACTATTCAACACCACAACAGCAATACTATGGTTCTGAAGTTAAATATGAATCTAGTAATAATAATTCTAGAAGATGCAGTCCATGTATTAATTGTGGAAAGTGTAGTTGATGCAGGAATTTAGAGTCTGTCCTAATTGTATTTAACACTCGTTATGCGACCTTTTTTATAACTCACTCAACACCCAAGCTCTTATTTGTCATCTCTATTGATTTTTTTCCATCTTTAAAACCAGTGACAGCGCGTATTGCATCTATATTTTCAAGAACAACATCTGATTCCTGATGGATTGCCTGCAGATAAAATAGTTTTTTGTCTTTAACTCCTACGCCTTCTTCCCAGACGCAAATTTCCGGCATGTCTCCTCTTGAGTTTCCAATATCTTTTGCAAGCTCCATTATTTCGGCTGTGGAACGTACTTTTTCTGCATTTCTTACAACTCTAACTCTGGTTGTTTTTTTGAATAAATCAAGAATATCTTCAGCAGTTGCGTCTTTTTTCAAATCAACTATCAGGGAATGCATGTGCATCAAAGTTGTTGGGACAGACATTGCTGTTGTAAAGATGTTTACATTATGAAGAACTGTCTGTGCATCCGGACCATGGTGGCTAGGAAGCTCTAAAACAGGCACTACTGCATTTATAGGTCCATGCCTTATGTCCCAAGGGTCTGCTGCGCGCCTTACCATTGTAGCATGAACAGATTCAATTCCATATTTCTCGTTTATAGGATATAAAGTTCTGCAAAGCCCGGTTGTGTTGCAGCTTACAACCCTAACATAGTTTTTATTTAGTGCCTCATTGTAATTGCATTGTGCTGTAAAGCTTGCTTCTGCAACTTCGTGTTTTTCTCCACCCTGGAAGATTGCTTTTATTTTTTTTGGTAAATAATATTTTTCTTTATTCTCCTGGCCAATTTTTTTTGGAGTAGCATCAACTATAACATCAACATTATCCAACAGATTGTTTATATCGCCTGCAGGGGTAATGCCATTATTTTTGAAATCTTCCATGCCATCCATTGAAAATATCTTTATGCCTTTATTATTTGCAACTTCCATCTTGTAGCTATAACTATGCCCTGTTATGCCTACAAGTTTCATATCTTTTTGCAATGCTATTGCATCTGCTACTCTCTTTCCTATTGTACCAAATCCTACTATGCCTACTTTTATCATTTTTCCATTTCTTCTGAATACTGCCCTTTTGTCGCTAAACTGTTTAGTTTAGTGCGTTTTATGAAAGCTTCCTGTCCTGCCGGAACATTTTCTTCTTTTCCCTGCCAGGCTTTTAAGGCTGGACCTTGTAGTGCGCGAGCATAGGAAAAACTGACATACCATGGTAAATCTTCTCCCAGATTATGCATAGCATTCAGATGAGCAGTTGCTTCTTCCGGTGTTTGCCCACCAGAGAGAAAATTAATGCTTGGAAGTTCTAGTGGAACTGTTTTTTTCAATGTCTCTATAGTTCTTTTAGCGACTTCTTCTACTCCAGCACGATTTTCATCTTGCTTTCCGGAAATAACCATACTTGGTTTTAAAATTGTCAAATCAATAGCAACATTTTCCTTCTTTAACGCATCAAAAACTGCTTTTAGAACTTTTTCAGTAACTTCCTGGCACTTATCAATAGAATGATTTCCATCAATCAAAACTTCCGGCTCAACTATAGGAACAAAACCATGTTCCTGGCAAATTTTAGCATACTTTGCAAGGTTTTCTGCATTCTTATTAATTAACGCATCACTAGGTGTGTTCTCAGAGATTGAATAGACTGCACGCCATTTTGTGAAACGGCAGCCTGATTTTTTATATCCTTCTAAGCGATCTCCTAAACCCTCTAAGCCTTTGGTATACTGTTCAGCAGTTCCATTAAGCTCTGTCATGCCCTGGTCGACTTTAATTCCTGGAACTACTCCTAATTTAGCAAGATGTTCTGGAAATAAAATTCCTGAATCTGTTTTTTGCTTTAAGGTTTCTTCAAATAAGATTACACCGCAAATATATTTCTCTATTTCCGGAGCTGTTAAGATTAAATTGCGGTATTGCCTTCTTGTTTCTTCTGTTGACTCGACATTAATGCTTGCTAATCTTTTTGTTGCTGTGTTTACGGATTCGTCTGCTGCAAGAAAACCCTTTCCTTCTACAACTAGCTTCTTGATCGTTTGCTTAAGTTCATCAGTCATAAGTATCATCTCCTAAAATTTCAATGGCTTGTGCTCAAAGTTATGGTGCGCTTCAATAAATCTTACGGTTTTTGTTTTTGAGCGCATTACAATTGAATGTGTTATTGCCCCATTACCAGTGTATCTTACTCCTTTTAAAATAGTTCCGTCAGTAACTCCTGTTGCTGCGAACATTGCCCTGTTACCCTTAACAAGATCGTCCATCATGAATTTTTTATCAATATCCTTGATGCCCATTTTTTTTGCTCTTTCTATCTCTTCTTTATTTCTTGGTTTTAAGCGTCCCTGAATCTCTCCACCTAAAGTTTTTAATGCAGCAGCTGTTATTACACCTTCTGGGGCTGCGCCTATGCCCATTAAAATATCAACACCAGAATCTGGTATAGAGGGTGCTATACCTCCAGCAATATCACCATCTCCAATTAATCTAATGCGGGCATTGCACTTGCGGACTTCTTCAATAAGTTTTTTGTGCCTGTCTCTTTCAAGAATAATCACAGTAATATCTTCTGGTGTTTTATCAAGCTTATCTGCAACTGCATTTATGTTTTCTTTTACTGATACATCAAGGTCAATTGCACCTTTGGCTTCTTTTCCAACAGCAATCTTATCCATGTAGGTATCAGGAGCATTGAGCAATTTTCCTTTGGGTGCTGCAGCAAGAACTGTAATTGCATTATTGCCACCTTTTGAAGTTATAGTTGTGCCTTCCAGAGGATCAACAGCAATATCAACCTCTAAACCTGTACCAGAACCTATTTTTTCTCCAATGTAGAGCATAGGCGCTTTATCTCTTTCACCTTCTCCAATAACAACAGTACCATTAATAGAAATATTTGAAAACACTTTGCGCATTGCTTCGACTGCAGCTTTGTCTGCTTCCTTCTCATTCCCGCGGCCCATCCATCTTGCAGAGCTTAAAGCAGCAGCTTCAGTTGCCCTTACAAATTCTAAGGCCAGATTCCTGTCCACATTACCACCTTTTTTAGAGTAAAAATAGGTTTTATTTATAAATGTTTCTGTTATCATACTTTATCATACGAAAATAGAAAAGTTTATATAAGAGTATTAATATCTATGATAAACAAATAGGAATATGTAATTTTTACAAAATCAGTTTATTCAGCGGAAATTGGATTTGATACCCCACAGCTTCGCTGTGGTTATCTATACCCAATTTCTAGAGTAAAAATCCCAAATGCCCGTAGCTTGTACTGCGGTTGGGATTTTTACTCATAAAAAAATGTAAGTAGGGCAGTATGGGTCTTACCTATATCTTTTTCTTTGACTACAACTATGAATTCTGGCAGACAACTTATTGTTTCAAAAACCTGTATGTTTTTAATGGCCAGTTCATTTAGTATGGATGCCATCATACCCCTTACCTTAACATGCTCTTTGGAAAATAAAACATTAATTTCTGCCAAATCTTCTACAATGCTAGTTATTTTTGAAGGCTCTATTAATGATAAAAGTTCTTTCTTTTTTGACTGATCAATTAATATTTTAAATGATGCACGACCTTCAACAACCCTTAAAAGCTCTCCTATACTAGGATTTATTTTACTTAATAGAAGAGGAAACGTTTTAATCAGAAATGAAAAATCCCTTGATAAAGTAATTAGATTTAATCTTGATTTAGTGGAAATTCTACATTGTTTTAACAGGTTTTTTAATTCGTTTGAGTCAATATTTTTTTCTTCTGTTTCATATCTTCTTATTGCAGAAATAACAGCGTGTACAGAGCTATTTACCTGCTCTTGCTTCATTATTAATATTGCCAGAGCTCTTGTGTTGATTAGACCTTTCTGCAAATTTTTTGTTATGTCTGGATTTTTTATTAAAAAATTGTAAACTTTATTGGTTGTATTTGTCATAATTGCAACGAATTTGTCATTATTAATAAATTTTACTCTATTTTGTCAAAGATTTTATATATAAATTTTACAATCTTATGTCTCAAAACTTTTTTGGTATGTAATTAAAATTACAATTATTGAAAGAAAGTATAAAAATGATGGAACCAGCACCAAGACTTGAGGCTCAAAATATATTCACTCAATTTGAAGAAGTAAGATTATTCTCCCAAATTCGATATCAAGGTTTTTTGGGCATAGATGGGCTTATTGAATCAATAATACAAGATCCAAGCAAACATTTAAGAGAACAAGTACAGGGAGAACCTCAAGTTAAGGCATATGAGGGTCTACCGCTAGGTACAGAATATCTTGTACCTGATGTTGTTACGCTTAGAAACAATGGATATGAAAAAAAAGTATTGGGTTTAAGAGCCATGGGTTATGATAGTAATGAAGTGCTATCTTCACTAGAATCCTGGGCAGTATTGAATAATCTAGGAAATTATGTTCCTGTAGAACTTGGTGAACTGGATTGGAGTGACGACTTGGCTGAAAACATGTATTATATTGTAAGGCGTTAACATATTTTTGCTTCGACACAACCTAAAGTCAAAAGCATTTCTCAGGAGTGGCAGAAATATCAAGATAACCTTTATTAGATTATTTTACATATAAAATTTCTGCAATTGAAACTATAAACAAATAGTTTTAGTAAATAAAAGGATTATAAAAAGCAAATTTAATATACTTGAGTTTTAATTCTAGTTTAATATCTAATTTATAAATGAAAGAGAGGATTACAATAACTTTGGACAGTGAATTAATCAAACAGATAGACAAAAGGATTGACGGCAATATAATAAAAAACAGGAGCCAGCAGATAGAACTGTTTCTTACAAAGGCATTAGGGACTTACAGGCCTGAGAAGGCTGTGATTCTTGTTGGCGGAAAAGGAACTAGGTTAAGACCTGTAACATTAAAGATGCCAAAATGTATGATGGAAATACAAGGAAGAACAGTGGCTGAGCATTTATTTGATTTGTTAAAAAAATATGGCATAAGGGATGTAATTTTAAGTATAGGTTATATGAAAGAGAATGTTAAGGATTATTATGAAAATGGAAGTAAATTTGGGGTTGATATAACCTATGTTGAGGAAGACAAGGAATTAGGAACTGCCGGGCCATTGAAATTATCTAAAGAGTATCTTAAGGATAGTTTTATAGTTACAAATGGCGACGAGCTAAAAAATCTTAACATACCAAGAATGTTCAGGCTGCATAAAAGAAAGGATGCTTTGGCAACAATTGCATTAACAACAGTAACTGATCCAAGCCAATATGGCGTTGCAAGATTAAGCGGAAGCAGGATTTTGGAATTTGTGGAAAAGCCAAAAGCAGATGATGCTCCTTCAAATTTAATAAATGCCGGATTTTACATAATTGAGCCAGAGGTTATTGATATGATACCAGATGGTTTTTCAATGCTTGAAAAGGATATTTTTCCTAAATTGGCCAAGCAGGGAAGGTTAAGAGGCTTTCCTATTGCAGGACAGTGGTTTGACATTGGAAATCTGGAAAGGTATGAACTGGCAAAGAAGAAATGGACTGGTGTAAGCCCTTATGATGAGGGTGAATAAAACTAAAACATGGTAAACGGAACTTTTATAGGGAATGTATCTCTTCAAAACTTTTTATTATTTATATTCATAGTAATAATTACTTTCGTAGCAGGCGGTTTACTGAATAGATTGATTATTAAACTTTTAAAAGACAAGGTTAGTGCTGTTGTTTATCAATCACTCTCGAAAATAGTGATGTATGGTGTCTATGCTTTTGGCCTGTATTTTGCTTCTCAAAAAATAATAAATTTTGACATTCCGGCAGCTCTTACAGCTTTGGGCATATTGGGGCTTGGATTGATTTTTGCAACATTGCCATTATTGCAAAATATTGCTGCAGGCATTGTAATAATTCTAGGAAGGCCTTTTAAAGAAGATGACATTGTTGAAATAAACGGAGTTCTATCTAAAGTTGATGAGGTAATGCTAAGTAAAACCAAGTTTAAATCGTTGGATGGGAAGCTAATTATCGTGCCAAATATTGTCTTTATGACGTGGACACCAATAATTAATTACAGTCGGGGTGAGTTTATTAAGGTTGTGTTGAGTTTTGATGTAACTTATCTAATAGAAAAAGATAAAGCAACAAAAATTATTGAGAAAATTTGCCATGAAAATGCGTATATACTTCCAAATGTTCCTGAGAAGAAATTGAACAGGATAACAAAAATTTTAGAAATTCCAAAAAATTTTTTCACAATACCACAAAATATTAAGTCGTTAACTCCTCAAGTATTTATAAGAGGGGTAAATAAGGAAAAAATTAATCTTGAAGTTTGGTTTTGGATTTGGGATGTTTTAATGAAAGAAAAAACAATATCCTCATTTTATGAAAATTTAATGAAAGAGTTTAAGGGGAAAAAAATAAAATTCGCATGATTCTATATTACTTAATGTCATCAATCTTTGCAGGAAGAATAAAATCATTTTCTGATAGGCCATTAATAGCGTGAGTCTATAATTCAATGCTTACTTTGCTATAGCTGATTGTCATATCTGGATGGTGATTTTCCCGCTCTACTATGTCTGCAACCCCCTTAACAAAAGCCATTGCTTCTTTAAAATCTTTAAACTTAAATTGCTTGAAGACATGGTCATGCTTTATTGTCCACGAGGGTATTTGTTTTAATATGTCATTAGCTTGCTCTTTTGTTAATGGCGGAACTCCCTTCGCATGGCTTGCATTTTTTTCCGGTTAGGTTCATTTTATTAAGATCCAATCAATATTTTATTTAAATTTATTTGCTATAAAACAGAAAATTAAATAAATGCAATGAAATAAGGTTTTGAAATGCTATCTGCTATCTTTAAGGCTTATGATGTTAGGGGAATATATGGCCGGGATTTAACAGAGGAGGTTGCATACAATATAGGTCGGGCTTTTGTTTCTTTTTTGAAATGCAAGGGTGTTGTTGTTGGTTATGATATGAGAATTTCTAGCCCTAAACTTTCAAAGGCTTTTATGAAGGGTGTTAATGAAGCTGGAGCAGACGCAATTGACATTGGTCAAGTGAGTACTGATGGACTGTATTTTGCCTCTGGATTTTTGCGAAAATCAGGAGTTATGTTTACTGCTTCTCACAATCCTAAAGAGTATAATGGAATAAAATTTTGCAGGGCAAATGCAGTTCCAATAAATGAAAAAACGGGTCTCAATAAAATAAGAACAATAATTGAAAAAAATAAATTTAAAAATAAAATAAAGAAAGGGAAATCAACCAAAAGAAATATTCTTAAAGATTATGTCAAGCATGTTCTTTCTTTTATTGGTAAGGGCAAAGTAAGGAAATTAAAAATAGCGGTTGATGCTGGCAATGGCATGGCTGGAAAGATTATTCCGTTGATCTATGATAAACTGCCGGTAAAGATAATACCCTTGTATTTCAAATTAGACGGTACTTTTCCAAACCATCCTGCTGATCCTTCAAAGTATGAAAATCTTAAAGAATTGCAGGAAATTGTTAAGAAAGATAAATGTGATTTTGGGATGGCTTTTGACGGCGATGCTGACCGGATTTTCTTTGTTGATGAAAATGGAAATGTTGTTAACAGTTCTTTAATAGCTGCATTGATAATAAAAAATATTCTTAAAAAACACAAGAATGAAAAAATAATTTATAATTTAGTGTGCAGCAGGATTGTTCCTGAGATCATTGAGAAATACGGCGGTAAGGCAGTTATAGAAAGGGTTGGACATTCTTTTATCAAGGATACTATGAGGAAAATAAATGCTATTTTTGCCTGTGAGCATAGCGCGCATTATTACTTCAGGCATAATTTTAATGCAGACTCGGGAATGATTGCAAGCGTTATTGTATCTGAAATCATAAGCAAAGAATGTAAATCATTGTCTGAGTTATTGGAAGAATTTGAGGTTTATTTCAAGATTGAGGAGACTAATTTTAAGGTTGAAGATAAAATGAAAAAAATACAAGAAATAAAGGAGCGTTACAAGGGCAAGAATCCCAAAAAAATCATGACGATGGATGGTATAAGCATTTATTTTGATGACTGGTGGTTCAATGTCCGTCCTTCAAATACTGAACCGTTGCTTCGGTTAAATTTGGAGGCTGATTCTAAGGAGTTGATGGAAGAGAAGAAAAAGGAAGTTAGTAAGGTTATAAAGGGTTGAAAATAAATTAGTTAGATCTGTATAGAAGAAAAAAATAAAAAAATATAAATAACTAGTTCTATTAAAAAGTTATTCATCCTCAGGTAGTTGGAAAAGAGCTAGATCCTCTGGTGGGAGTCTTATCGGTTTTTTTAGTGATTCCACCAACTTATGCAAATCCGCATTACTTTTTTCCAATCTTGCATTAAATGCTTCTTCACCCATGACTTCTCTTCTTTGGAGATAGGACCTCAATGCAGAACCATTTGATTCGACTATACTACCATAAAGAAAAGCAAGACCAGTTAAATATCGAGGGTCTGCACCTTCGTTAGCATAGAACTCAAATTGCTTATTTTTAATATCAGCTCTAGCCTGTAAAACACCCTTACTATCAAATACAGCGAAGCCATTATCCTCAGACCTTACTTCATAGCCCAAACGTTCCATATATCCAATAGTTGTGTCAATTCGATCCTGAGAAATGTCGATTGTTCGATTATTAGATATCGTAGCCTTTGGAACACCCTCTTTAATTTCGACTCTTGCATTAACAGGTAAATTATCCATTAATGTTTGAGCTATAGCTCCAACATCTGAACCCATATTATTTCTTAATATATTATACATCATCGTCATTTTAATACCTCCATAGTAGTTACTACTAAGGAATAACCATCATGTTAATATATATAACTGAATAATATTCGAATTTTGACAAATAAACTTATAAATAGTTGAATATTATTCAATTAAATGAAGAACATAGAGCCAAAACTAATAGAGCTGTTCAAAAGCGGTTTTTGCACACCACAAATAGCTAGAATTGCAAAAATTCTCAAAGAACCTTCCACAACTATCCACTATAATATCAAAAAGCTGGAAAAAGAGGGAAAAATAAAATCGTACGCTGCAGTTTTGGATTATAAAAAACTGGATATGGGGCATTGCACTTATATTTTGGCCGCGATAAATCAGGATAAATACGGAGAGCCTGAAGAAGTCGCAGATGCCCTATCCAAAGATTCAAGAATTGAGAGTGTTGATATCGTTACTGGAGACTATGAGCTAATAATAAAGTTAAGAAGCAAAGACATAGATGATTACTATGCATTTGTTAAAGCAGCAACAAAGAAATACGGATTTGCTAAGGTTGTATCACTTACTTCTTTAAAGCAGATAAAATCTCAATTTGTTAAGATGTAAGTGTTAATCCTAATAAGTACAATAAAAATAAAATTCTGGAAGCTGAAAATATATTTCCATTGGCATCTGACTTAAGTTATATGAACTAAAGAAGGGATGTGGTTTTTAATTATTTTCTTATCCTCAAAGTCTTAACATTCGTAAACTCATGAGTGCCTTCTTTGGTTCCCAGTCTTCCTAAGCCGCTTAACTTTGCACCGCCCCACGCGCTTCCTTGTGCTCCGCCGCCATGTGCATTAACACCTGCAACTCCAACTTGCAGTTGTCTTGCTATTTTATTGCCTTTTTCAATATTTTTTGTCCAAGCAGAGCCTGCTAAACCATAAACGCTATCGTTAGAATATCTTATTGCTTCTTCCAGTGAATTAACTTTCATAATTGGAACAACTGGACCGAAAGTTTCATCTGTCATGACTTTCATATTAGGGTTTACATCAGTAATTATTGTTGGCTCAAAAAAATATCCTTTATTATTAATTTTATTTCCTCCATAATTAACCTTAGCTCCTTTTTGCTTGGCATCATTTACATGGTCAATACAAATGTCTTCCTGGAATTTTGCAACAAATGGTCCCATTTCTGTTTCAGGCTTTTCTGGATTACCCACTTTAATTGTTTTAGCTTCTTCAGCTGCTTTTTTTACAAACTCATCATAAACATCAGATTCAACATAAACTCTTTCAATAGCGCAACAAACCTGGCCGGTATTTTTGCAAGCGTTCCTGATAATACTTTTGGCAGCATAATCTATGTCTGCGTCACTGCAGACAATAGCAGGGTCTTTGCCTCCCATTTCCAATAAAAGTTTATGTATTTTATCAGCAGAATCTTTCATTATTTCCTTTCCTGCTCTAGTAGAGCCAGTGAATGTTACCATATCAACATCTTGCTGCACTAATTGTTTGCCAGTTTCTTTTCCACCTAAAATTAAATTAAAAACATGTTTTGGAAAACCGCTTTTTTCTAACTCAGAAAATAAATCCTTAATTTTTTTACTAACTATTAATGTTTGCTCTGATGGTTTTAAAACTATTGTGTTTCCGCATAGCAATGCTGGGATTAACGGAGCAAAAACTGTTGCTATTGGGAAATTCCATGGAGTAATAATAGCAACAACTCCTAATGGCTCATACACTAAAATATCTTTTTCATCTTCATCTTCAAAAACAACTTCTTCCTTAAGAAATTCTTTTATATTTTTTGAATAAAAATTTATTTTACTTATTGTTTCCAATGGCTCATTAACCGACATAGAAATTGGCTTTCCCATTTCTTTTGTAATTGTTTGTGCAATTTCATCTTTTTTTTGCTCTATTAATGGTATTAATTTCTTCATCCATTGTATCCTAGTATCTAAAGATGTGGTTGACCATTTTGGGAATGCCTTTCTTGCATTAGCTACTGCTTGTTTTACTTTTTCTAATGTAGC
>Ga0187833_10002383_pt1 | contig 20244 bp, 18 predicted proteins | sample ETNtaG_37_FD_167968 | JGI IMG/M metagenome (GOLD analysis project Ga0187833, IMG submission 167968) | Marine microbial and viral communities from oxygen minimum zone, Eastern Pacific Ocean - ETNP2014_SV_400_PacBio MetaG (Illumina Assembly) | ecosystem: Environmental > Aquatic > Marine > Hypoxic...
CTCCACGTGACACCTTTGATGATAAAGGCTTTTTCGAAATCCCTCCTCTTAAGCTAAAGAAAAGCATAAGTATTAATGATGATTATATTAACTCCTTAAGTCGGTCCTTAAGTTTTTTTATTGATCATGTTAAAGCAAAAAGGGCAATAGATACAAATTACTTTGACAGAAGCTTATCCTCTAATCAGTTTTCTTTCAATGTCCAGAATAATGCATAATAATTCATGGAAATCTTGTTTCCGTATTAACAGGCGAATATTCATTATACAACTAAGAGGTAGGAATTGTAAGGTGTTAACAAATAAGGACTCCCAAAGAAAGATTATTTTATTATAAATTGTGCGAATATTTAACTGGGAGACACTGAAAAAAGTGGTAACTATACAGAATAAGCCTAAAGAACATACTATATTTTGTGATTTAAGTCATGTAAATCACAAAATAGCAATAGACTCATTTCCTTATGGCATTACATGTGTCTCAAGTTTTCTCAAGGCTAATTGTTCCTTGCCTATTGAAGTGCATATTATTTAAATTCCTTGAAGACATTTAGTAATAATACTGGTTTAGAGGCCAGTGAATTAATCAAAAACAGAAATTTTGCATTAGTAAAAGGAGCTGGTGAGGATGCTATGAGAGTCCTTGATCAGATATCAGAGCATTACGTGGGAAAATATAATCTGCATAATCATAAACAGAAATAATTCGCAACCAGAAAATGATTAGCCTGGTTAGTATCTTATCTTTTGACATCATACCTTAATATTGCGCATGGCCATGCTGTCTCATTAACTCTTTCCTTATTTTAATAGACTTAAGTGTCAACTGGACAACTTGATCTATTATTATAATTCCATTGACGGCACCCAGTCACGCGATACCTTAATGTACTTGGTTTCATATCCTGATTAATTCAGATAAATTACTTAAAGAGTGAGTACAAAAATAGGAGTTGTAAATGAGTAAAGCTAAAGCGATATTAATAAATCCCAATCCAAGAACAATGTCATTGATTTCTCCCGTAGTCTCTCATTTTTACAATATTTTGAAAGCAAATGATATTGAAATGAAGTATTTTGATACCACTCTTTATGATTTGTCAGACAAGTATGTAAATGCCGAGAAGAAAATATATGAGAATTTTTCGGCAAAAGAAGTACTTGAAGAGCACAAATTAAGAATTCCCGGGCATGGCACTACTTTAAAGAATCGCGAAGAATTGCTAAGGGATTTAAGGAAAGAAGTGGAGGAGTATCAGCCGGATGTTATTTTAACTTCTGTTATGGAGTGTACAGTTCGTTTTATGAGAGAAATGCTGTCACATATTCGCGACTTAAAAGTCCCTCATGTCGTGGGAGGAGTATTTCCTACATATGCGCCTGATCTTGCTATTAGTTATCCGGAAATTGATGTTTTGTGTGTAGGAGAAGCAGAGCATATAATAGCAGAACTTGTTCTTAAGGTTAAAAAAGGGGAAAGTTTGAAGGGTTTTCCTAATACGTGGTATAAAGATAAAGATGGGAATGTTACAAAGAACAAAATGGCCCCTCCTAATGACATCGATGAACTACCGCGTTTTGATGTTGCGCCTTTTCATGATAGTCGGTTTTATCGGGCTATGGCAGGGAAGATTTACCGTATGTTTCCTGTCGAGACTCACCGTGGATGTACGCAGAAATGTACTTTTTGTAATTCACCTGTTCAAGATGAGCTTTATCTACGGGAAACTGATCAGAGATATTTTCGGCTTAGAAGCATTCCCAAAGTTATGGAAGATATTAAATATTTCATTGAAGAGTGTAAGGCTGATTATTTGTTTTTTTGGGCTGATCACTTTTTTACATATAATCGTTCCCAGATTGATGAGTTTTGTGGGGCGTATAAACAATATAAGATTCCATTTTATATTCAATCATATCCTTCAGCCATTGATGATTATAAACTTACAAAGCTGGCAGAGGTGGGGCTTGATAGAATTGGAATGGGCATTGAGCACGGTAATGAGAAGTTCCGCAATGAAGTCATTAAGCGCCCCTATTCAAATGAAAGGGCAATTGAGAAAATGAAAATTGTCCAGGAGTTCAATATACAATATAGCTGTAACAATATTGTGGGTTTTCCTCATGAAACTCCGGCAATACATTGGGATACTGTTGAATTAAATAGAGCTCTTAAGGCTGATTCAGCTAGTTGCGCAATATTCACACCTTTTCATGGGACGCCTCTTAGACGAATGGCTTTAGATGAAGGGTTTCTAAAAGATCCAAATGCATTAGCTCCAAGTAATTTTGACTATTCCATATTAGATATGCCTCAATTTCCTGCAGATTTGATTGAAGCAAAAGCCAGAGTTTTTAATCTTTATGTTATGTTTCCAAAGAGTAGATGGAAAGATGTAGAGAAAGCAGAAAAGAAGACTCCAGAAGGTAATCGTATTTTTGAAGAATTACGACAAGAAATTATAGAGGAGGAAGTAAAATGTTAGATGTTGTCCATATCAATGTTGTTTTTGTCTTTAAGGTAATAATGATTAAAAAACCATTGCCTATAATGTCTGTTTGTTCGTATCATAAACTAGGACATATTTGGGAAGTTCCACTGTTTATAAAACGTCTGAATCCTGATAATAGGCTGTTTTTAAGGTAATATACAGATTCCATCGATGAGTTAATATGCCACTCAAAAGTTTTGTGATTAATTTTGTGGAGAGTTCATGTCTCTCCAATTTAACATTGTAAAAGCTGAAGATAAATGTAAAATCGAATGTTAAGCTATGCGTAGAAAAGAAATATTCAAGCAATCAGTTACTGATATTGATACAGAACTGAAATTTAAGTATGCAGAGATGGTATCCTTAGATAGGACTGATTGGAGATGATAAAGACGGATGAAAATAATAAGCAGAAAGGAAGAGGTATGTAATGGATATTGCTTCTCACGACCTCAATAATGGTTCAATAAGGTTAGTGAAGCCGAGTGTATATATTGTATGTGAAATTGGTATAAATCACAATGGCCTTCTGGAAAATGCATTAAAGTTGATTGATATCTCGGCAATAGCAGGGTGTAGTTGTGTTAAATTCCAAAAGAGAAATCCTGATATTTGTGTTCCTGAACATCAAAGAGACGTTATGCGTAATACTCCGTGGGGAAGGATTAGTTATCTTGACTATAGGCATAGGATTGAATTCGGGAATGACGATTATGATGTTATTGACAAGCATTGTAAGGAAAGAAATATTGATTGGACTGCCAGCGTTTGGGATCGTGACAGTTTGGAATTTCTCTCATCTTATGATGTGCCGTTCATAAAAATACCTTCGGCTATGCTTACGAACAAGGCTCTCATATTAGAGGCTTGTCGGACAGGCAAAGAAATATGGATAAGCACTGGTATGTCACTGGAAGAGGAAGTTGACGAAGCTGTAGAATTGTTGAGGAATAATGCAAAGGATTTTCTGGTTATGCACTGTAACTCCTCTTATCCTTCCCATGTTGATGAACTTAACCTGAGATATATACAAACCCTGAAGAGCAAATATAATTGCAGGATTGGATACTCGGGGCATGAGTTTGAATTGGTAACGTCTATGTGTGCAGTTGTTCTGGGCGCAGAGGCATTAGAAAGGCATATAACTCTTGATAGAACTCTTTGGGGGAGCGATCAACTTGCATCTGTTGAGCCTCATGGCCTGATGGCACTTGTGGATGGAATAAATAAAGTTGAAAGGGCGCTAGGCGATGGGAAAAAGCATCTCTATGAGTCCGAACTCGCAACAAGAAACAAGTTGAGAGGGGCTTAATTTTCTCCAGATTAATCCAACATGAAAAAGATTAAATTGCTTGCGATGGATGTTGACGGTGTGCTTACAGGCGCAGGGGCGTATTATTCAGATTTGTCCAAAAGTAATCAGTGTAAAATGAATCTTATATAAGGAGTTTAAGGTGTCAATAAATAATGGTCCACAAAGAAAAGAACGTATTTTCAAGGCGTCAGATCGTATTTATTCAGCGCCAACATGTGTTAATCTGGAAATTACAGAAGTCTGTAATTTTAAATGTAGGCATTGTTATAATCCCTGGCGAGCAGAATCCTCTGGTGTCAATTCGCTGACAAATGAGGGGTTTGATCTGCTTGTTGATGAATTTGCTGATTGTGGGGTGTTCCATTTAGTTCTTTCTGGTGGGGAGCCGATGACAAAATTTGATTTGCTTGAATATGCCGTTAAACAGGCGATTGGTAAAGGCCTTACGGTGAGTGTCAATAGTACGCTGAGTCTGGCAACTCCTGAGAGAATAAAACGCCTCCGAAAGGCAGGATTGGATCATATTCTAGCACCCTGGTATGATCTGGACCCTGAAAAGACAGACAAAATTACAGCCACCAGAAACTCACAACTGAAAGTGATGGATGGCATAAAGTGTGCGGTTGATAATGGTATTCGAGTGAGCGTGAATACAATCTGTACCAATAGCAATTCAGATTCAATTTATGAATCGGGTAGATTAGTCCATAGTCTTGGTGCGACACAGTTTATTGCTCAGAGAGTAGTTCCACCTGCTTATGATCGAGCTGATGAACGACAGCATCGTATTAATCAAGAAGTAGCGATTAAGGGTTTAGATGAACTGCTCCGTCTAAGGAATGATACTGGGATAAGGATTAGTACGCTTGTCAGCTATCCTCTCTGTTTAATGGGAGATTTAGAGAAATATGCAGACTTTGTAGGTCGAGGATGCCCGACTCAATCAGGGCGCCGTTTTCATATAAATCCAACTGGAGAAACGCATGGGTGTGTCATGGAAGACAGGACCTATGGTAATGTATTTGAGATTGGACTTCGCGAAGCGTTTAGGAGAGCATCAGAATGGAGAGATAAAAGTTATTATTATGAAGGATGTAAAGGTTGTAGCTATATAGACGTCTGTCAAACCGGCTGTCGTATGGACGCATTTGCTGTAGATGGCAAGATGGACGGTAAGGACCCATTGAGCAAAGGCAAAGAATTTATTTTTAAGCCATATAAGCATGTTCAAGATCCAGTTACCATAAAACGTATTAAAGAAGGTGCAAGAATAAGTGTTCCTAAACGTATAAGATGGAGAAAAGAAGACGGGTTCCATATTTTAAATGTTCGCTGGGCGAATACTATAGACGTTGAAGATGATGTTGCAGTATTTTTGAAGCATTATAAAAATAGTGAAAGGACATTTACTATTAAAGATTTTGGTGAGGGTAGAGAAGAAGAACTGGCAGATCTAATTTACAAGGATGCAGTTGTTAGTGAAGATATTCCTGTTGACGTCAAAGAAAGTGGTGTCAGTATAGATCCTGCAAAATTACCAGAAACCTGGATGGTAGCGTAGTACCAAGCGTGTCAAAAGAGATGTGCCGTATGTATTCTACATACCCTAATCGTTAGGTGACGTATCTTGCTCTGAAGTGTACTATAGCAATCTGAATTTTAGGACATTGATAAATGAAAATAATAGCAGCTGCAGAAGTTCGCCTGAATAGTAAAAGGTGTAAAAGGAAGATGCTTCGGCCCTTTGCAAATACTACGTTAGTTGAGATAGCAGCAAAAAGATTAGCTGATGTTAAGAACTTTGATGAAGTTTACTTTGGGGCATATGAAGAGGAATTGTTAGAAGCTGGAAGAAAATATTTACCATCAGGTTCAATAAGGGTAAGAACGAAGGAGATGGCAAATACTGATGATATGATGCTCGCTCGCAGCTGGATACGCGATATAGACTTTGACTATTGCATGTTGATTAATTCATGCCATGGTAATTTGAAATCAGAGACTCTGGATCAAGCCGTAGAAGTATTTCGACGAGAGGGATATAAATCTATGACAGCTGTTACAAAACATTATAGCTGGTATTATAATCAGGATGGTGAACCTGTTAACAACAAGGACCCTCTCGTACAGGCTGGTACTCATCAATCTGAACCTTTATATGAAGTTGCGCATGCTTTTCATCTATTCCAAAAAGAGCATTTTTTTTCAACAAAATCTTATTGGAACAATAAAAGGAACGATCCTTTCTTATATGTCATTAGCGATATTGAAGCACTCGACGTCGATACGGAAGAAGAGTTTGTTATTTCTGAATCTGTATTTAAATCATTTCTCCCATAAACCGTGACGATATTTCCAGCTGTCTACTTTGATCATAGAGAAATACCTTAAACTAGTATGCTATGGTCGGTTTGGTTTTTTGTATTTCCAAAAAGCTAAATTCTGGTTGCAGTTATCCCCGGACAAAAGGCGCCGAGGACTTTACTCGGGCAAAATAGTTTTTCGTGAACTATTTTGTGATGGGCATAAACATATACATATCTTCAATAGAAAATTATGAGCTCACTATTTATGATAAACTGTAATCGTCTTGTGACAGGCGTACAATCCATAGGCTTGTCAAGCATAGCGGCTATACTACGTAAAAAAGGACATCAGTTTACGCTTTTTGATCTAGCCGTTTATCCGTTTTAGTTAAAAATATATAAAAGATGGAAAACATATCCGGCAAACAAGTAATTAAGTTAGTGTTAGCATGGGACTTTGTAACAAAAACAAGAAAAGGGTAATTGGTGAGTTATAAAAAATTAGTTAAAGAAGAATTGCATGCTTTTGATGATCAAACGGAGCAAAGAATAAAACATGGATTCGTTCCTGATTTGAGAAGGTTAAAAAGGGTTGATTGGTTTTATAATAATGTTTGGCGGGACCCTGAATTTGTTAAGATTCATTGGATACCACGAATATCAGAGATTATTAATCAAGCAAGAAATAATGGTAAAAAAGTCCTTGAGCTAGGGTGTGGGTTAGGGATGATTTCTTTAGAGTTGGCTAGAAATGGTTTGGATGTTACCGGCGTGGATTTGTCTCCTAAAAACATAGATGTCGCGAATGAATATAAAAAGAAAAATACTTTTAAGGATAATTTTGGTTCACTTGAATATGTTTGTTGCGATATTAATGAAATGCATTTTGGTAAAGAAGGATTTGATAGTGTCATCTTTTTCCGATCATTACATCATATCCCTAATTGGGAAAATTTACTTGAAAAGGTTCATGGTGCTCTAAAAACTGGCGGCAAGCTTATTTTATCTGAACCGGTACGATCAAATTTTACAATAGAATCTGCTCATTTCGCGGCTATTTTAAGAACCATTTTGCCGACGTGGATAAATTATAAAGAAAAATTAATCATTGATTGGAACGAGGAAGAGTGGAATAAAATTGTAAATGATATATTTGAAGAATATGTTCTTGATGGTGAACATCAACAATCTCCTATGGATAATAGTATAGATGATGCCCAGAAGATAGTCATCTCTATAAAAAAGAAATTTTCAGTTTTAGAAGAGAAATATTCTGATGCATTTATTGATAAGATTATTGGTGGAATAAGGGGAGATCATAAATATGAAATAGCAAGATTCCTCAAATTCTTAGATGGACATATGGTAAGAAATAATATTTTGCCGCCAACATCATTAGAATTAGTTGCCGTAAAGGAAGAATAAATATATACGGTTTTTCAATAATTATAGTTATGAGCGATTGTGCTAAAACAGTTTCCCTGGAAGAATCAATGAACTATGACCTCATTTTATTTCTTGATTGTGAGTATACTTGCTGGGAAAACAGCCTTAAAACTTTGTGGTCTGATCCGCAATACCCGTCCGAACTACTGCAAATTGCAATAGTTGTTTATAGCATAGAAGAAAAGAGATATTTGAAGGAATTTAACAGTTTAGTCAGGCCGAGAATAAATTCTTGCCTGTCAAATTATTGCAAAAACTTATTAAAAATAACCCAGGAAGAAATTGATAATGCAAATGAATTCCCTATAGTTTCCAGCCAAATCTCTGAGTTTATTGATTTCTACACTAAGTATTCATTGTGCATATGTTCGTGGGGACCCGACAACAATAGAATAAGCGAGAACGTATTAAGGAATAACACAACTGATCCTTTTGACACCTTGCCTCGATTGGATTTAATGAAGGAAGCTATAAAAGTCTTTGGAGTAAAAGATAATTACGTTTTAAGAGATGTTATTAAAGAAAAGTTGGGTTTAAAAACAATCATAAAAAGGCATGATGCCATAGCTGATGCTATAGATTTATTAGAGATAATGGATGCTCTTAAAAAGCATATACTTAAGCGTTAAAATGTATATTTCTATTTTATATAAAAATTAATTCGTTAATGAATAATTCCAAAGAAGTGTTAGCTATTATACCTGCCAGGGGAGGTTCTAAAGGGGTGCCAGGAAAGAATATTTTCCCCTTAGCGGCCAAACCGCTTATAGCGTACACCATAGAGGCCGCATTAGAGAGCAGATGTGTTAGTAGATTAATAGTTTCAACCGATGACAAAAAGATTGCGGAGGTTTCAAGCCTGTATGGAGCAGAGACTATTGACAGACCTGCAGAAATTAGTGGGGATTATCATCGATCTGAGCTGGCATTGATTCACGTTTTAGATCATTTGGAAGCTAATGAAAAATGTATACCGGATTGGCTGATATTCATACAATGTACATCTCCTCTTCTATTGCCGGAGGATATTGATGAAGCGTATAGGGTAGTCGTCAAAGGGGAATATGATTCTGTCTTTTCAGCCTATGAGCAGCACTTTATACCACGGTGGCAATTTGGCAAGAAAAAAACTGTTCAGCCTGTGAATTACGACCCCAGTAAAAGGCCCATGCGGCAGGAATTACCTATGGAATTTGTGGAAAACGGTGCAATTTATGTCATGCGGCCGGCCAGCTTAAAACAAACCGGAACAAGATTTGGAGAAAGGTGTGGAGTTTATGTAATGCCACTGGAAAGATCCTTTCAGGTTGATACGTTTGAGGACATAGCCTTGATTGAGAAAATTATAAATGGGTGCAGCAATAATAATACGAATAGTTTTCCTGATGCATTGCATAGACAGCTGGGTAAATTAAAACTCGTTATTGTGGACTTTGACGGTACAATGACCGACAACAAGGTCCTGGTCGATCAAGATGGTCGGGAACAGGTAGTCTGTAATCGCTCGGATGGATGGGGAGTTCGATTATTGAAAAACAAGGGTATTAAAGTAGTATGCTTGACAAGTGAGCAAAACAGTGTTGTACTCAGGCGTTGTGAGAAATTGGAAATAGAATGTTATAATGGCGTTCTTGAAAAAGGAATTATAATTAGTAAGATATGCGAAAAGAGTGGTGTGCTGCCCGAAGAAACAGCTTTTATCGGGAATGATATAAATGACATTCCAGCATTGAAATTGGTAGGTGTTCCGGTGGTAGTCCAAGATGCTCATAGAGACGCTAAGATGCATAGTAAAATAGTACTGAATAGATGTGGTGCTGACGGTGCACTACAGGAGTTTGCGGAGTTATTGGTCAAATAAAATGCAGAGCTGCATTTGAACCTGTTAAGTTAAGAGATAAATTGTAGAACTCGTTCTATCAGCAAGTGATGGTGTTAAGGGGTTTCTTGAATCATCAATCAATGGCACGTTTTTATCCTGCCGGAAATATATCTATCCAAAGTGTTATGAAATCATGAGTAGAGTATTTGACGAACTTCATAACCAAACAAGGTTTTCTCATCGTGAAATATAATTAACCTGGCCAATAGACATTCCGACATCATTGCCATAAACACTAACTCGTTACTGCGGAAAAGATAGAGAGACGATATTAAGAGGCTTGTTAAGCCAGACTAATAACTATTGACAGATAGGAATATGACCCTATATATAGAGAAATTGTCAATTCTTTCTTTTACTATTTATATTATACCTGAATTAGTAACCAACAAGCTTGGCACAAATAGTAAAATTAAGCTGTACTATTTTAATGTTTCAAGGATTGGTAAATGGCTTATATCTCTGCTTTGCAGGCTTTACGGTTGTGATGTGAGAAAATATGATTTTGAAATCCGTAGTCTAAAGGATAAAAACGGTGAATCTATAAATGCTCGTATTCCCAGGAAATATCTATTCGAGATCCAGGACCAAATAATTAATAGTGACGCGTTTAAATCAATGTACAGGGTAGAGTGGAATAAGGATAGAGTTTATGATTATGTGAGAAAGGGCATTAACGATGTAGACCTGTCAGTGAGTATTTATACTCCATATAATACAGTCTTTGCAATACAAAGAGTATTCTTGCAAATGCAGGCTCAATCCATAACTAACAGTAAGTTTTTTATGTTTGATCGTTCCTGGATGAGTGTTTATGCAAAATATGCATCACGATTAGGGATTACTGTACTACCGATGAAGTATGTGTATAATGAGAAAAAAACCTTAAGAAATAGAATCAGAATAATTCTTGAAAAATATCCAATCGTCATTGATTTGATCAGGAACATCAGAAATTTCTTCTTTTTTGGGAGCGAGCTGAAATGCGACAATGAGAATATAGACAAAAGAACTCCTAAAATAATTATTCATGGTGTCGGTGAATTTAATCTTGAAAAAAATGGCAAAAACTCTGACTTTTATTTTTATTTATATTCAGGACTTCCTTCTAAATATATCGCATCTTATTATAAATCAAGGTTTGAACGAGAGAGGCTTCAAGATGAAGGTATATATGCAATTCATTACATGAACAGCTGTAATTCTGTTAATATGGCAGATGCCATCCAAAAACCCGGCTATTGCTCTTCCTTTAAGAAGGAATATAAGCAGTTAGTATCAATTATTCAGCAATATGATAATATTAAATCAAGCTGGGTCAGGTTTTTCAGAAAACACGGTATAAAGGTCTACCTTAGTTGGCATAATGTTGATAATCATCACATGGGTATAGGTGATGCAATTAATCAAGTCGGGGGAGTTTCTGCTATTTGGGAACGGAGTTTTCCTGGAGAGCCAAATCCTATCCTTTGTACGTCAAGCGATATTTCGTTTCAGTATTCGCAGTGGAATGCTAATGAAGCTAATGGTAGAGATGGTAATATATCATATAGAATTTATGTTGGCTTCTTGAGAGATTATGGAATTGAGCTGTTAAGGGAGAAAGCTTTGGTTATGAGAGGAAGTTTGTTGAAAAAAGGTGTGACAAAGATAGTGACTGTGTTTGATCAAAATTCTAATGATGAATACACACATGAAAATCAACGCGATAACTATAGACACATATTAAGGGTTCTATTGGATACTTCCTGGCTGGGGGTAATATTCAAACCCAAGAAAGCGGCGACACTTAAATCCCGTTTAGGGGAAGAGGTAGTTGAATTACTGGATAAAGCGGTGAATACAGGAAGATGCTACTTATATGACTCATATGGTGATCACCAATCAAATATTTCTGCTGTTTTGGCAGCATTAAGCGCAGATGTATGTATTCATGGGCATTTATATGCCAGTTCCGCAGCCATTGAAAGTGCATTTATGGGAATACCAACATTATTGGTGGATCGTGAGGGGCATCCTTATAGTAAATTGTATGAATTGCAGGAGCACAAAGTTATTTTCAAGAACTGGCCTGATACAATCGAGGCTCTTTTAGAACATTTTCAATCACCGGGCGGTATACCCGGTTTTGGTGATTGGTCTTCAATAATTGATGAATTTGACCCCTTCAGAGATGGGAAAGGGGCATATAGAATGGGAACATTTTTTCACTGGCTTATGAAGGGCTTTGAGTCTGGTAAGGATAAAAATATAGCTATGTCAGATGCAGTTGAAATGTATTGTAAGAAATGGGGATATGATAAAGTTTTTCAATCATGAAATCAGAATAATTGTTTTATCTTAATTGCGTCTATGAACGAAAGCTTAATTAAACTGATTTGTCAAAAGTTTCGCTACAATTATTCAAAGAAAGTAGTTAAATCTTTGAATATACATAAAACCAGTAAGATAGGATTCGGTCTAAGATCGAGTATAAATGATGCTTCCATTGAAGAGTATGTCGAAGTTCCATTACTTACTGGCAATCTTGAAAGTTTGTCAATTGGTAGATGCACTTATGTATGTAAAGATATCCAGGTTATTGGTGTCAACGGTATTCTAAATATCGGGAGATATTGCTCTATAGCTGGAAGACTAGCATTAATCATTGGAAATGGATTTCATCAATATGAGAGGATGAGTACTTATCCCTTCCCTCTGCGTCCACCACTCCATAAAAGCAATGCTGCAAAAACACTTTTCTCTGATAAGGCGTGTTTCCCAATAACTGAATTATGTATAGGTAACGATGTCTGGATTGGTGGAGATGTGTTTATTACTAAAAATGTAAAAGTCGGTAATGGTGCTGTGATTGCCCCTAAGAGCGTTGTGACACGGGATGTTCCTAGTTTTGCAATAGTTGCTGGAAATCCGGCTGAAATAAAGTCGTATAGATACAGCAAGGAAGTGATCGATATGATAGAGAAAATTAAATGGTGGGAATGGTCAATAGAAGAAATTATTAAAAACATTGAGATTTTTAAGTTAACAGGAGATGCTCTGAGTAATAAGCTTAAGGAATTTCTTTAACAGATAACTGTTATATTCGATGCATTACAGTGTTATTGAAAGATTTGTGTGTGAATGTGCGTTGGAGAATGGGGCTTGAGATAACGCCGCAAATTAAAGTTTCGGGCTCTGTTTTGGATGACGGCAGCCTTTACAACCACGGTGATTTTGCCAGAAATGTTGTAAACCTTCACTGTGATTGAATAAGTAAGGACATGTTTTATGAATATATTATTCGCCTATCCGAACATAAATGGATATCATGATGATGATTACCACTTTGGGTTGGCCTCAATTGTAAGTGTAGCCAGGGAGGCAAGACATAATGTTAAGGTGGTGATTATATCTAAGAAAAGCGACTATAGTAATTTATTGGTTGAAGTAAAATCATTTAAACCTCTAGTAATTGGTTTTTCTTCAGTGTCATCTCAGTTTCATTATGTTAAAGAGATGGCAGCTTTAATAAAGAAATCGTTTCCATCGGTTATTATAATATGCGGGGGGGTACACCCGACTATTAATACTGATGCCTTATTGGAAACAGAAATGATTAACGGCTTCTTTGTGGGGGAGTCGGAACTGTCAATTATAGAGTTCCTGGATAAGATTGAGAAAGGAGAGTCTTTTAAAGAGACTGATAATTTTGCTTATGTTCAAGATGGAAAAATTGTACGAAATAAGCTGAAGGATCTTCTGGAAAACTTGGACTTGCTTCCTCATCCGGACAAAGAGATATATCCGTATAAAAAAACCATCCAGGATTTAGGGTATGCCCCTTTTTTCTTTGCAAGAGGGTGCCCTTTCATGTGTACATACTGTAGTAATCATGCACTTGCAAAACTATACGAAAGAAAGCGGAATTATCCACGTTTCAGGAGTCCGGAAACAAGTATTCTGGAAATCGAAGAGGTAATGGAAAAATATGGCGACCTTATTAAGCACGTTTGGATTATGGATGATATATTCGGATTAAACAATAAATGGAGAGAAGAGTTTTGTAAAAAATATAAAAGCAGAATCAAGAAGAAGTTTATGATTCTACTTCGAGTGGAAATGGCAAGTGACGGATTGTTTGATATGCTTAAAGACGCAGGATGTTTCAGGATATTCTTCGGGGTTGAATCCGGTAATGAGAAAGTACGTAGTGAAATAATGGGTCGTAAAATGTCAAATGAGGAGATTGTCAACGCATTTGATTTGTGTCATCAACGTGGTTTGGAAACGCTTGCTGTTAATATAATTGGGGTACCGGGAGAAAGCGAAAAGGAGATATTAGATACGCTAAGGTTAAACAGGAGACTCCACCCTACAGATAGCTGTGCAAATATTTTCTATCCATATAAGGGGACTAAACTTGGAGATAGGTGTTTTAAGGATGGACTGATAGATAAAAAGATATTTAGCAATTTCTCTAACGAGCGCCGGGAAACTGTATTAAAATACTCTGTAGAACACAAGAAAATACTTTCGTATTACCACGACAAGTGGCCGATTCTTGTAGATCCCTACAATGTGAAATTACGTTTGATAAGGTTTTTGCAGAAAATAGGCATGTTTGAATTTGCAAGAAAAATAAAAGAAATGCTGTTGTCTCGTTTAGAAGTACTACAAAAGTTATAATCAGTTTGTCGCTAATATTTGATTGATATCTTCTCCCTTTGCCGTAGTAGATTATTAATCAAAGTAATGAATAATATATCTGATAATGAAATCAAGTAGTGGAAGAATAATCAGGTAGTTACACAAAAAGCATCAGGCCCTCATGAAGTTAATAGCATTTAGTATTTGAATGAGTGCTTATAATGAAGACTATATATATATCATTAAAAGAGAATGCCGAGCCATCTATGTTTGAAACCTGTAGTATTTCACAATGGTTTTATTTCTCTCCGGATTATTTAAATTTTCATTTGCTTAAAAAAGACTGTCCTACCACTGCCAAATATAATGACATTGGGGAAGTCCTTCAAGAGAAGGCGCTTGAGCTGAAGAACTCTTATATAGATGAGATTGGGCGGTTGAGTATCAGGTATTCCAGGAGACATCCTTTAGCATGGTGGACATCTATGGTTTCTGAACGTAATGAAATGTCTACCCATACATTTTTAACGGTTTGCTACTACAATATATTCTATGATATATACGAAAATAATAAGCTTCAGGATAGAAGCTTAATAGTTGTAGAGAGCGTTTCCCTGTTTCTTCTGATAATTAAGCGTTTAAGAAAAGAGTATAATGTAATAACGCTGGGCAGACCATATTTCCTTACATGGTCTTTTTCCCGTCCCAAGGTTGCCGTTATCTATAGAATTATTAAATTTGCTTCATGGATATTGTTCGGGAAACTCAAGCAGGTACCAAACCCTTCCTTTTCGTCTGATACCAACAAGATATTTGTTAGAACGTGGATTTCAGATAGAACAATATCATCAGACGGAGCATTGCAAGATGTGTATTTTCCAGGACTTTATGAATACCTTGAGAGGGAGGGCTGCGAAGTTGTTATCATCCCCAACTTCTATAACCTGACTTTGCCAGGTAGAGAGATTCAGAGAAGAATTAACAAGTGTAAATATCAGTTCTTTATCCCGGAGAACTATTTAACATGGAAGGATTACTTTAATGTTCTGTGCGTTTTAATACATCAGGCAGCTATTTCTAATTTTAATAATGTTGAGCATAATAGTAAGGATATTTCTAAGATACTTACAGAGACTCAAAAGGCTGGTATATTTTCTGCTTATACATATATTGCACAGGCATTTGCCTTGAAAAATCTTTCTAAAAAAGATTTTAAGATTAAATCCTTTATTTATACATTTGAGAACATGTTTCCTGAGAAACCCATGAGCTATGCAGTTAAGGAATATTTTCCCGGTGTAAAGTCGATAGGTTTTCAGCATAGTGTCTTGTATCCCTTGCAGACATGCCTTTATCCGGCATCTCAGGAATGGAAGAATATGCCGTTACCTGATAGGATTGTCTGCTCAGGAAAGCTCTTTCTAGATATTTATCTAAAGCATGGAGCCCCCAGAGAACGATTTGTTTTAGGGCCAGCCTTACGTTTTAATAATTTAATCTCAAAATGTGATAGTGGCCACTGGGATTTATCCTTGAAAGTATTCAAGAAAAACAAAATATTAATAGTTTTCCCTTTGGCAGAATCAGATGCATTGGAGCTGGCGATTAAATCGTCTGAGGCCATTAAGTTACTGGTGGATGTTAAGATGTTAAAGGTAGGACTGAGGCCTCACCCGATGATGTCGGTTGACAAAAAAAACATTATTGAGTCATTTTTTAATGATGTTCAGTATGATGTTGAAATTGCAGGTAAGCCTATGGATGAGGAATTGCCTCAATATTCGCTACTAATAACAATGGCATCTGGAGTGATCTTTGATGGTATGATAGAAGGCGTGCCTGTAATCCGTGTCGGACGTTCGCACAGTTTGAACTTTGACCCTGCCGATTATTTAGAAAACAATCCTTATGGTTTCAAGGCCCAGACGGTGGAACAGTTAAATGCGCTGATTAGTAAACTGCTCCTCTTGGAATATGAAGAAAGAATGGGGGTTCTTAATTATGGTAGAGAATTTGTGAAAGAATCATTTGCACCCGTTAACGAGAGTACATTGCAATCATTTATAAGTACAAATAAGTTTGAAAATGTCATTATCAAAAGATAGCCAGTCTCAGAAGTTTCACGATAGGTCAGCTCCTACAGTGAGTGTGATAATGAATTGTTTGAATTGTGAGAAATATCTAAGGGAAACTATTGATAGTGTCTTTGCTCAAACTTATGAGGACCGGTAGAAACAAAAGAGTATTTGTTGCAGATAGTATAATGTTTTTCTAAACTTTTTTTAAATAGGGATATTGGAATAGTATTCTGGCTTTGTACAATTAGCGTAGTATGTTTAATTGCGGGTGTGAACTTGATGATGATATTGATACAGGGTTAAATAGAGTGGTTCTATGCCATTCGTCAGCTTATGAGGAAAGAAGAGAAAAAACCGTAAATTTTAATAGATTTCTTTGAGAAAAATACAAATGAATTAATCCGAGTGTACACAGAGTCATTTGAAATAATTAACATTCGGCATATTATATAAATGGGATTAAGTAAAATACCAACTATTTTGGAGTCTGATAGAATCCTGATTATAGGAGGGACCGGTTTTATTGGGAGACATCTTACTCAAAAATGCTTAAAGTATTCTTCGTTTGTTGCTTCTCTTGGGGTAAAAAATAATAGAGAGGGAGAAGCGCTTATTCCGGGAGTAGAATACATTCAGGCTGACATACTAAACAGAGAGGAACTTCAGTTGGCCCTCAATAGCAGATCCTATGATTATGTTTTTAACCTTGGTGGCTATATTGATCATACTCCTTATTTTAAGGGAGGAGATAAAGTGTTAGGGTCTCATTTTATTGGGGTAACAAATATCATTAACTGCCTTGACAAGAAAATAACGAAAGGTTTTGTGCAAATAGGGAGTAGCGATGAATACGGTAATCAACTTGCTCCTCAGAATGAGAATATGAGAGAGCGTCCTTTTTCCACCTATTCGTTCTCAAAAACGGCCTCAACACACTTTATACAGATGCTTCATTTATCTGAAGGTTTTCCCGGAGTTGTAATAAGATTGTTTCTGGTTTATGGTCCCGGCCAGGATGAAAAACGTTTCTTACCTCAAATTGTCATTGCATGTCTGAAAGGTGAAACTATTGAGACTACAGAGGGAAGACAACTCAGAGATTTCTGTTATGTTGATGATGTTGTTGAAGGGTTAATCAAATCTGCTGTTACTCCTCAAGCCAAAGGACATATCATTAATATTGCTTCAGGTAAGCCTGTTCTTATTAGGGATATGATAGATGAAATAGTGAGTATTATTGGAAAAGGGAATCCAATCCTTGGTGCGCGCCCATATAGAGAGGGTGAGCATATGGAACTTTTTGCCGACATAAACCGGGCAAAAGATCTGCTATGTTGGGAACCTCGCATAACGCGAAAAGAAGGGTTGATAAGAACGATTGATTACTATAAGAGAATGGTTGAATAATCGAGCCAGTTGATAAATATTTTAACTGTATTAAGAATCGGATAAATAATGAATGATGTAATCATCTTATGTGGTGGTAAGGGAACCCGTTTAAGTGAGGAAACCGCTACTAAACCAAAACCTATGGTAGAGATAGGAGGGAAGCCTATTTTGTGGCATATTATGAAGCATTATTCCTATTATGGCTGCCATCGCTTTATTCTCGCGTTAGGTTATAAGGGAGAACTTATAAAGAATTATTTTTATAATTATCGAATATTATCAACCGATTTAACGCTCAAAATGAATCCTGAGAAGGATCCTGAAATACACGGAGTAAGTAATGAATCTCATTGGGAGATTATGTTTGTAGATACAGGATTAAATACTTTAAAGGGAGGGCGTATAAAACGGCTGGAAAAGTATATAAAGAGTGACATTGTTCATCTGACATACGGAGATGGTTTGTGCAGCATAGATATTAAAGATCTGGAGAATTTTCATTTACGACATGGAAAGATTGGGACGGTTACGGGCGTTCATCCTCCTTCAAGGTTTGGCGAAATGGTTATTGAAGGAAACGCTGTAATCCATTTTGAAGAGAAACCACAGTTAAGTACAGGCGTGATTAATGGTGGTTTCTTTGTATTTAATAAGAAATTATTTGATTATCTCAGTACTGATGAAGATTGTGATTTTGAATTTGGTCCCCTTCAAAAGGTAGCTCATGCAGGTGAGTTGAAAGTTCGCAAACATGATGGATTCTGGCAGTGTATGGATACCGTGAGAGAAAGGGATCACTTGAACAATTTGTGGCACGCAGACGATCCGCCCTGGAAAATATGGGACTAAATTAAGAGTGTGCCAGTCTGTGCTGGTCTGCGTAATCTGTGGGCAGGAATTAATGAGCCTTTGCTTAGATAATCTCAATATTCGGATAAACTTTAATGAACCTACCTCCTTGCTCCCGAAACCAGGTAAGAGAAGAGAATATTTCATCAAAATATGTGTACGAAGTTATTATTAGATAATCTACCGGATCCTGTCTAAGCCTTTCTGGTGGAGAAACTTGTGACAAAATTCCAGGAATATAAAGAAAGTGCTTATTGCTATCGGAGTCAATAACGTATTGAATCTTAAACGGCTCAAACTGCAGAGAGGTCATCATGGCAACTCCGCGTGATCCGGTTCCCCAAACGGCAATTGTTTTTCCATGAGCATAAAGTTCAGATAACATATTGCTTAACTTTTTATTCCAGTTTAAAAAATTTTGTTTGAATGTCATAGTCTTTTGCCTGATATTGTCGGCATTTAATCTTGTGGGGATAGTGCTTATTGGTGTTTTCCCCGGGCTATTACGGGCAATAATACCTAAAAACTCACTTTTTTCTTCTGTAAGTTTCTTGAAAAATGTCCAGCCGCTTAATGATAATAAACGCAGCAAACCGTGCATACTGAAATAAAAAATATGTTCATAGTAAAAATCAAAAAAAAGATTTTCCTCCAGCAAAATCTCAAGATTGGGCACTTCTATAAAGAAATATCTTGCGGACTTTCTATAGGTATTGTTACTGTTTATCATTTTTAGAAAATTAACAGGTTGTTGGAGATGTTCTAAGACATGCCGGAGAATGAATAAGTCTATATGATTCCATTTGTTTTGTGATTTTTCAGGCTCAAAATAATCTTTATATAGTTCCAAGTGTGGATGTCTTTTCGCAAGGTGATAGGTTGAAGAGGGCTCAAACCCAATTGGATGGCAATGAAATGAAGTAAGGCATTTCAAGAAGAATCCATCCCCACAACCAATTTCAAGTACTTTTTTATTTTCCAGAGAAAGAATGCTGTTTATTCGGGTGGCCGTCTGCTCTTGATATTTTTGTGCCTGGGTAGAATCTTGAGTAAAGGAGCAGTAATAATTTTCATCGTAGTGTGATTTTTTGGATTCCGAAGGTCCTTCAAAATAATTTTCGTTTTGTACGGTAAAACATTGATTGCACAAAACAAACTTTAGATGTTTGGACTTTTCATTTGAAGCATCCTCCATCCTTCTATATAATCGTTGGCAGGAGTCAGGGGCATTCTCAATTTCCAATACTAATTCTAAATCGTCTGATTGGCAGATTTGACAGTAAAAACTCATGACCTCTCCTGTTAAAGAAAGAAAAAACTACTCAGATGTATTGAATTATGTTTTGTTTATAATCTTAGTTAAGTTTTTGGTACTAATAAATTGTTAAGATTTATACTAGCCTCCTGAAGTTAGTAATCAGTACAGTAACATAGACGCAGCTCTTACAAAAGTAAAAAAAGGAGGTCTCAAATGGCACCAAGAGAAAGCTATAAAAAATTAATGATTCAATAGAACGTTTACGAATCGTTCTTGAAAGCCTTCAGCCCAGAGTTAACAAGTCAGAGCTTTGTCGTAAAGAAGATATCTACATTCAACGGTTAATTCGTTGGACACAAGACGCACTTAAAGGTGCCGAAAAAAGCCTGGTACATAGGCAAAAAAGGCGAAACAACACAATCCCCGAAAAAAGAATGCTTGAAACAAGAAGTCTAACATTTCAAAGGCCTTTTATTAGAGCAGACTAAAGAAATCCTTGTTTAAAATAAATACAAGCAAGGTTACATAAATATTTTGCAATAATTGAACCAAGATGGAAAAAGTTGATTATTGAATTTATCCCTATTGAAACTTAAAAGAT
>Ga0187833_10002384_pt1 | contig 20243 bp, 23 predicted proteins | sample ETNtaG_37_FD_167968 | JGI IMG/M metagenome (GOLD analysis project Ga0187833, IMG submission 167968) | Marine microbial and viral communities from oxygen minimum zone, Eastern Pacific Ocean - ETNP2014_SV_400_PacBio MetaG (Illumina Assembly) | ecosystem: Environmental > Aquatic > Marine > Hypoxic...
TTCTTTAATATTTTTTTAGTTTTTTGACCGACTCTTTTAAGTGTAGAAATGTCTTTTAATAAGAATTCATAACTATTAGAATGACTCATTATCCTATATTATATACCTATTTTAATTGAACTATGAATAGTATTGACCTACTTAAAAAAAAAATTTTGTATCGATCGGAATATCGAGGTATTAAAGAAACTGAGCTGTTATTAAACAATTTTATCAAAAAATATATCAATGATTTCGGTATTGCAGAATTAAAACAATTGAATGATTTATTAAATTTCGATGATGACAGTTTATTTAAATGGTATCTTAATAAAAAGGTAGAAGTTAAAATCCCAAATAATAAAGTATCGAAGCTTTTGAAGAATTTTAAAATTTAAAATATTTGTTGGCGGAAAGGGTGGGATTCGAACCCACGAATGAGTTGCCCCATTGCTGGTTTTCAAGACCAGTGCTTTCAACCGCTCAGCCACCTTTCCTAGAAGGGTTTCCTTAAATTTCTATTTGTAACCCTGTTATTATTCCAAAATTGTCCAGTCTACCTCCAGTTTTGAAATAAAAGTAAAACGTTTATACCTCAATTACACATTTTAACAAATATGTTTCAGGTCACAAAATAAAAAAACTTAATTTCCCAATGGTTTTGGCCATTAAAGAATCAAATAGTCAAAATTCAATTTAATATGAGATGTTAATGTTTCATGGAGAATCGTATTTTATGTTAAGATTATAAATTATATTTTTGAAATTAGTATGAAAAATAGAACAATAGAAATAATGGCGCCCGCTGGCTCATGGCAATCTTTACAAGCAGCAATACAAGGTGGAGCCAACTCTGTTTATTTTGGAATAGAACAATTAAATATGAGAGCTAAATCCTCTATCAATTTTACTTTGAAAGATTTAGTAGAAATAGCTGAGCTTTGTAATAAAAAAAATATTAAAACCTATATTACACTCAACACTATTATTTATGACCACGATTTAATATTAATGAAAAAGATTGTAGATACAGCAAAACAAACGGGCATTACTGCCATTATTGCTTCTGATCAGGCGGTTATTTCCTATGCCTCATCTATTAATATGGAAGTTCATATTTCTACTCAAACTAATATTACAAACATAGAAACAATACGTTTTTTTTCCAAATTTGCAGAAGTGGTTATTTTATCGAGGGAATTATCCTTGCTTCAAATAAAAGAAATAACAAAAGAAATAGAAAAACGACAGATAAAAGGACCTTCTGGAAATTTAGTACAGGTTGAAATTTTTGTTCATGGAGCTTTGTGTATGGCCGTTTCGGGCAAGTGTTATATGAGCTTACATACAACCAACTCTTCTGCAAACAGAGGAGCTTGTATTCAAAATTGTAGAAAAACATACACGGTTACAGATAAAGAAGATGGACATCAGTTTGATATTGATAACGAGTACATTATGTCACCAAAAGATTTGTGTACAATGGGATTTTTAGATCAAGTTTTAGATTCTGGAATAAACATTCTTAAAATAGAAGGGAGAGGAAGATCTCCTGAATATGTTAAAACGACTACCCAAAGTTATAGAGAGGCTGCCGATGCATATTTGCAAGGAACATATAATAAGGAAAAGGTAAAAGAGTGGATTAAAAAATTAGAAACCGTTTATAATAGAGGTTTTTGGGATGGTTATTATTTAGGTCAAAAATTGGGGGAATGGACAAGAATTCATGGGTCTAAAGCCTCAAAAAAGAAAATTTATCTAGGTAAAGCAAAAAATTATTTCACAAAAATACAAGTAGCAGAATTTGACCTAGAAACACAACAGCTTAAAGAAGGAGACAATATACTTATTGCAGGAAGAAGAACAGGAATAATTGAAACAGTAGCTGGAGAAATACGACTCAATGATAAGCAAGTTAAAAGTGTAAAAAAAGGAGATAATTTCTCAATGAAGTTAGATCACACAGTGAGGCCAAGTGATAAACTGTACAAAATTGTAAATAGTAAATGATACAAATTACTTATCAAAGAGGAAAGTGCATAGGATGTAATTATTGTATCGAATTAGCTCCTGAAAGATGGAAGATGAATAAAAAGGATGGAAGAAGTTTACTTTTAGGAGCAAAAAATAAAAAAGGAATCTACTCCGTTAAGGTCGATGACATAGAATATGAAGCTAACAGGGCATCAGCGAAAGTATGTCCAATGAAAATAATACGTATTAATAAATTAAATAAATAAAAAACTTCCTAGCGTCATTTATAAAGTGGGGGAAATTAATTTTGAATTATTTCAAAACAGTTTTTTATTTCAATACCTGTAAAAAAGTTTGTTTGATCGGTTTTATGTTGTTGACAGCTCTTAAAACGAATTGTCTAGCAAGCATGGCCGGAACAGTAGTATTTGTATATAGACTAACTATACCATTGGTGCTTAAATATATAGGTATGGCAACGCGATGTAATTTTGATTGGTATCTTCGGAGAACTAGGGGTAAACCAAAATCAATTTTGCGTTCTATTGCGGATTTTATTTCTCTAGTTATAATTTCTAGTCCCTTTAGACCTAAATTGAATCCGTGAGCAGTAACGGGATGCATACCTACTGCAGCATCTCCAATTAGAGCAAATCTCTCGGAAACAAATTTTTTTGAATAAACAGTAATCATAGGATAGGAGTAACGTTTTCCAATTAATTTCATCTTTCCAAAAAAATTATTGAAATTGCTCTGAATTTCTCTATTGAATTTTTTATTATTCATTTTCATTAATGATTTAGACGTTTCTTTGGATACCGTTGTTACGATTGATGATTGTTTATTGACGTATGGTAATGATGCTTGCGTTTGAGTGTAACGAAAAAATTCATAAGCAATGTTATTATGAGGCTTTTCATGTTCCATTCTGCAAACAATCATATTTTTATTGAAATCGTGAATAAATGCCGAGATACCCATTAATGTTCTAGATTCTGAAAAGCGGCTATCTGAAGCAACAACTAATGATGCTTTTATTTTTTCACCGTTAGATAATTGGATTGAAGAATATTCATTATTACTAGTATCTATCGATATACAATTTACCCCATCCAGCAAGGTTACATTTGAGAGATTTGTTAATCTTTTGTAAAGATATTTTCTAATTAAATTGTTTGGAATCAGGTAACCTAGGCATTCTTTTTTTAATTCTTGGTGCGTAAAATCTAAAAAATATTTAGAATTACCATTTAGAACTCTTGCTTCTTTGATTGTTGTTATTAACTTGGCAGGTATACTTTTCCAGACATTCAATTCTTTTAAAATATCAGCTGAACGGTGAGTTAGAGCAATTTCGCGACCATCTATTTTTGGATTTGCAAGAATTTTTTTTGGTTGTTTTTCAATAATAGCGATCTTCAAATTTGTTTTGGCGAAACTGCAGGCAAAAGCTATTCCCACTGGACCAGCACCAATAATAGCAATATCAAATATCATTTTGCTTTTTTTTAAATTCATAACGTTAATTTAAGACTCGATTACCTGGTATTTGTTCAATATATTAGCGCCAGATCAACAAAATATCATATTAATAATCAAAAGGGAACTTTTATATAATAAGTAATGACGTCGAATTAATTAAAAGAATGAATGAAAATTTTTATCAAAAGGTATGAAAAATAAATTACTAAATGGAATTATATTTAGTTCGGCAGGATCCTTTTGGTGGGGCATCGTTGGAGTTTTCTACTTTAAATATGTGTCTTTTGCCGGTCCTGTGGAACTAGTAGTTCACAGAACAATATGGACTACTTTTATTTTGTTTTTAACCATTACTCTATATTCAAGATGGTATTTATTTTTTGAAGTTTTAAATAATAAGAAAAAATTATTTATGCTCTTTGTGTCGGGCTTATTAATTTTTATTAACTGGTTTACATGGATTTATGCTGTAGTTACCAATAGATTAGTTGATGCAAGTTTTGGATACTATATTTTTCCTATTTTAAGTGTTTTATTTGGATTTGTTTTTTTTGATGAAAAATTAAACAAAGCAAGAATAATTTCTATTTTTTTAGTTTTAATTTCGATAATTTATCTTTTATTTAACTTTAAATCTATCCCTTGGATTGGTCTTATTCTGGCAATTATTTGGAGCACTTATAATCTGTTAAGAAAAAAAATTAATGTTCAAACTGATATTGGTCTTTTTGTAGAGACTGCATTTATTGTTCCCATAGCTTTAGTTCTTTTTTATTTAATATTCCAAAAGGGCTTAAATGATTTTAGTTTTTCGAATCCCAATATTATGTTTTTACTTTTTCTGGCAGGTCCAATGACAGTAATACCACTATATTTATATCTACGAGGAGTTGAACTCGCAGGTCTTGGTGCTTCTGGGATGACTTTTTTTATTGCCCCGACAGGCCAGTTTTTACTTGGTATTTTTTATTTTAATGAAATATTCAGTGTTCATAAGTTAATCGGTTTTATTTTTATTTGGATTGCTGTAATTATTTATTTAAAAGACTTAAATCAAATCAAATAAATAATGATAAAAAAGTTATTACTTATTTTCCTCTTAACTTATCCACAATTTTCATATTCTAATGTGGAAATTGATTTTAATACTTGGCTCAATAAATTTAAAATCAGAGCTTTAAAGAAAGGAATTTCCGAAGAAACAATTAATAATAGTTTTAAAAATGCAAAATATTTAAAACAAGTGATTAAGTATGATAGATATCAACCCGAATTTTTTGAAGATACAAAAACTTACATAAATAAAAGAGCAACACGTTCTAGATTGCTTAAGGCAAAAGCATTATTAATAAAAAATCAAAAACTTTTTGATGAAGTTGAAAAAAAATTTAATGTTGAAAAAGAGCTGCTGCTAGCGCTGTGGGGAATAGAGACAAATTTTGGTAAACATGTTGGAAAAATGGATATTATTTCATCTCTTGCTACTCTCAGTTTTGATAAGAGAAGAAGTGAATTTTTTTCAAAAGAACTACTAATACTTTTGAAACTAATAGATCAAAAATTGGTTGATGTAGATACTTTATATGGTTCGTGGGCAGGGGCATTTGGAAATTTTCAATTTATGCCTTCCTCAATTGAAAATTATGCAATTGATTATGATAAAAATGGCAAAATTGAATTGAAACAATCCCTTCATGATGCAGTCGCATCTGCCGCAAACTATATAAATAAAATTGGTTGGAAATATGAATCATTATGTTTTCATAAAGTTGAACCAACTAAGCCAATTTCTGAAAAATACATTAATGTATCTGCTAAAAAAATTAAAAATTATCTGACAATCAAATCTTGGAAAAAAAAAGGTATAGTTGATATTCAACAGATAAATGATAAATATAAAGCTGCATTGATTATACCTGACCTAGCAGTGTCAGAAGGAAATAAGAACTCACCAGCGTTTTTAGTTTTTGGAAATTATGAAAAAATATTAAAATGGAATAGATCCTTAAGATTTGGAGTTACCGTTTGTACTTTAGCAAATATGATAAGAAATGAAATTTAACTTAAGCTATATATATATATTTGTTTTTTTATTTTCATGTACTCAAGATATGAAAATTATGAAAAAACCTTCAAAAATAAAGGAGCCAACCTATTCTTCTAAAGGTTTTGCTTTAATTTATGACAATTCTGTTTTTGAGAGCAAGATTGTGGATAAAAAATTAAACAATGGACAAAATTATGTTTTGCATCCTTTTTTAAAAAACGATACTTGGGTCAGTATATCTAATCCCTTTAATTCTAAATCTTTAACAGCAAAAATAAAAAAAAGTATCAATTATCCTTCAATTTACAATATTGTTATTACAAAAAAGATGGCAGATAAATTGGAATTAGATATTAACAATCCGTACGTTGAACTTTTGTCAATCAGAGAAAATGATAAGTTTGTTGCAAAAGAAGCGTCTATTTTTGACGAAGAAAAAAAAGTTGCAAACAAAGCACCTGTAACATCAATAAATATAAATGATGTGTCCGCATCTATATCTGAAATTAAAGTTAAAAAAAAGAAACCTTCGTATATAATAGATATTGCTGAATTTTATTTTCTGGAATCTGCAGAAACAGCTAAAAATAGGTTTGAAAAAGAAGCAAATTTGAAAAATATTAAAATTAAGAAAATATCTAAGAACAAATTTAAGGTCTATTCGGGACCTCATACTTTCTTTAATTCTGTGAAAGATTCCTATTTTAGTTTAAATAAACTAGGCTTTGAAAATTTAAATATAATAAATACAAATAAATGAAAACTTTTTTAGTAAAAATATTACTTTTTATAATTTTATTTAACAATTCATTATTAAAAGCAGAAATAAATGTAAAAGCCAAAACAGCAATTCTACAAGATTATTTATCTGGCAAAATTCTATATGAAAAAGATCCTGATATTAAAATATATCCAGCTTCAATGACAAAAATCATGACTACAATAGTGGCATTTGATTTATTAAAAAGCGGTGAAATTTTATTAGATGAGAAATTTTTAATATCAAAGAAAGCTTGGAGCCTTTCGAATACTAAATCTTCCTCGATGTTCATTATGGTTGATGATGAAGTTTCTGTTGAAGATTTGTTAAGAGGAATAATTATTGTTTCAGGCAATGATGCTTGTGTGGCTCTGGCGGAGGGCATTTCGGGATCTGAAGAAGAATTTGTTATATTGATGAATGCAAAAGCTGAAGAAATTGGTATGCAAAATACAAAATTTGGTAATTCCCATGGTCTTAATACACCTCCGGCAGCTAACTTTTCAACAGTTAGGGATATCTTGATTATGTCCAATTATCTAATTGAACATTATCCCAAATATTATAGTTATTTTAGTGAAGAAGAATTTTCGTGGGATAGAACCGGAGGAGATCCAATAACGCAGCCAAATACAAATACATTAGTTAAAAAAAATATTGGAGTAGATGGAATAAAAACTGGATTTTTAACTGTAGAAAAATATTCATTGGCTTCGTCGATTTTAAAAAATGGAAGAAGATTGATAGCAGTAGGAAGTGGCTTTCAATCTAAAAGATCTCGCATTGATGAATCAAGAAAAATATTAACATATGGTTTAACAAATTTTGATACAATAGAAATATCAAAGAAAAATGAAAAGTTAATTTCACTTGATACATGGTTGGGAAAAAAAGAAAAAGTCAATATTTATGTTAAAGATGATATTTATATTACAGTACCGAAAAGAAAAAAAAAATCTATCAGCTCATATATTGAATATAAAGGACCTATTTCTGCGCCTATAAAAAAAGATGCCAAGTTAGGTGTGTTAAATATTTTTTTAAACGACGAATTATTTGCTCAACATGATGTTTTTTCAATGGAAAAAATTAAAAAAGTAAATATCTTCTCAAGACTTATTAGGTCATTTAACTTTTTTGTTTGGGGAGATGTATAAAAAAAATTTTTTCATCGTTTTTGAAGGAATAGAAGGCTCCGGTAAATCATCTCATTCACTGTCCTTGACAAAGAAACTAAAATTTCTAAAAATTCCTTGTATTCATTTACGAGAACCTGGCGGCTCAAAAAATGCAGAATACATTAGAAGTTTCTTACTGAAAAATGAAAATAAAGGATTTAATTCGCTCACTGACACACTATTGTATCTTGCAGCAAGAAACGAGAATTTTTTAAAAAATATAAAACCATTTTATAAAAAAAAAATAATTATTTGCGATCGATTTATAGATTCAACTTTGGCTTATCAGCACTATGGTTTAGGGGTTAAAAAACGTTTCATTAATTATATTAATAAAGAAATAATGGGGAGAATTAAACCTGATTATACATTTCTGATGTTTTTGAATGTTAATAAATTAAAATCGAGAACATCTAATAGAGAAACAATCAATAGATATGATAAATTTAAAAAATCATTTTACAAAAGAGTTCAAAACGGTTTTTTAAAAATTTGTAATAAAAATAAATCAAAATATATGATTATTAATTCTTCTAATAAATATGAAATAAATCAGAATATTATTTTTAATCGGGTTAAGAAATTATTAAAATAAATGAAAAAGGAAGAAGTTTTTGCCACAGGTTTTTTGCCTAATAAGCAAGAAAAACTATTTTCATATGACCAATATTTTGAATTATTTATAAAATTATATAAAAATAATTTATTACCTAATAACATTTTGCTTTCTGGACAGTCTGGTTTGGGAAAATCAACTTTTGCATATCACTTTATTAATTCTATTTTAAGCAATAAAGAAGATTATTCTTATGATTTCATGAATTTTACCATCAATCCTTTAAATAGGTCTTTTCGACTAATTAACAAACAATATCATCCTAATTTTTATTTAATAGAAAACTTTGCTGATAAACAATTTATAAGCATCAAGCAAATTAAGGATATGATTAATTATCTCAACAAAACAAGTTATGAAAAAAAAATTAAATTTATTTTAATTGATAATGCGGAATATTTAAATTTACATTCGGTTAATGCATTACTTAAAATTATTGAAGAACCTAACTTGAACACTTTCGTTATTCTTATACATAATTCTTCTATAAAATTAGTTGAAACTTTGAAATCTAGATGTATTGAATTTAAGATTTTTTTTTCAAATCAAGAAAGGCAAAAAATATTAGAAAATTTATTAATATATTATGATTTAAAAATTGATATAAATCTGCTTGAAAAAATAAAGAGTTTTTACGATTCTCCAGGAATCATTCTTAATCTTGTTAACCTAATTAAGGAAGCAGTTATTGACCTGAATAATCCAAATTTAATCAATATAATTTTTAATTTGATGGAGTTTATTTTAAAAAATAAAAATAATACTAATCTAAATTTATTGCAAAATACTATCGAGTTTTTCTTTTTCCAAGAACTTAAAAAAACTAATAATAAAAGCAAAATATCATTAAATTACTCTAAAGTTTTAGAAAGTTTAAATTCTTTTAAAAAATATAATATTGATATGAATAATACTTTTTATGAGATAAAAGAAAATATTGTTCATGGATAATAAGAATTATTATATTACCACACCAATTTACTACCCCTCAGGCAATCCTCATATGGGCCACGCATATTCAAGCATCATTGCCGATGTGTTCGCAAGATTTAAAAGATTAGATGGATATAATGTTTTTTTTCTAACAGGTACGGATGAACATGGATTAAAAATTCAAAAATCAGCAGAAAAAAACAATAAAAAACCAAAAGACTTTTGTGATAACATTAGTAAAATTTTTAAAAATCTTACCAAAAGTTTGAATCTTTCTAATGATGATTTTATAAGAACAACAGAAGAAAGGCATCATAAAGCAGTTCAATTTCTTTGGGAAAAGCTACAATCAAAAGGATATATATATTTATCTAAATATAAAGGCTGGTATTCTGTATCAGATGAAGCCTACTATAATGAAGATGAAATTGCTGAAAAAGATGGCAAAAAAATCTCAACAATTTCTGGATCATTAGTAGATTGGGTTGAAGAGGAATCGTTTTTTTTTAAATTATCTTCATTTCAAAATAAGTTATTAGAGTTTTACAATAAAAATCCCAAATTTATTTTGCCTATTTCAAGAAAAAATGAAGTTATAAGTTTTGTTAAAAGAGGACTAAAAGATTTATCCGTTAGCAGGAAGTCTTTTTCGTGGGGCATAAAAGTACCAAATGATAAAAAACATATAATTTATGTATGGTTAGATGCTCTTACAAACTATATAAGCGCATTAAATTACCCTAATCTTGAAGATAAATTATTCAAAAATTTTTGGCCAGCAACCTTACACATTATTGGAAAAGATATCCTGAGATTCCATGCAATATATTGGCCAGCTTTCTTGTTAGCAGCAGATATCAAACCTCCCAACAGGGTTTACGGACATGGTTGGATTCTATCGGATAAAGAAAAAATGTCTAAATCAAAGGGTAATATTCTTGACCCACTTGAGGTGATCAAAATTTATGGATTAGACCAATTGCGATATTATCTCGTAAAAGAAGTTTCCTTTGGCAACGATGGAAATATTAGTGATAAAAATATAGAAAATTGTATAAACAGTGATTTGGCAAATAATTACGGCAATTTTTGTCAAAGAACATTTTCTTTTGTAGAAAAAAATTGCAAAAATACAGTTCCGAGTGATATTGATTTTAATCCCGAAGATTTAAAAATCTTAAATTCTTTTAATAACAACATTGATAAGATTAGATCTTTGATGGATAATCAGCAGCTAAATGAATATGTCAAATTTATTATTGATAAATCATCTGATGCAAATAAATATTTCAATGATGAGGCTCCGTGGAATAAGAAAGATGATAAAAAACGATTAAATACAATAGTTTATGTTTCTTTGGAAATAATAAGGAAAATTTCAATTTTGTTATTGCCAGTAATACCTTGTTCGGCAAACAAAGCTCTTACATATTTGGGTTTAAACACTAAAACTTTAAAACTTAGCAGTATTACCGATCATCTTATAAATAAGCCCGGAACAAAAATAATAAATCAGGGAATACTTTTTCAAAAGGTTGAAAAAAACAATGATTGATTCACACTGTCATCTAGACCATTCACCATTATATGAAAAATTGAATGAAGTTGTAAATAGGGCAGAATTATCAGGCGTTGGATCTTTGTTGACTATATCTACTAGTTTAAAAAGCTTTGAAATGGTTAAAAGAATAATTTTAAAATATAAAAATATATATGGGAGTATAGGAATTCATCCCCACGAAACCAAAAATCATATCAATGTAGACAAAAAAAAGCTAATTTCACTTAGGAACGAAAATAATAAAATTATTGGCATAGGTGAAACGGGCTTAGATTTTTACTACCAAAATAGCGATAAATTAATTCAAAAAAAGAAATTTATTGAACACATTGAGGCAGCTATAGATCTTGATCTTCCCATAATAGTTCATTCTAGAAATGCTGAGATTGATACTTTTAGCATTTTAAAAGATTTCTCTTCCAGGAATCCAAAGATTCTTATGCACTGCTTTACTGGATCTTACGATTTTTCAAAAAAAATGCTTAGTTTAGGAGCGTACATCTCTCTAAGTGGAATAATTACTTTTAATAAAAGTAAAGAATTACAGAAAACTGCATCTTTAATACCCATTGATAGACTTCTTATAGAAACTGATTCACCTTACCTTGCACCAATGCCAAAGAGAGGGTCTGCCAATGAGCCTTCATTTATAAAATATACAGCTATGAAATTGGCAGAAATCAAACAAATTTCTTATGATGATTTAATAGTTTATACATCTAATAATTTTAATAAATTATTTTCATTAAGTCAGTGAAAACTTTTTTAACATTTTTAGGTTGCGGAAGTTCTATGGGTGTACCAAGAGCGGATGGATATTGGGGTCTTTGTAATAAGAAAAATATAAAAAATTACAGGACAAGATGTTCCGTTTTTATTTCAAAAGGAAATAACAATATTTTAATCGACACCTCACCAGATCTTAGATCTCAATTGTTAAAGAATAAAATAAAAAATATTTCTTCAGTTTTGTATACCCACAAACATGCCGATCAAACTCATGGAATTAATGATTTAAGGGTTTTTTTTCTAAAAAACAAAAAAAAGATAGATGTCTATGCTGACAAAACAACCTTATCTTATTTAAAAAATAACTTTTCATATTTTTTTAATGAAGGAACTGAATATCCAACAATATTAAATGGTAACAAATTAAAAAGCAATTTTTCCTTAGGTTTTAAAAAGGAATTAATTAAATTTAAATCTATCAAAGTGAGACATGGAAAAATAAATAGTATTGGCTATATATTTAATAACACTGCATACATTAGCGATTGTAACCATCTTTCAAAATCAAACTTAAATAAATTAAAAAATTTAAAATATTTTATAATTGATTGTTTGAGATTTAACCCTCATCCTTCTCATTTTTCGCTCAGCGAAGTTCTGGATGTTTTAAAAGAGATTAAACCTAGGAATACTATTTTGACAAATTTACATTCGGATCTAGATTATAATATTTTACTGCAAAAATTACCAATCAATGTAAAACCGGCGTTTGATGGATTGAAAACACAACTATGAAATGAAAAAAAATAAAATTGTTATTACAGGGGGCGCGGGTTTTGTAGGCACTAATTTAATTAATTTATTATTAAAAAAAACAAAGTATAAAATAATTAGTATTGATAATTATTCTTCGGGTTCAAAAAAAAATCATATCAAAAATAATAGAGTAAGTTATATAAAAGCAGATACAATAAACATTTCTCGGATTCTAAGGAATACCAAGAATATCAATTCCATCTTTCATTTCGGCGAATTTGCTAGGATTTATCAAAGTTTTCTAAAAATGAACGAATGTATTAATTCAAATTCTGTCGGAAGTAATGCAGTTTTTAACTATTGTCTAAAAAACAAAATTAAACTTATCTATTCTACTACATCGGCGTCATTGGGAAATAGAGGAAATGATAAAAACTTGTCTCCTTATGCATTTACTAAAGCAAAAAATTTAGAATTATTAGAAAACTTAAAAAAATGGTTTAACTTTAAATATGAAGTAATCTACTTCTACAATGTTTATGGTCCATACCAAATAAGCAAAGGTAAAATGGCAACGGTGATAGGAATTTTCGAAGATCATTATAAATCAAAAAAAAATTTACCAATTGTAATGCCAGGTAACCAGACAAGAAGGTTTACCCATATTTACGATACCGTTGAAATTTGTTACCAAGCCTGGAAAAAAAATCTTTGCAGACATTATAGTATTGCAAACCATAAAAGTTATTCAATCTTAGATGTGGCTAAAATGTTTGGAACAAAAATCAGATATTTACCAAAAAGACCTGGAGAAAGATATGCATCAGCATTAACAAATATGAATCTATCTAATAAAGTTTATAAATATTTTGGCAAAATCGATCTCAGAAAATATATAAAAAATATAGTGTTAAATAGTTGATGAATTTAAACTAAAGCTCTTTCTATTTCTTTTTCCTGTTAGCTGTAACCAACAATAGTAATAAATATCCAATAAAAGCTGATAACATTGATCCGGATAAAACACCAATCTTTACTCCATCCATATATTGATTGTTTTCAGCAAAAGCTAGATTTCCAACAAATAAGCTCATAGTAAATCCTATACCCGTCAAAATACCAACTCCATAAAATTTAAGCCAATTTGAATTTGAAGGCATTTCTGCAAATTTAAATTTTACAGATAGGTAAGAAAATAAAAATACTCCAATTTGTTTTCCAAAAAATAATCCACATAAAATTCCCAAGGGAACAGGTGCCATCAATGAGTTCATTGTCACTCCATCAAGCGAAACACCTGCGTTTGCAAAAGCAAATAGAGGCATAATTCCAAAGGCAACATAGGGTGATAAAATATGTTCCAATTTTAATAATAATGAAAAATCTTTTTCATGAACTCGATGAGGTATTGTGAGAGCTAAGAGAACTCCTGATATTGTCGAATGAATTCCAGATTCATGGGTAAAATCCCAGAGAAATAGTCCAATTAACAGGTAGGGTGCGAATTTTTTCACTCCAAATTTATTAATAATGAGTAAAGTCAAAAAAGATCCCATCATTAAAAATAAATACATATATTGAAGTTCTGTTGAATAAAAGAAGGCTATGATTATAATTGCACCCAAGTCATCGATTATTGCCAAAGCCAATAAAAAAACTTTTAAAGAAACTGGAACTCGCTTACCTAATAATGACAAGACGCCAATTGAAAAAGCAATATCCGTCGCCGATGGAATTGCCCAGCCTCTAAGTGTATTACCAGTTTCAAAGTTGATTATTACATAAATAATCGCTGGAACAGCCATACCGCCTATAGCGCCGATTATTGGTAATGCAGCTTGCTTAGGCCTTGAAAGCTCACCATGAATAAATTCCCTTTTAATTTCCAAAGTGACAACAAAGAAAAAAACACACATCAATACGTCATTGATCCAATGAAGAACACTTAAATCTAAACCAAAATTTTGAGTACCAACTAATATGTGAGTTTTTAATATACCAAAGTAATGATCACTCAAATCTGAATTACTTAGAATCAGAGCAATAGTTGCTGCTATAAGCAAAACCAAACCACTTGCAGCTTCTAATTTAAAAAACCACCTAAAAGGAGCTGTTATATATTTAATCATTTATTTATAATTGTTAAAAAGATCTTTAATAATTATATAAATATTATTTAAGGTTTCAAAAATATAAACTAAGTAATTGTCTAAATTTGGAAAAACAGAAATTAATTGATGTTTGAATGTATCTAAAAGTAATATTAATGCAGCGACAGATATAACTGAAACCATCAAATAACTAAATATACTCATCCCTTTATTTTGTTTTTCCTGATATTGATTAAGTGATTGAGTAGATTTTTGAATTTTCTTTTTTTTAACTTCTTTTCTACCAGATAAATTGTTTAGTTCTTTTGAAATATTCTTTCTAGCCAATCTTCCGAATTTACCTGAAGGTAACATTTCGGCCCACTGACTTCCAAGAAATTTATAATTCTTGCCATCCGAAGCCATGAATTCATTTTTTGAAAGGTCTTGACTTGAATCATCCTCTGCTTCTAAATTATCAGCTGCAATCGAAGGAGAAATTTTGGAAGATTTTTTTTCTATGTCTAAATTTTCAGTTGTAACCGCAGATTGAATAGGCATCTGGAGCCATTGTGCGGAACAATTACCGCACTGAACAGTTCTTCCTTTAGTGGGTATATCGCTGTCTTTTACTGAAAATCTTTTTAAACATTTTTTACACTCTATAATCATTTAGGTTTTCTTATCATTAGAGATATTTTTTTCAATTATTTTATCTAAAATCTTTCTAAAACTACTGAGTTTTTGATTTGTTTTGATGGTATTTTCCAATATTTTTTAAGTAATAAAGTTGACTGTTCTTTTGCATGAAGAATAAAACCAAATTTTTCATAAAATCGAATCGCCCATGCGGCATTCTGCCAAGTGCCCACCAATAAACGTGAATTCTGATTTTTTTTTAATAGGTATTCAAGCAATGCACTTCCCGTTCCTTTACCCTGGAAGGAAGTTAAAGTATAAGCGTGTCTTATAAGAGTAACTTCTTTTAATTCCTGAATTCCTATCACTCCGATTAATTTCTTATTATGATGATAGCCAAACATACGAACTCCATCAGTAAACTCATCAATCAATTCTTGCTCCAACATGTAAGGTTCGTCCCAACAATTATCGGGGATAATACCTTTGTATCTTAGGGAAGCGTTGTTAATAATAAGTAGAATTTTGGAAGTATTATTTTTTGTATATTCGCTTATCATTCTATAATTGTAAAAATATATAGATAGTCAAAGAATTGGAAGTGCTGTTTTGTTGCTGGTTATCAGATTTGAGAATTGACCTACAATTGTTTCGAAAGTAGTAACAAATGACCTCCTTTCTAATTGATAATTGGTGGCTTATAACCTATAAAACTAAGCAATCGGGGCGTAGCGCAGCCTGGTAGCGCATCTGGTTTGGGACCAGAGGGTCGCAGGTTCAAATCCTGCCGCCCCGACCATTAAATTTATGAAAAAAGCCAAAATATATATACCTACAAAGTCTGCAATGCAGTCAGGTAAGGGAAATGTAAAAAAATGGATTTTAGAATTTGAAACTCAAGATACAGGAATAAATCCTATGATGGGCTGGGAGACATCAACTGATACTATGTCTGAAGTGAAGTTAGAGTTTGATTCCAAAGAACTTGCAATTGATTTCGCTAAAAAAAATAACATCGAATATTATATAATTGAGCCGCAAAAGAGCAAAATAGTCAAAAAGTCATACGCCGATAACTTTGTTAAAGATTAATGACCATTAAATAAATGTTAAAAAGTTTTTTCCTAGAAAAAAAATGGAGACTATGGTCTTGGGGTGGTTTATTACTTTTGGTTGTTTCACTTTGGTTTCAAGTCCAGATGACTGTGGCCATTAATACCTGGTACGGAAAGTTTTATGATCTTTTACAAAACGCAGGTGATTATGTTGACAAACCTCAGGAAGGAATAGAACTTTTTTTTAGTCAGTTAATTTCTCTGGATTACATTTTAAATGGTTTTGAGGGAGATCTTTCTTTCGTAGTTATTGCATTTCCTTACATTTTCTTAGCAATCTTTACTGGATGGTTCACTCGTATTTATGGATTAAGGTGGAGAGAGGCAATGACTTTTAATTATATTCCTAAGTGGCAGGCCGTTGAAAGTGAAATAGAAGGTGCTAGTCAAAGAATACAAGAAGATTGCAATAGATTTGCACGGATAATCGAGTCACTAGGTTTGCAGGTTATCAGGGCACTTATGACATTGATTGCATTTATTCCAATTCTTTGGACGTTAAGTGATAAAGTAGATATTCCAATATTAAAGGATATAGAAGGTTCGTTAGTTTGGTTTACTTTGATCATTTCATTAGGTGGAATTGTTATATCTTGGTTTGTTGGAATCAAATTGCCCGGTTTAGAATATAAAAATCAAAGAGTAGAGGCTGCATTTAGAAAGGATCTTGTACTTGGAGAAGATGATAAGAAAAATTATGCTCAAACAGAAACTTTACTGGAATTATTTACTGGTATTAGATTTAACTACCATAGGCTTTATCTTCATTACGGTTATTTTGATGGATGGATGACGTCTTATGATCAGTTTATGATTATTGCACCATATTTAATAATGGGTCCAGGTTTATTTACAGGATTAATCACACTTGGGGTTATGGTGCAGGTTTCCAATGCTTTTTCACGAGTTCATGGAGGTTTCGCTTTATTCTTGCACAATTGGACAACAATTACTGAACTTAGAAGTATATGGAAACGATTAAGCGAATTTGAAAGTAATTTAGAAATGTATAGAAGGGAGTCATTAGCATAACAAAATGAATGAAGTTTCATTGTTAATTTTAATTATAGTTTTTATAGTTTTATTGATTGCTATTATTCATTTTTATGACAGGCATTTGCTAAAGGAAATCAATTTGTACGAAGAAAGACTAGAAAAAAAGGGCATTTTTAAAAGACACTTTATTAAGAACAAAAAAAACAAAAAATAAACAAATAAATATTTCTTATTTTTTGAGAGTATATGGAATTATATATAAAGCTTTTTGAGGTCCTGTTTCCCGTATTTTTGACTATAGGAATTGGTTATTGGTATGGAAAAAAGGAACCTAAATTTGATACTAAATTCATAACAAATTTATCAGGAAATATCGGTCTTCCTTGCATTATTTTCTATTCTCTTACATCTTCAAATGCAGATTTTGATCTATTTTTAAGATTTTTATATTACATGGTATTATACGTTGGATTATTTGCAGTTATAGGCGTTCTAGCATTAAAAATTCTTAATAAAGATATTTATAGACTTCTTCCACCTTTAATTCTTCCGAACACAGGTAATATGGGTTTGCCAATCTGTCTTTTTGCTTATGGTAAATTGGGATTAGCAATAGCAGCGGCAGTTACTTCAGTAATAGTTGTTTTTCATTTTAGCCTTAATATTCTTTTAGCAAGCAGAAAATTTTCTTTTAAACCACTTATAAATTGTGTTTCAATATATGCCCTGATTATTTCATTGTTTTTCGTTTATTTCAAAATTCCATCACCAAAGTTTCTAGAAAATGCAACATTCTTAATTGCATATTCCACAATTTTTTTGGTACTGATGTCCTTGGGTGTTGCTCTATCTAAACTAAAAATTTTTTCATTTAATGAAAGTTTATTTTTTTCATTTGTCAGAATTGTTATTGGTCCGTTAGTAGGATTTGGATTTGTACGAATGTTCAATTTAGCTGGCATAGAGGCGGGCGTAATGTTTATACAAACATCCATGCCATCAGCTGTTTTGACATATTTAATTGGAGAAATTTATTCTCCTAGAAAAATTGTTGATAGTATTGCAAGTACAGTGGTACTTTCTACATTCTTATCCTTTATTACAATTCCTATAGTGCTGTTTTTAGCTCTAAAATATTTTAACTAAACAGTGAAAGCGATTTTTTATAATCTATTAGCTTGGGCTATTTTGCCCGTTATGGACGGAATAGCAAAACATCTCAGTTCTGATTTACCCGTTTTGCAAATAGTGTGGGCAAGATATTTTTTTACGGTAGTAATTGTCTTATTTTTTATGTTTTTCTTTTTTAGGAAACAGTTAGTATGGACTTCCAAGCCTAAACTACAGTTTACTCGAGGTCTAATATTGCTTTTTGCAAATATTTTATTTTTTTACTCAATTTCAGTAATATCTTTAGCCAAAGCCTTAACTTTGGCATTTGTTGCACCATTAATTGTAACTGCATTATCGCCATTTTTTTTGGGTGAAACAGTTGGGTATAGAAGGTGGTCTGCAGTGATCGTAGGTTTCTTGGGTAGCTTAATTGTTATTCGTCCAGGTTTGTTGGATTTTGATATTGCTACATTAGCAGCTTTGGGAACAGGTTTTTTTTATGGAACATATATTATTGTTACGAGAAAACTTCACACCGTAGATACTCCTTTATTAACATTACTGATCACCGGTGTAGTAGGGGCCCTTATCTTATCTTTGTACATGCCTTTTACTTGGGTAGTACCCACTTCTGATCAATGGATATTAATGTTCTCCATAGGTTTATGTGCATCTTTAGGTCACTTTTTTTTAATATTGTCTTTAAAGTACGCTGATGCATCAAAATTAGCCCCATTTAGTTATTTTGAAATTATTACAAATGTTTTAATTGGTTATTATTTCTTTTCTGATTTTCCAGACCTTTGGACATGGGTAGGTTTAACTATTATTGTATTATCTGGTGTATATATTTCATTTAGGGGGAAGTTTATATCTAGTTAATATTTTTTTACTATATTATAATGTATTACATTAATTTATATACTTAAGTTATTGAATTTAATGAATATTTAATAATACTTAAAGTAATATATAATATAGGACAAATTAGAATATATATAACAGTCTATTAGAGCAAAACAAATAAATATTATAAAAATAAACAAGTAAAATGGGCATAAATAAGAGTACATGTTAAATATAGTGCGAAAATGAATAAATAATGAGATGCACTAGAAAAAATAAGAATTAATGAAATAAACAAGTTAAATAGCCATAAATTACAGATCTAAGAAAACAATTAATTACTAGGTCAGGAAAGGTAATTGAAGAGAAAAAGGCGATTAAATAGCAAAAATATATATGAATTAGCGAGCCTTGTAATCTAGGAATATAGCGTTTAAACGTCCATAGAAGGGGCATATATTGAGATTTTAGGATAAATAGTACAACTTGAAGGATGTAATCTAGTATTACAGAAGAAAATATAAGATATGATGCAAAAAACGTTGATAATGCATGTTTTTAGAGCAAAAAACCTTCCTTTTTTAGCAGTTTTTTCTTGGTTTTAGTTCCTCCGGGGCTGGAAAAACCACCTAAGGTACCATCGGACCTAATGACCCTATGACATGGTATTTTAGGAGCATATGGGTTCTTAGCACAGGCATTAGCTACAGCACGAGCTGATCTGGGTCTATTTATGCCTATAGCGACCTGTTTGTAGGTTTTTACACTACCTCTTGGTATAGTTTTTAGGTATTTCCACACTTTAACCTGAAATTTAGTCCCTTTTAAGTTCATATAGATCAAATCCTGTATTAATGGCTAATTTATCATATAATTTTTTTGCAGTATCATTAGAAGAGTGGGTAATCCATCTTATTACTTGCCAATCATTAGATTTAGCTATGTCTTTTAAAGCTATTATCAGTTTTTGACCTATTTTTTTTCCTCTAAAATTTGAATCCACAAACAAATCGTCAAGAAAACCTATATATTTACCCTTTAATGGTCTTGGCATGGTTCTATAATGAGCAATTCCAACGATTTTACCTTCTGTTTCATAACAAAGTCTATTAACAACATGTTTTTTATTAAACAACCAACTCCAAACAGTGTCCAAAATTTCATTATTCATAGTAACTTTCTAAAACTTAGTATAATCAATATACAATTTTTCCCAATTTTGCCTGTCGGATTGGATTAAATTTCTAATCATGCTTTTAAATTATAGTTATTGACTTCACAAATCACTTAATATATTACTAACGATAATTAATGGTTATCAATAGTAATAGAAATGAATAAATTAATTACCGATGTGAAAGCTCTGCAGGAGGAAACTCTTCATAACCTTAAGAGTTCTAAAGCCAACAACACTATTAGAGCATAT
>Ga0187833_10002385_pt1 | contig 20227 bp, 18 predicted proteins | sample ETNtaG_37_FD_167968 | JGI IMG/M metagenome (GOLD analysis project Ga0187833, IMG submission 167968) | Marine microbial and viral communities from oxygen minimum zone, Eastern Pacific Ocean - ETNP2014_SV_400_PacBio MetaG (Illumina Assembly) | ecosystem: Environmental > Aquatic > Marine > Hypoxic...
AGAAGAACGATAGGGGCGAATGCCCTGGGACTCAGTCTTATTAAGAAGAACGTACACGTCAATGCCATGCACCGGAACGCGGTCTGGATCATCGTCATCCTCGTAATGATGACCCACGCTGCGGGGGAGTGGTTCCAAGACGAGATGACGTTCGATGACCTGGGATCCCCCACAAAGACCTTCAAATGCACCTCCGAGGACCGCGAGCTCGTCACGGAAATCTCCATCCCCTTCACAGTGCCCGAGAGACCCGAGTCGACCACCCTCAACATCCATGCGTCGAGCACCTATGCACCGCGACTCCACGTCATCGTCAACGGCGTCCCCGTCCCTGGAGAGCGCACCTATTCCGACTGGTGGACCGTACGCTCTAACTTCAACATGCGCTGGGATCTCGGTACGCACGATTATAATCTGGGTAAGGGCGAGAACACCATCACCCTCCGTGTCACCCAGCGGCTCGGCTATTGCGAGGATATCACAATCTTCGGGAACTCCTTTGTCCTCGTCCAGTATCAACGGGAGCCTACGCCGACCCCTGCACCCTCGGTCGCGGTCAGCCCGGTACCGAGCGAGGTCGCAGGAAGTACACCGTCCCCCGTACCGACAGTAGCTACCGCAACGGAACCACCACACCTACGCCTACTCGATGCCGGAGAGCGGTGTGCTGATGATAGCAGGTGCGCCTCGGGCAACTGCGTTTTCGTCTGCTGCCTCGCGGGCAACATATGCTGTCTATCCAACGTTCACTGCTCAAGCGGCAAACGATGCGACAAGGAAAGGTATTATTGCGTGCCTGAGGAGAATGACGAATGGGAAGAGCCCGCTTCCATTCTAGAGCCTCTGTATAACATCGTGGACATCCTCGAGGCGGGGTTCTTCGTTGGTGCTATCGCCGTGGGCATCTGGTACTATTCCAGAGAACAGAAGTGGCGGAAACGCCATTGAGAATACTTTCTCATAACTGCAAGTAGGACCGGGCGGGGATAAGAAAAAAAACAAGGAAGGGGGCCGGATGGACCCGACCCCCAATGCAACCTTGCGTCTCGGACTTACTTGTCGAGGCGCTTGATGCCGAGCTTCTTGACGTTGGCCTTCTTGACCTTCGCCGGCATCCAGGAGGGGGCATTCGGAGGCGCGTCAACGACCTTCACATTGCCCTCGAAGATATGGATGCGCTTGGCACCGCGCTCTCGGAGTTCGATCTTCTTGAAGCCGCGAGCGGCAGCCTTCAGGGCAGCGGCGCGGGGCTGCTTACCGGAGAAGACGTGGTTGCTGTCCTTACCGTTCTGCTGTAGAACAAAGTACTTGACATTTCCAGCCATGATATCACACTGCCTTCCCCGATAGCGTTTTCCTTTAAATTGATTTGCTTTATTGGCATCCCTTATCCCGTTTTTTACGCTAATCGTGACACCGGAAGCCAGTCTTGTATTCGGGATAAAAACGCCCCATGCGTGATTATAGCTACAAATTGTCCGTTATTAGTAAAATTACGTGATAATTATGCAAATCATAATGAATTATTTGATTTTATCCTACAGTACAGTAAACGAGTGGCTCTGCGTATGATTCCGCCTTCATCTAGGACCGCCCCCCTCACATCCTCAGCATTATCATCATCCATCCCCATATGATCGCACGTGGGGCCCGATATGCATGGATCGCCGAATCGACTGGCGGCAATAGGACCGGTACAGGGCTAGTGAGATCACGTCGGACCTGCTCGTGCAAAACCCATTTATAGTTAACACTGTTGTCCCCTGCGACCCGCTCTGGCGGGTAGGGGACACCACCCATGCTGGACATCACCATCAACGAGAAGCGGGTTCAAAAGACCATCGAGAGATTCCGGGAGCGCAACATAATCCTTCCCACATTCAAGCAGATGAAGAATCCCGACCTCGTACCAGACAAGATCTCACAGAAGCTGAAGGACATCGGGCTTTGGGACGTGGACTCATCTAATCTTTTCCGCATCTCCTGGAAGAACGATATGTCGAACGGTGGGTTCAATGGCGTCAATTATTTGGAGATGCCCCCTGAGCTCACTGGTGTCGACACCAGGATCATTGCCTTGGTCGGCAAGTGGTTCCCCACTGGCGCCCACAAGGTCGGAGCGGCCTATGGATGCCTGGCGCCCCGCTTGGTCACGGGGGAGTTCGATCCGATCAACGAGAAGGCCGTGTGGCCTTCCACGGGGAACTACTGCCGGGGTGGTGCCTATGTGTCCTCCCTCATGGGCTGCCACTCAGTAGCCATCCTCCCTGAGGAGATGAGCAAGGAGCGGTTCGAGTGGCTCAAGTCCATCGGAAGCGAGGTCATCGCCACGCCCGGGTGCGAGTCCAACGTCAAGGAGATCTATGATAAATGCTGGGAGCTCAGGCGTAGCGGGGATGCCCTGACCATCTTCAACCAGTTCGATGAGCCCGGCAATCCCCTCTGGCACTATGAGGTCACAGGTCACGCGATCGAGGACGTGTTGAAAAAGGAAATGCGCACCGGGGACAGGTACTTCGGCTACTGCGTTGCGACCGGGTCCGCGGGTACAATCGGTGCCGGCGAGTACCTCAAAGAGCGATACCCCACGTCCAAGGTCATAGCCAGCGAGGCCCTCCAGTGCCCAACACTGCTCATGAACGGCTTCGGCGCTCACCGAATCGAGGGTATCGGCGACAAGCACGTCCCATGGGTGCACAATGTGAAGAACACGGATATGATCGTCGCTATGGACGACGTTCCGGTAATGAACGCCATGCGTCTTTTCAACGAGGAGGCCGGCAAGAAATACCTTGTGGACCAGGGCGTCTCCCAAGAGCTCATCGACAAACTCCCTCTACTGGGCATATCCTCGATCAGCAACATGATGACGTGCATCAAAGCTGCCAAGTACTTCGAGCTGGGCGAGAGCGATGTCCTCTTCACTATCTTCACCGACTCCATGGGGATGTACGGCTCACGTCTCGAGGAGCAGAATGTCCAGAACGGGCCATTCACGCGCGACGACGCCATCTTGGCATTCCACAGGGATATCCACGGCCTCAAGACGGACTTCATGAAGGAGCTCGGACACTACGACCGCAAGCGTATCCACAACCTCAAGTACTTCACGTGGATCGAGCAGCAGGGAAAGGACCTTGCCGAGCTCAATGCCCAGTGGAACGATCCAAATTACTGGCCGGACCGCTGGCACATGGCCGAGCGGTACGACGAGCTCATCGAGGACTTCAACCGGCGGACCGGGTTGCTGGAAAGCTCATAGCGGCGCAACATACTTAACGTTCCGCACCCCATCGGTATGGTAATGGCCGAGCCCCGAAGCGAGCTCCCGGCCACCTTGTTCGGCCTGGGGGAGAAGGGCGAGTCGACACCAGTGAGAGTGCGGTTCCTCCCCTCGGCCATCGAGATTACCATGAAGGACCAGGGCCCCCTCCGGCTCACGTACGGATCCGTCACCATGGAGCTTGGGCCCGATGACGAGTTCTGGGTGTTCAAGGGCCATGCTTTGAGTAAGGACCTCCTTATCTACATCAACGAGGACTCGCTCCCCGACATCATCAGGAGCTCGGGCGCACATCCATCTGTTATCGAGCGGATCGACAAGCTGGCATCGGCGAAGGAAGCGCACTCTTCAGGGCAGAAGGTGGCGTTGGCCCTGTTCGTTCTATTCATCGTTGTTTTCCTCGCAGGAATCTATGCCGGTGTCCCCATTCTCCTCGATATGGCGGTTGACAGGATCCCGGTCGACTGGGAGGTATCGCTCGGGGCCGCTGCCGCCGGGGATATCACTCGAAATTATGGCGAGTGCACGAACACAGAGCTTTATACCGCCCTCGCGGAGGTCACCGATCGGCTCGTGGCAGCATCGGGCGACCAGCGATATACCTTCAACTTCACCATCATCGATACCAATATGGTGAACGCGTTCGCCCTCCCAGGAGGACGGATGTTCGTGACCTACGGCCTTCTTAACGTCACCGACGACCCTCACGAGGTCGCAGGAGTGCTCGGCCACGAGATGGCCCACGTGACCGAACGCCATGGTCTGCGGAACGTGGTCGCTAACGCTGGTATCAGGATCATGGTGGCGATCATCATGAGCGGGACCGACTCGGACATCGTGGACTTGGTACCCCTCGCGGGCCAGCTCTCCGCCCTTGCGTTCAGCAGGGAACAGGAGCGGGATGCGGACGCTGTGGGCCTGGAGGTCCTCTATGCCGCTAGGCTCGATCCTGACGGTCTCCCCCGATTCTTCGACCGCTTGGCAGCGGACGACACCCTACTAGAGGACTTCATGGAGGTGGCCTCGACCCATCCGGTGAGCGCTGACCGAGCAACCGAGATCCGGAGCGTTATTTCCTCACGACCGGCACCCACGATCGCCCCTCTAGCGACCGATTGGAGCACGTTGGAGAAGCGATGTACCTCCCTGCCCGTAAAGGGTATACCATAGCCCCGGAACACGCTCATATATAATTGATGACGTCCTTCCTTCTACATATGGACCGCCGATATACTCTTACGTTCGTCCTAATAACGCTTCTCCTGATAGGAGTTGCAGCTGAGGAAGAGTGGGAAGAGTGGGGCGGAAGTGGTGAAGGCGGCGGTGCCCCTGCTGTGTGCCAGAAAGAGAGCGACAAGAAGTGCCCGGAGGAGTGCACGAAGGAGAACGATCCCGATTGCTGGACCCTCACCGACACCATGGCGCAGCTGTGGGAGGGTTCATGTACCGATCTCAACGGCGATACCACTCCGCAGCTGACCGAGCGGACCTGCATCCAAGCTAGCAACCAGTGGGATGGTACAACAGGCAAGATGTTCTACGTTTGCATCGGCACCTTCTTTGGCTCCCTCGTCGGGATGGTCATCTTCGTCGTGCTCTCCATCCAGGAGCGGGCCGAGGAACGAAAGGCCGAGGAACAGAAGCTCGACCAGTACAAGGGCCAGCCCGCCCAGGAAAGCGCGGAACAAGACGACGCAAGAGCCGATTACCCCGATACGGGGCAGCCCCCCGCACCGCCTCCGCAGGAGAGCGCTCCGCAGGAGCAACCGGCCGAACAGCAGCAGAGCTGGAGTAACGAATCCAGCGAGGGATGGAGCGACAGCGAAGGCGGCTGGTGAGCGAAAGGTCCGTCACGAACAATTCTCGATTTTGCAGCCTTGGCGCTAGAGGGCAATCCTAAATAGGAGTGCATGACAGTAAGGTCTGCGGTGCTTCGGCCGAGCGAGGGGAATGCCCATCCGACTTCGGCACTACTGCAGAGCCGTGCGGAGCCGGGACTTGATGTCCTCCGCCACGTCCTCGTACGAGAACTGACTGGCGGTCTCGACTTCCTGCGGGATCTCAAGCTCGTGCAGGGCGTAGCCAACGGCAATCCCCAGGAGGCCCCCGGCCATGAAGCCGAACATGAACGCCTGGTTGATCTCTCGGTCGATCTCCAAGAAGCGCCTTGTCTCCTGCCTGAGGGTGTCCTTGGCCTTCTCGCCGATGGCGGCGATCGGGATTTCATCCATAGGCCTGCTCATCAATGCCAAGAAATTAAAGGGTTTCACCGGCGACCGGGGCGCCAACACATAAAAGTCACGTCGGCCTCATCGAGGGAATGGCTGCCACCATCCTCGACCTTCCAGGACTCGTCGAACGGTTGTCCCCCGGCGACCGTGCGCGGTGGGAGCGTATCTTTGATGTGCGATCATCCACGGGGGCTCTGAGCGTACCTCCCCCGATGGAGGGATGGGTGGCAAACCGGTTCGGGAGCATCGAAGCCGTAACGTCACAACAAATAGTCCACGTGATGAACACCGTAGTGGGTGAGGGCTCGTTGTTCAATCCCCTGCGTGCCCATCGCCCACTTGACGCCAAGCCGCTCGGGGACGTGTCAGATGAGGTGAAGAGAAGCAGCGGAGGCCCATTCTGCACGCCCCTCGACCTCACGCCTGAGGATCCGTTCGGGCGCGTGAAGGGTAAGCATTGTGTCACAGCATCGAACATCGCCAAGTACGACGGTTTACATGGTCTGATCGTGTTCGATGAGCACGACCCCCTGCACATCTCTTCTGAGCGGGTGGCCGACTACATCGACTGCGCTCTCGCCTGGGCCGACCGGTGCAGGCAGCTCGATCCAGATGCCAAGAACGTGCTAATAATCTGGAACTGCCTCTGGAAGGGCGGGGCGTCCATCATCCACGGTCATGCCCAGGTCGTGTGCTCCAAAGGGCTCCACTACGCCCACGTTGAACACCTACGAGCCGCTGCTGCCCGCTATCTGGAGGCGCACGGTGCCGACTACTTCGACGACCTGTCCGATCTCCAGCATGCTCTGGGCCTCGGCCGTGAGTGGCGGGACGTGCGGGTGCTCGTGAACCTCACACCCATCAAGGAGCGGGAGGTCATTCTATTTTCCCCGACGGTAACCGACGCCCTGAAGGAAGCGGTGTTCCGCGTGCTCGACCATCATCTCCACAAGCTCGGCACCAGGGCCTTCAACCTCGCCATCGCCATCCCACCGCCCGATGATCCGCGCTGGGAAGGATTCCCAGTCGTGGTCCGGTTGGTGGACCGGGGAGATCCCGCCCATCCCAGTTCGGATATAGCTGCGATGGAGCTGTACGGGTCGAGCATAATCACTACTGATCCGTTCGAAGTGGCGGCGTCGCTCTTTCAATTGTTCAAGTGATAGCCGTTCCTAGGGCGTAGGGGGACCTTACTGCCGAGTATGCCCGTAGGGCATCTAGGTCAGTACTACCGACTCAGGTGGGAAGCCGAACTTGATGAGGGCCACCTTGGCCTTGCGCGCCTGGGCACCCTGGAGCTCGATAGAATCTTTCTTCAGAGTGCCTCCACACGCAAGGTAGGATTTCAGCTTCTTGGCAAGCTGCTTGGTATCGATGTGCTTGCCTTCAATGCCCTCTATTATCGTAATCTTCTTCCCATAACGCCGGGTCACCGTTCTCACGGTGATCTTCTGGGTCTCCTTCGCGATCGCCTCGCAGACACAAAGGTCCTCAGGCAGTCCACAGACCTTACATATATCGGCCACTTGCAGTAGTTATTCCCCATTGTAGTTTTTTAAAGGTTACCAAAGGCAATACACAACGCATAGGTAGAGGTACGAACAAATAAAGTCAGGGAGAGAACATGGACCAAGGGAACCAAGTGGCACCGGTCGAGGGCGAGAAGAGCGCCTACAAGTACTATCGCGATGAGGCCACAAAGGACACCACTTATGCCAAGGCCAAGTATTCCGTCGGACAGGACTTCCTGAGTAAGCAGGACTATCCCAAGGCCATCGAAGCCTTCCAAGCGGCTGCCAACCTGACTCCTGACTTCGTTGAAGCTTGGATTGCACTCGGCACTGCTTTCATCGAGGCCAAGAAACCTCTGGATGCCATCAACGCGCTGAACAACGCCATCCAACAGGACCCCCAATCGGGTGATGCATGGTACCTGCTCGGCAGAGCGTACTACAATTACGGCGCCATCAAGCAGACGATCACGTGTTACAAGCAGGCCACGACGCTCGATCCCGTCTTCCTGCCCTATAATCTCTACGACGAGATCGCCCAACCGTGGTTCCGCACTGACCTGAAACGGAAGATATTCCACTTCCTCATGTCGAACGATGTGTTGGTGGACGAGTTCGTCGGCCAACTGTACATCACCATGGACACGTGGGACATCCCCCAACGTACGCTACTTAGCGTCTTCAAGGTCCTCATCGAGAAGGATCGCATCACCAAGACACGGGTGGCAACATCGCATTTCTGCGATTGTTATGGTGTGGTGTCGGAGCGACACACCTGCCCCTCTTGTGGGTGCGATGTCCCCGTACCATCGAAGGAGGGATACTCGGCATGCCCCTCCTGCCAGACCCATGTCGTCCCAGCGGGTGTCGTCGCGTGCATGAACTGCGGACGTGCGTACTCCTCGCTCAAGGAGTGCCACGAAAAGAACACCTATCGGTTCGCACTCAACGCCACGGGCGAGGCTTTGTGGGTCGAGTACAGCGGTCAGGTGCGGACCGGGATGGCGATGGCGAGCGCCGTCATGCTCCTCGGAGCGGGTGGGGTCGCGTACGCGTTCATCAGCGACCTGTCCATCTACATCGTCGCCGGTGTTGCGCTCGTGCCGTTGGGCGGGCTCATCTTTGTGCTCAACGCCCTCTACCGCATCCAAGTTATCCAGAACGTGCAAAGGAAGGTGGGACGACGAGTCAAGGGTGTCGCTCTGAAAGTGACCCACGCCATCAGGCCGCGGGCAAACGCCCTGGCTAATCAGATAACAGCGGCCCGACACAAGTACTTCCCGACACCCGATGAACAGGCAGCGCTGGAGGCCGAGCGTGAGCAGGCCGCGAAGCTCAATCAGGTACTGAGCGAGGAGAATGAGACCAGCGTGATCGGTGCCAAGATTATGGCAGTGGCGTTTAAGATAACCCATCCCTTCGAGGGGCTCATCCGAAGCTTCAAGGCACTTCATAAAGCGCTTACTGAGGAAGAGGAGGTCGAGCGTGACGAGTACGGGAACGTCCTCAAGGAGGAGGAGATGTCGGCCCTCCAGCTCCACTTCCGGCGTATTTTCATCACCATCGCCAAGACCTTCCGCCCCATCACCGAAGGGCTTGCCAGCCTGAATAGGGACAAGACCGAAGAAGAACTGGAAATGGAGCGGATGAAGGTCGAAGAGAATCGCATGGAGTCGATGATCGATGAGACCCAGCAGGGACCCACGCTCCTGAAACGGATCGCACTTACCGTGGGCTCGGTGTTCGCACCGGTGGACAAGCTCGTCGTACAGATCCGCAAGGTCCTCACTCCGGAGCGGGAGAAGACCAAGGAGGAGATAGAGGCCGAGGCGGAGATGGTTGAGGCCGATGAGGAGGAGAGCGGCCTAGTAGCCCAGGTCAGGGGGGTCTTCGGTTCGCTGACCCGATCGCTCGTACCGCTGCGCGACGGTCTCTATAAGACCTTCCGGAGAAAGAGCGACGAGGAGATCGAAGCGGAACGTCTGGCAGCCCAGGTGGCAGGCTATGGTGAAGGCGGCGAGGCAACGAAGCCCAAGGGGAAGACCGTGAGCTCTGTCCTGATCGATCTACTGGGCAAGCTCCTCAAGCCCGTGGACATCATCAGCGCCAAGCTTACGGCGCTGAGCAAGAAGAGGGAGGCTGACGAGGAGATGGAGGAGGAAGGGGACGTCGACCCGTTCTTCCAGGACAAGGATTCTCTAAGGGGATCGGTGGGATAGCGCGACCCATCGAAAGGTTTATCAATCGGCCACCACGCCGTGCGCCCCATGCTCGCCGAGGACCTAACACTGAACTATTCGATGGAAGGAGGGTACCGCGAGGCGCTCATCACGGCACTGTCCGACCTCCAGGAGGCCGCTCCCGGGCTCTATCTGTCTAAGGAGCACGTCCTCAGGAGCCCACCCGGAGAGTCGCATACGACGACCTATCGCTGTCAGGGTGATCGTAAGGGTGCGCTCGAGACCGCACTGAACGACCTCGGCGACGAGTACTACATCTCAAAACGTGCAAGCATCGAGGGGAAGGACGAGGCCATCGAGCTCTCCTCACCCAGACCGATCTTCAAGCAGGGCGGAGGCGGTCCCTACCAGGTCCCACCGGTAGACCACTGGGAGTACACGACGGCCACCGATGCAGCGGACAAGGTCGCGACCATGGACTCGGTCGACCATATCTCCTTCTTCGGGTCCCTGCCCGACTACACATCGGTCCTCGGATCGGTACTGGGACAATCCTTCCAACAGTGGGGCTCCTTCGTGCTGAAGTCACGTGAGCACGAGGAGCGGTACGCCGTCATCGACGCCCACATGGGATGGAATCTGGGGACGTCCTCGTACGACGTTACGATAACCGATGCTCCCATCTCCCGTAAGCTCGACCGGCCGAGACCGGTATTCGGTAAGGGCGGGAGCCGGTACGGCCTGCCCCCCATCGACCACTGGGACAAAACATCCATCGGCGAAGTGCTCGAGAGCGTAGAGGCGCTCGATGAGATATGGGTTGTACATTCTGAGGAGCGGTTCAACAACGGGTACGTCGGCGGCTGGCGGCTCGAGGCCACTGACCGGCTCACCTTCCGTGGGAAGGACGAACAGGGTGCGTACGAGCTGAAGGTCGAGAGCGGACGGACCTTCCCTATCTTCGGTCACAAGGTGCTGAAGGTGCGTGTCGAGCGCCCCGAGGAATAATCCTCAGGATCCCGCTACCAGTTCCACGGCTCGGGCCATCAGCATGAACTTGGCACCGGCCATGATGAGGAGAACACCGCTGACACGCTGTACGTTCCGTGAGAAATCGCCCCCCGTCTGTATATGACGCACGAGATGGCCCACGAAACCCCCACCAAGCAGGAGCGGGAGCGAGCTTGCGATGCCGAACACGGTCACAAGGACCATGCCGTAGAAAGCAGATCCTGTAGCGAAGGCCTGTACGAGGATAAGGGTGAGCGGTGCGCACGGTGCCAATCCCAGGAGCACGCCAAGGATGAAAGGATTGGTCACTCCCATCTCGATGCAGGCGCAGGTGTGGGCCTTTACCAGATAGTAGCCACCGAGAACACCGGAAGCGAACCCGCAGGCCATATACACGTACCATGCACTACTTCCTTCAGCAATGGCTTGGACCGCGCCGCCCAAGAGCCCGGCCCCTGCACCCAGAACGACGTACGCCAGAAGCCGTCCCAATGCGGCGAGGCCAGCAACAATGAACCCCTCCCGAGCGCTCCCCGCCGTAGCAGCTGTGAGAGGGAAGATGATCGGAGCACAAATGGCCAGGCAGGGTCCTGCACCCTGGGCAAGTCCCAGCACGAAGGCACCTACGAGATCGAGCCCCTCCACCACTAAGACATCCACCGTTTCTGGAGTGAGGGGAACAGCAGAGGCTGGGCGATGAGGCGAGAGCCGATGCGAGTGATGCCCACGGGATAGCCCTCTCGAAGATCGCCCATGCACAGTACGCACGCTGAGCACTCGGCCTCCACGGTCTCGTCCCCAAGGTCAACGCTCACTGTGACAGCAGAGCTGCCCACCGTCTGGCGAGCACAGGTCGCGCTGTCGCCTTCGGCACAGGCCACCGTCCCCCTGATCGCGACCAACGTGCCCACTCGGTCGGGCAGCAGGGTCATGCGGAGCCAAACAAGGAGCAGAACGAGCAGGATAACGATGAGAACGAACTGAACGGTCATGGGAGCCCCGTAAGTACTACTAAGGGTATGGGATTAACCGACGAGGCCCTCCGGGCCCATCACTATTGTCGGGGGTACTCCTCGCGGACGCGCTGGACGGTCTTGTACACCTCATTGAGCTCGTCGCGAATAATGGAAAGATCACGGATGAGATCCTCGACAAAGATGCCGAGCTCCTCGGTGACCTCGGCCCCCCGTGTACTGGGCTTGATGAGCTTCTCGTGCTCGAGGGTGCGGAGTGTGTAGCGCACCTTGTGGGGAGAATAGTTCGTGCGGTCCGAGAGGCGCAGGATGCCTAAAGGTTCTTTCGTCTCAAGGAGAACGCTAAGGATCTCCACATGTCGCCTAAGAAGGGTTATCTCCTGTTTCAAACTTCTGGTTATTCCGCGTGTGGTTCGTACGACCATGATGCCTCCCTCCGGGGTCGGGCGATAGCTAATCCGCATATTTTATATACCTTTTGTGGTACAACATAGCGTACCATGGCCGGAGCATTAGGATTCTACATTTTTGTGCTCGTGCTGGGCATCGTCTCGGGCGGGCTCATCGGCTACTACCGCGGGAGCCACGTCGGCGTTAGCGAGGGATTCAACAACCTCTCTGCCCACTTCCGCATCCGCGGCAGATAGGTCCTCGCTGGGTAGAGGCGGTTCCCCTGGAAGCGATAGCTTCACTGTAAGGCGGGGTGTATCCGGTTCAGGGAGAGTCGTATCGGGCCCGACAACGACGACCGTGTGAGGGCCTTCTTTGAGCAGCTTAGCGATACCTCGTTTATGGCCTGCACCCAGTACCGCCAACACCGTACCTCTGGCGTCCGCCACGGTCATGAGCCGGGAGGCCATGCGGAGGTTCCGCCTTCGAACGAGCACGTCGTACACGGCGGGGAAGGCGCGCTCGAGCTCTTCCAACATCTCTTCGACAAGGTCATCATCAGGGACGCTCGTGATATCGAACCTGTGGACCCAGGGATCGCCCTTTGCGCTCATCCATATCAGTGTGAAGACGTCACGCAACCCCACGGCATTCACGAGCCTCTCCAGAGTGACGTCTATGTCATCGTCCACCAATGCGATGGGGACGGCATCCTTCGCTGCTGCGTCCAGAGCGTGGAGCATGTCGGTCCCAACGGGGGCGCCCGCCAACCGTGCATAATGCTCCTGGAGCCGGGAGAGGAACCACACCAGCAGGTACCGTCGCACCCCTATATCACGGATGCCTTCGCGGAAGGGCGGGAGAGGTGGCGCACCGCCATGCTCGCGCAGTACATGGTAGCGCTTGTAACACAGCTCGACGGCGACCACGTCCGGACGAACCCTGCGGATGGTATCAGCCACTTGGTCGGCGCCCGACGCGGACACGTGGGAGCTGCCGACCAGGTAAACCCTACCCATGTGACTTCAAAATGATAGTTTTATAAAAAAAGGTGTCGGTTGCGGAGGCGGGGTTACATAATATGGTCGTCACCATCAAGCGCCTGTCCGATATCTATGACATCGACGTTTTTACCGACGCAGGCATGTACTTCGGTAAGATCGGGGATGCGGTCCTCGGCAAGTATATGATCAACGGATGGGTGGTAAAGTCCACTCCCGATAGCCTTCTGAGCAAGGCGCTCAAGAACGTACGTGCCGTCATCGTACCCCACAAGGCGGTCAAGGCCGTCGGGGACGTCATGATCATCAGCCACTCCATGGAGTTCGCATCCCGTGACCAAGAGGTCGCTGAGGCCACCGATGTGGCCGGAGAAGAGTAGGCTCACGCCCATATCGAGAACCGAACGAAAAGTGTTATAAGTCGTGACGGTAGTTCTACCCCTGTGGAGCTTCCAGAGTCCACACGGGACGTCAAGGTCCCCGAGGGCATCATCGAGCAGGTAATCGGCCAAGAGCGCGGGGTGGAGGTCATGAAGAAGGCCGCGCTCCAGCGACGTCACGTCATGCTCATCGGCGAGCCCGGCACCGGTAAGTCCATGCTGGCCCAGGGGATGGCCGAACTCCTCTCCCGCGAGGAGCTCGAGGAAGTCATCGTGTTCCCCAACTCGGAGGACGATAACGAGCCTCTCGTAAAGACCGTAAAGGCCGGCCAGGGAAAGCTCATCGTCTCGTCCTACAAGAACGAGGTGAACAAGACCGAGTCCCTGCGCAACCTCATCGCCCTCATGCTCATCTTCTGCCTCATCTGGTACGGTTTCTTCACCGGACAGCTGCTCACGGGCATCATCGCCGCCGCCCTGCTGTTCGTGCCTTTCCAGTACCTGCGCTCCAAGACCAAGTCAAAGGTACCCAAGCTCCTCATCACCCATAGACGGGGTGAGAAGGCTCCCTTTTTAGATGCCACAGGTGCACACGAGGGCTCGCTCCTGGGCGATGTCCGGCACGACCCCTTCCAGTCAGGTGGACTGGAGACACCGGCCCACGACCGCGTGGAGCCGGGTTCGATCCACCGCGCACACAAGGGCGTGCTGTTCATCGACGAGATCGCCACCCTCAAGCCGGAGATGCAGATCGACCTGCTCTCTGCAATGCAGGAGAAGAAGTACTCCATCACCGGTCGCAGCGAGCGATCGTCGGGGGCCATGGTACGCACCAAGCCCGTGCCATGCGACTTCGTGCTCGTGGCGGCCGGCAACGTCAAGACCATCGAGGCCATGAACCCTGCCCTGCGCTCGCGCATCCGCGGATACGGATACGAGGTGTACATGAACGACACCATACCCGACACCGAGGCGAACCAGCAGAAGGTCGCCCGGTTCGTGGCCCAGGAAGTGACCAAGGACGCCAAGATCCCACACTTCTCCAAGGCGGCCATCGAGATGGTGATCTACGAGGCGCGTCGGCGGGCCAACCGCAAGGGCCACCTCACCCTCCGGCTCCGTGAGCTCGGGGGCCTAGTGCGCGCCGCGGGCGACATCGCCAAGTCCGAGGACGCCGACCTCGTGGACCCATCGCACATCACAAAGGCCAAGGTGTTCGCCCGCACCCTTGAGCAGCAGATCGCCGACAAGTACATCGAGGAGAAGAAGGAGTACAAGGTGTTCCGCGCTACAGGCACCAACGTGGGGAAGGTCAACGGCCTAGCTGTCTTCGGGGACTCGGGCATCGTGCTCCCCATCGTCGCCAACGTCACTCCCTCGATGGCCCGCGAATCATCGAGGATCATCGCCACGGGCAAGCTGGGCGAGATCGCCAAGGAGGCCATCAAGAACGTCTCAGCCCCCATCAAGAAGTACTTCGGCAAGGACATCGCCAACTTCGATGTCCACATCCAGTTCCTCCAGACCTACGAGGGAGTGGAGGGTGATTCGGCCAGTATCTCGGTCGTCACTGCCGTGGTTTCCGCTCTGGAGCAGGTCGCCATCCGCCAGAGCGTGGCCATGACTGGCTCCCTGTCCGTGCGGGGCGACGTGCTTCCCGTGGGGGGTGTCACATCCAAGATCGAGGCGGCCATCGAGGCAGGCATCCAGAAGGTGCTCATCCCTGCCGCCAACCTCAAGGACGTGCTATTGGACGATGACAAGAAGGGGCTCATCGAGGTTATCCCTGTTGACACTATCAGCGATGTGCTCGAGCATGCCCTGGTCTGGAAAGAGAAGAAGGACGTCCTCAACAAGATCAAGCGACTGGCACGGCATACCACCGACGTGGTGTCCGGTCCGGTCCCCACGGCGTGAGCACCCATGTTCCACGCTGCTGCACTGGTGGTAGCGACCCTCTTCTGCCTACCCCTCCTGATGCTCTACAGCAGTTACTTCGACCAGGCGATGATCGTCATGGACAAGCTCCGACGGGGCGAATCCCTAGACGAGAACGAGGGTGCCCTTATCGCTAACGCCGAAGCCCCAAAGGAAAAGGTTTGAGGGCTCCTGCCAGAAACACAATTAAACCTTAGCTTGGAGGAGCCCCTTGTGTCCAGGGGGAAGGACCTTTTCAACAGCAGAGGTCAGACCGTTATCCTTGCCATTGTTGCGCTCGCGCTAGTGGTCACGGTGATGTTCCTGGCCCTGCGGGCACCCCGCCAGGTCGAGCAGGATATCAAGGAGGACACTCGACAGGCGGTTGAAGTGCGTGACGAGTCGGTACGGCTCCACGAGATCCTGGAAGGGGTGGTACGGGAATCTCTGGCACAGGCCGTGGACGAGGTCGCCCAAAGCGGAGGATTCGCACCCTCAGCGGTACCGGAGCCATCTATGGACGGCGTCCCTGTGTTCGTGCTCGGGGGTCGTGTGGTGAACCTTCCCACTGATGATGTGGTCCGCGCCATGGTGCGCGAGGCGGTCGCTCGTCGCTTGGAGGCTAACATCCGGGAGCTCGCTGCCACGGGCGTGGACGGGATAGACGGATTGGAGCTTGAGAGGAACCGCATCTCCCTCGGGGCCAATGACGTGGAGGTCGGGAACGCCTTCGTTCGCCTCTCCGCAGAGATCCCCCTGACCATCACCCATGGCGGGGCCAGCTCCTCCATCAAGGAGCAAGTGGCCGTTGAGCTACCGCTACGTCTCCTACGGCTTGTACGCATCGCGCGTACCGTTGCACGACTGTACACCGAGGCGGGCCCAGAATCCGGCGAGGTCGATAACCTCTGGTACCGCGGAGTCGAGAGCCTGGCCGCCTTCCTTATGGAGCGGGATCCCCGTGTGCCCGGCCCCACTGCGGACCTCACCTGCGATCCGTTCTCCCTTCCGGACGCCAGAGGACGCCGCCATCCTGGCTTCTGTATGACAGAGGAGGGCGAAGTCTCCCTGGACGAACAGGCCCTGCGAAGAGCTATCGGAGAGGACCTTGGCGTAGCCGCTACCCTCTTCGCTGCACGTATGCGGTCCGAACGCCTGTTCAGCCGCCTTGGCGCCGAGCTAGCCGGTGTCGACGAGGACGCTGCGGACCCAGTGGCCCTCATGCGCTCCCTCTCGTGGTCGGCGCGGCTCCGCCTTGGTGACAAGGGCGAGGGCGCCGCGAGCGCCTATCCCCTCCTCAATCTCTCTGTCAACGGTGGCGAACGTACCATCACGGTGCGTGGAGTCGCCAGAGATGAGCGACCATGCGCGGTCGAACTGTGCTCAGGTCGCGCTCCATGGTACAAGAGCTACCGGGCCGTGTACGACATCCAGTTCCCTCTCGAGGTGGAGCTCACCGATCTCACGCCTGCCGGACGCCTTCCCTCCGGATCCCTCATGCGCCCCCTCCGGTTGCGGTTCGTGATAGTTCCTTGGTTGGTCACAGGTGGAGCCACGATCCTCCCTAGGGCCCCCGATGGACCCCCTCGCGAGGTGGACCTCGCCTGCACGGGGACCTGCGAAGCAACGATCAGACCTTTAGGTGCAGAACGGGCACTGGTCATAGTGGAGCCGTGCGGTGGAGCGCTGACCTTCGAGGTGACGGGCGAGACCCTTCTTTCAGGCCTCCCCTGCGGTATCCGCAGGCTCACGGTGGTCCCCCTCGACACTGAGGGCGTAGGCGGTACTTCCGTGAACGTCGCGCTCCCTGCTCAGGGACCGATCGATGTGGAGCTCCCACAGTATGCGTCCCTGTCAGGGCTCGTGGTCGAGAACACAACCATACTGTGCGCGGACACGCTCACACTGGGGTGCCTCGACCACCGGTCAGATACTGTGACTGATGGACCCTGTAATGATATCGTCGGCATGCGGCCTCTATCATTCGTCCCCGGCTCGCCACCAGCAGCGGTACGACTGACGCTCCTTCCCGTCGATCCCGACCTGGAGACGCTCGAAGTACGGACCGACGCCGACGGACGGTATGTCGTCCCCCGGGTGCTCCCTGGTCGGTACATCCTCGTTGCCACACCAACGGACCAGGACGGAACCCCTGTGTACAAGGTGCGCACCGTCGCCACCGTCCTAACCATCGAGGGGGATAGCGAGCACGATGTGGTGATGGACCCACTGTTCACGACGAAGACCGACCACGGTTTCGTACCGGTAGCAGGGGTACGGGGGTGCGCTGCATGAGGACCGCCATCCTTCTGGCCTTGCTCCTGGTGATCGCTCCCGCGACAGCGGTAGTAGTGGACACCATCCTCGAGGAGGTCGATGTATCACGCTCACCACTCAACCATATCACCGTAACCCTCGACGGCGTGGGCGATGAGCTGATTGACACGCTACTCAAGCCAGGTGTGCTCGACCGCGCTTGCGCCCAGCTCGCGCCAGCGCACACACGCGCGTGCACCTACGACGTGACAGGTGACAGGATCACGCTTCGGTTCACCACAGTCGAGCCCTTGCTCACGGTGGCGCGTTCGTACTCGCTCCAGGAGCTGCGACCCACCCTCAAGTTCTCCTACACTCCCCGCGGGTTCCTGCTCGTGGACGAGGCAGAGGACGTCGGTGAACGCACCGTCACCTATACCCTCCCCACCACGGGACTGGCGACCAGCCATCTCACGCGCAAGGAGCGGGTGGGCCTGGAGTTCCCCCTCCAGTGTCAGGACGGGACCGAGGACTGTATCATCAATGGCCAGCTGCTCACCGACCTCGATCAGTACTATGCAGGAGATATCGCGACGTTCTTCTTCGGCAATGAGGTCGAGTTCGCTGTGTGGGGATTGTTCTCCACCGACGGTCAGTCCCTTGGACAAGCCCGCACGTGCTTTTCCTGTGAGTCGTTCCTTCTCGAGTTCGACCCCGCGGGGATGGGATGCGAGGAGTACGAAGGGGGCCAATGCCCCGCCACACCTGTGATCATCCACACCCTGTTCCAGCTCAAGGATTCGAACGAACTGATCAACGCCACTGCCGAGGTTCTCGTCAGGCCGCGCCTCTTCCCCGTGACACTTGTAGTGGGTGATGGCGCCGGTCGTGTGACGGACACCTTCCTCCTCGGCGAGACAATGGTCGTGGGCGCCTTCGCCGGAGCTGGCATGTCGAGCTGTGCTGTCGAACTGCTGCATGAGGGCGATGTCGTGAACGCTCAGTACGGGCTTCCATCCTGCCTCTACGTCCCCCTCACCCTCTCGACAATGTCCGAGGATGGAGAGTACGTGGTGCGGGTCACCATGTTCAATCCTATGGGGCTCCCGGCCACGGCCAACACCATTGTCCATTTCCTTAAGCCCGGGCGGTCGGTGCCTCTGCCGGTAACTCTCGAGCAGCCCTCGTACATGGTGGGCGAGGATGTCCGCATGTGGGTTGACACACCCGGGGAGCGGTGCGAGGTGGCGCTGATCAACTACACCGGGACGGAGGAGCGCATCCTCGTCCGCCGTACCTATCCCTGCGGTAAGATCGCCTTCACGCTCCCCGAGACGGTCCCGCCCGGCCATTACCAGCTCCGTCTCACGGCGTTCCGTGGCGACGAATCGGGCGTTCACACAGTTCCGCTCGAGGTCGAGCCGTGGGTGCCCACCGGCCTCAGGGGTACCGATTACGATCGCCTGTGCCGCGACGGAATACTGGGCACGAGGGACATCACACTTCGCTGCATGGGCCCCGGCGGGCGGTGCGTACCGGCCTCCGACCGCCACCCGGTGTGCGCGTGCTTCACCGAGGACGGTCGGTTGGCGGACGTGTGCGAGCACGGTCAGCAGTGCACGGCCAGCGGATGCGCCGGCGGCGGGGACGAACCACCTTTCGTCGTAGCGATGGAGGACGGCGAGCGTGTGGCGCGCGTTGGACTCCAACGGATCCCGGCCCTTCTCCCGTGGGAACTGTGCCCGTCCCATTGCCTGTGCACGGACGAAGAGACCTCGTTCGGTCACGTCTGCGGTCCGGGCGAGATATGTCGCGAGGATGGCTGCTCACCGGAAGGTCTCTCGGTCCATGTGGAGGACGTCCGGCCCGAAGCGTTGGACATGGACACCCTGGCCACTGGCGAGGTGGTCGTCAGCCTCGACCTCTCGGTGCGCCTGCAGAGTCGTCCGATCTCCAGAGGGATCTCGGCCGATTCGATCACACTTGTCGTGGGCGACCTCCCGCTCCCTCCAGAGAACGTGGAGGTGGCGTGGCGGGACGAGGTCTGGCGGGTCCGTGCCCGGCTCCCGCCCCACCTTGCAGGGACGCTCTCACCAGGGTCCGTCCCACTGTTCCTCAAATTAGTCCACGACGGCGAGCTGGGGGCGGCACGGTCCTCCATCCCCCTCTGGTACGGTTCCATGACCGTCGGCTACGAGGTGATCGTACAGTCCCTCGAACCCAGGACTGTCCCACTCAAGGAAGCACAACAGGGTGCGTTCCTTCATGCCTACGTCTCCGTGGTGGACGCCCGGGACGGGACTCCCGTCACAACCCTTACACGCGATGACGTGCGGGCCTCCGTCCGCGGTACGGAGGCGCGGGTGTTCTCCATGCGTTACGTGCCCGCTTTGCGTCAGTGGGTGCTGACGCTCGTGGTCTCCGGCTCCCTGAGCGCTGGCCGCGCCACCGTGGATGTCAGCGTGGCACGTCTGGGCCGCACGGGAAGCGGAAATGACCATATCACTCTCGTAGCCCCCGGGGAGACGCGTCTGACCATCGAAGAGGTACGACCGGGCTCGCGTGAGGAGCCCATCTACCAAGTGCTCCAGGCGTGGGGCTTCGACATGGACGTGCTTGTGTCCGTGGCGGGTCGCGATATAGTCCCTGCTGCCCGGACGGTGCGGGCATATCTGGGCGGATCCGTTCGTGAGTCGCTGTACGTCACATCGGCACCCGGCGGCTACCTCGTCCACCTTGAACCGTTCCGATTCTGCGATAAGGCATTGGAGGGATGGGAAGAGCTCACCGTTTCTGTCATCACCGAGCGTAGCGGTGTACTGTTCGAGCACAATGCCACTCGGGCCGTGTACTTCGCACGCAATCCAGGATCCTGGATACTACCGCGACAGTGCATTCCGGCGTGATCCGGCCGTCGACGCTACCGTTATTAATGTTGCGCACATCCACCTGCCCATGCCCGATCCACGTATCCTCCGCGAGATCCATCAGCTCCGTGGGAGCGGATTCTCGTTCGTCGGCGACTCCATCTACGACCTCCGTGGTGAGTTCCATGGCAAGACGGTCCAGGTGAAGCTCCAGGTGGAGGGCACC
>Ga0187833_10002387_pt1 | contig 20200 bp, 25 predicted proteins | sample ETNtaG_37_FD_167968 | JGI IMG/M metagenome (GOLD analysis project Ga0187833, IMG submission 167968) | Marine microbial and viral communities from oxygen minimum zone, Eastern Pacific Ocean - ETNP2014_SV_400_PacBio MetaG (Illumina Assembly) | ecosystem: Environmental > Aquatic > Marine > Hypoxic...
TAGTTATAGGTTTTTATGTGATATTTGGTATATATGGATATTTTAACTATGTAGGGTAGTTAAAATAGTGAAATATAGGAGTGATATAAAATGGTAGCAGAAGAATATAAAAACGCTGACTGGTTAGGGAAAAGTATAGCAATCATGGTGGCAGCATACGTAATCCTTATGATCTTTGGATATGTATATGCACCGCCATAATTACTTACCTTTCCTTTTTTTTTATTTTTTTTTAAAGTTAGTATATAAAAAAAATCTACAATAATTAATTCTATGCGTCTAGCCGTATAAACCAAGGGGAATATAGATTTAAATTCATCTTATTATGCAAGACTAGATCTAGAAGGCTTTGTTATAGATTTTTTTATAAGCAATGAAAACGCAATTCTTAAATAAGGATTGTAATCTAAAGAGACAGTGAATGGGCGAGTTTAATTCCGCTGACATATATAATTTTCAATATCGAAAAATTTATAAGTTTTCAGCGGGAATGATGACTTTAATAAAATATTAAAAGAGGTAGATGGATGGCAGAAAAAAAAGTCGAAGGTATCAGACGGCTCCTTTATAATTTTGTCACTTTTGGTCAATACGAGTTGTGGCAATATTTTATGCGAAAGAAGGCAAGAATCGATAAAGGACCTAAAGATGAAACCATGATCGCCAATTTAAAAAATTTAAAAAATCATTGTACAAAAGAAGGACATCATGTTGTCATAGAGCTTAGTACACCTGCTTCTTACTCCGAAGAGGAAAAATATTATTTTCTCACAATTCGAAATAATAAAAAATTCAAGAAGAAAACTGAAGAAGTTTTAGGAATTCTGATTTCAGATGGTAAAGGGACATTAATCACTGATGAAAAACTTGTAAAAGAGAATATAATAACTCAATTAGCTCGCAGTACATTCCTAATGAATCAATATGGTAATAAATTCACTGTACAAAGAATTAGGGGTAATCTAGAAAAGTTGAGTTTTGCACTAGCTAGATTAAATCTTCTAAATAAAGAAAATGCTGGAGCTCCGGTAGAATTTACAGATTTATGTGAAAGTTTTGAAAGAGTCATTGCTGATCATAATAATATTATTGATGCAATGGAAGAATTAGAAGATTCTGTTTGCTGGGACGATGGACCGGAATTAGGATGTATAGCCCCTTGGAAAAAATTAGAATCACAGTGTTTTACGTTCTTTGAGGATGAATTTCAGATTATAAAGAAGTTTAAAGGCTATGATAATTTATCCGTTTTATGGGGGAATTACTATGATCAGACAGTAAGGATTTTAAATGAGAATATCTTCCTTATGAATAATCAAGTTTCCGAACTTGGAAATGTAGATAGATATATTCATGATACTGCTGATAATTATTTTACCATGTGGAAAGATAGCATGGAAAAATATTCTATTAATTTCCCTGTGGATGAACTCAATTAGCAATTTATTAAATAATCGCATTCAACAAAATAGAATCCTCGTAATAGGGTGGGCTCTACTACTATCTAATCTAAATACTTTCCCCTATTTGAGGAGTTTCTACAATTGCTTCATGTTTAATTATCTTATTAAAGTCTCCAATATTCCAATTTCCCCTTTTTAGACCTAATCTGATTTTAATTAATTCATCTCTACTCAGGCCATATTTTGTCATAAAGGAACGGTTCTTTTTCAAAATTAACATATCTACCAAATCTTTTGCACAGAAAGTGATCATCTTCTCCGACATGTTACAACCTCCAACTGTTTTTCCTTTTATTACAGTTTTTATAGTAAAAACTATTATAAATACTTTTCTAATGAAAAAGTTATAAATGAGAAGGTTAAATTTTAAAAGGTGAGTTCTTAAGCACTTATGTGAAATCATAGGATTCAAATTATTAAAACTATTAATGTTAAATTGAAACGTAACATATTTAAGTCGATTCAATATGAATAAATAAAAAAAGGAAAGATTTTCAATGGTAGATGCATCAAATGTTCCAGGTATAATACATCCAATTGTAGCTCTATTGATAGTGTTTGCTACAGCAGTTGTACTTTTTAGAATAATAAGCCACATAGCCCCTCGACCTTTAAAATTTTATGAAATGGTTTTATTGTCAGGACTTATTGTATTCCCCTTTATCTGGTTTCCCGCACAATTTGTTAATATTGGTTTTAAGGTTGTTACGCTATATGCTGGATTTTATGTTGGGACTTTCATTGTCCAAGCAATCAGAAAAGCAAGAAATTAACTAATTATATAAATTTATTAGATGTGATGTTAAAATGGGTAAAGGCAAGAAACTTTTTGATAGGGTATTTAAAGAGATGCGATGCCCAGAATGTGCCAAACATATGAGCTTCGCAATTATTTACTGGAAGTGCGATTTTTGTAAAAAACGATATATCGAATTTTGGATTTTTTTCTCTCTTATAGGATGGATTATGGTATATATTGCTTATCATTTAGCTCAGAAATATAAGGTGTTAGGATTTTAATATCTCATCTAGTTGAAACATTATTTAATAGCAGATTTAATTAGTAACCTTTTTATTATCATTTTTATACAATTATTATTTGATAACATGTTCCCAGTAGTATTGAGTAGTAACGGTTGGAACGCAGCTGTTTTTGGGGGAGGTAAAGTCGCTGAGAGACGTGTAATGAAACTTCTTGATGCAGGCATGAATGTTGAAGTTTTTAGTAAGAGGTTTTCCGCAGCTTTAACTAAAGTTAATAATTCTAATCTAAAACTTGTAACTATCGATTTAAATAAGACTGTAATTAATTACAAGAAGTTTCATATTATTTTTATTGCAACGGACGACTACACTCTAAACAATAAATTAGAAAGCGAGTCAAAAAAAGAGTGTAAATTGGTAAACAGGGCGGATAAGATTGTAGATTTTATAGTACCTGCAACTATTGAAATGGACAACATTAAGATATCTATATCAACAACTGGAAAAAGCCCTGTAATGGCTAAAGAGGTAAAGAAAAGGCTAAAAAAAGTGTTAACTAAGGAAGACCTACTATTTATCGAGCTCCAGGAATTTACAAGGTATAAATTAAAGGAAAAGGTTAATAACCAGAAGATGCGAAGGGCGTTTATCAAAGAGATTATGACCGATATTGAAGTTAAATACTTAATAGGTAAAGGTGACCTTAAAAAAGCAAAAAAAGTTGTTCGGAGAGCAGTAAATGCATACGGTAAACATTAGGGTTACCCATAAAAAAGCGGAAGTACCAATTTTAGAGGCACTTTCTTTTGTAGACCTTCCTTTAACCTTAAAGAAATTAGATTCAATACCTTCTATAAAAGAATGTGTAATTATTCAAACTTGCAACAGAGTTGAAATATTTGCAGCAGCAGAGGATGTAGATGTTGCATGCCATGACATTCAGGATTTTGTGATGGGGGAAAGCATTTCCCGATTCAGAGAGCAGTTACGTTCTAATGGAGAAATAAATAATGCTGATCTTTTAGAGAAAATAATAGAAAACGGAAAAAAATTCCACGATGTCATTGAAGTCGAGATTCATTCAAAGGCCTTGCATCATCTTCTTCGGTTAACTTCAGGATTAGAATCAATGATAGTGGGTGAAGATCAAATTCTTGGGCAAGTACGTGATGCCTACCATTTAGCATATGGTGCTAATACCGTCGGTCCATTTTTTAAAAATGTATTTGACAAAGCTATTCAAGTAGGTAAGGTATCTAGAACAAGGACAAATATTGGCAGGGGGGCAGTTTCAGTAGGCAGTGCTGCAATTGAACTTGCAAAATCATTATTTGAAGAGATAGAGGGAAAAACAATATTAATTGTAGGTTCTGGAGATATGGGAACTCAGATTGTGAAATCTTTAGAGAATCTTAAAGTTAAGAAATTAGTTTGTAATAGAACATTGAAAAAAAGTGAAGATCTCGCTCGAGAAATAGATGGTGAAGTTATTGGATTTAATAATATTGGGGATGGATTGAAGAAAGCAGATATCGTTATAACTGCTACATCAGCTCCACAAAATATAATAAAAAAAGCGGCTGTAAATAAAGGGATGGATGGTCCTAAGAAGGAGCTTGTAATAATTGATGTATCTATACCAAGGAATGTTGAAGATGATGTAGAAAATATTGAAGGTGTTCGTCTTTTTAATATTGATAGCTTAAAGAATATTGCAGATAAAAACCAACACTTTAGGGTAATGGAAGCTATAAAGGTTGAAGCAATAATCGAAGGGGAACTTTCAAGACTTGAAAAACAAATTTATCACATCGACGTTGAAAGTATTGTAAAGTCTATTTTTGGAAAATCTGAAGAAATAAGAAAAAAAGAGGTTGCTAGAGCCTCGAGAATGTTGGGAAATGGCGTAAAAAAACGAGAATTACGTATCTTAGATGACTTGACTAAAGTCATTATCAGCAGAACCATGTCACCTTTTGTTGAGAAAATACGGGAAGCCGCTGAAACTGGAGATAAAGATTCTATACGTTCAGCTGAAAAATGGTTTTTGGATTATCAAAAGGAGACCTAATATTGTTCCCAATAAGGAGAATGAGAAGGCTTCGAAAGAATTCTAAAATACGTCAATTAGTCAGGGAAACAGTTTTGTTGAAAAATGATTTAATAATGCCTCTTTTTATTAAAGAAGGAGATCAAAATCCTGAAGAAATCAAATCTATGCCTGGACAATATCGGATTCCTCTGAAGAATCTTAGAGATGAAGTTTCAGAGTTAGTTCAACTTGGAATTCCAGGTGTTATTCTCTTTGGAATTCCGTTGGTTAAAGACGACATTGCTTCTCAGGCGTATTCTCCTACCGGTATAATCCAAAAGGCAATTAAGGAAATTAAAGATGAAGTTGGAGAAGATCTTATTGTTATTACTGACGTATGTTTGTGTGAATATATGGATCACGGTCACTGTGGGGTGGTTAAGAATAAAGAAATAATAAACGATGATACAATAAAGATATTGCAGAAGGTTGCTCTTAGTCACGTAGAATCCGGGGTAGATATTGTAGCACCCAGCGATATGATGGATGGCCGAATAAAAGCAATCCGAGAGTCTTTGGACGCTGCAGGTTTTGAAAATACAATTATATTATCATATGCTGCCAAATTCGCTTCTAGCTTTTATGGACCATTTAGAGATGCGGCAGGATCATTTCCCATATTTGGTAATCGAAATACGTATCAAATGGATTCTAGCAACATTAATGAGGCTATTAAAGAAGCCTATTTAGATATTGAAGAAGGGGCAGATATTCTGATGGTGAAACCTGCTTTAGCTTACCTTGATGTCATCCAGAGAGTTAAAGACGAGTTTCATTTACCCACTGCAGCATTTAATGTAAGTGGGGAGTATAGTCTAGTTAAGGCAGCAGCTGAAAAAGGATATATTGATGAGGTTGCTGTAGTCCTAGAACTACTTACTTCTATTAAACGAGCTGGAGCTGATATCATTATTACATATCATGCTAAAGATGTTGCTAAATGGCTTAACGGAAAGTAGGCAAATGAGTTCAAAAAATTTTTTTAAAGAAGCTCAAAAGGTACTTGTTGGTGGGGTGAACTCACCTGTCAGAGCAATGAATCCATACCCTTTTTTCACAGAATATGGGGCGGGAAGTAAGATTTATGATATTGATGGAAAAGAATATTTAGATTATTGCCTAGCGTATGGGCCACTTATCCTTGGACATGCTCATCCATTAGTTTTAACAAATTTAAAGAAACAACTGGAAAGAGGAACATTATATGGTACTCCAATCGAACTTGAGATCAAATTTGCTAAAAAAATTATTAATCATGTTCCTAGTGCTAGTATGGTCAGATTTGTTAATACTGGTACAGAAGCAACAATGGCTGCTATAAGGCTGGCTAGAGGCTATACAGGAAGGAAAAAAATATTGAAGTTTGAGGGTGCTTTTCACGGTGCTCATGACAGTGTTTTGGTTAAAGCAGGGAGCGGGGCAACAACCCATGGAGTTCCAACTTCAAAAGGGGTTCCATCTGAATCAACTAAGAACACTATCATCGCTCCGTTTAATGATCTAGATTCTGTTGAACGCATTATTAAGAGAGATAAACTTGCAGCTGTTATTCTAGAACCAGTTATGGCTAATGTAGGATGCATCCTTCCCGATGATGGATTTTTACAGTCATTAAGAGAGATAACCGAAGATAATGATGTTCTCTTAATCTTTGACGAGATTATCACCGGCTTTCGTCTTTCGTTAGGTGGAGCACAAAAGTTGTTTAATGTTACTCCAGATATCACAACTCTAGGAAAAATCCTGGGAGGTGGCTTATCCATAGGAGCTATAGCCTCAAGTAAAGAAATTATGAGGCATTTTTCACCTTTGGGTGGAGTGTATCAAGCTGGCACATTTAACGGAAATCCATTGTCACTCACGGCAGGTTACACCACAATTCAGATATTGAAAAAAGATAGGATTTACAATAAACTTAATTCATTACGAGTTAAAATAACACAAGGGTTGGAGGATATTTCTCAGTGTTGTGATTTAGATGTAAAGATAAATGGTATTGGATCTATGTTCCAAATATATTTTACAGGTATTAATGTAAACAATTATTCTTCAGCGGTAAAATCAAACAAAGAAAAATTCTTGAAATTTCAGAGGGGTTTGTTATCTAAGGGAGTTTTTTTCCCGCCATCTCAATTTGAATGCAATTTCTTATCAAATACGCACAGCAAATCTGAAGTTAATACTACTATTGAAGTTTTTGATGAAGTTATGAACGTATTAAAATGAAATTGAATATAGGAACTCGGGGAAGTAATTTAGCTATTGCCCAAACAAATTACATTATGAGTCTGATAGTTGAGAAAAATCCTAATGTGGAGTTTAATATTGACATAATAAAGACAACAGGGGATAAGATTCTAGATGTGCCGTTAGGAAAAATTGGTGGAAAAGGAATTTTTGTTAAAGAGATTGATGAAGCTCTTCTCAATGGTAAAATTGATCTAGCAGTCCACAGTATGAAGGATATTCCTACAGACATAATAAAAAATTTAGAAATAGTATCTGTTCCTACTAGAGAGGACTCCTGCGATGTACTCATTTCTAACAATAATATCAATTTTGATGATCTCCCAAAGAAATCGATAGTAGGTACTAGTAGTATTAGAAGACAGGCTGAGATTCTTTTTAATCGAAATGATCTTTGTATAAAGAATATCAGGGGTAATATCGAAACTAGGTTGAAAAAACTCAACGACGGCCGTTTTGATGCTCTAATTATGGCTCATGCGGGTTTAAAACGCTTGGGATTTGAGAATATTATATCTCAAAAATTATCAAAGGAGAATTTTCTCCCTGCTGTTGGTCAAGGTGCAATTGGAATAGTAGCACAAAGTAACTCTGAGCATCGTGAACTTTTTCAGACAATAAATGATGAAAGAAGCATGCAGAGAATCTTTGCAGAGAGGGCTTTACTGAAACATTTGGGCGGTGGATGTCAGGTACCTATAGGAGTATGCACCTATATAAATCAAGAACTTTATATGAAGGCCGCAGTTTTTAGCTCTAATGGTAAACGAAAGATTGAAACAGAGGTCTATGGCAAACCAAAGGATTATAATAGAATTGGAATTAAATGTGCTAAGTCTCTCATTGATAAAGGTGGGAATGATATTCTAGTAAAGTTTTTATAGGTAACCAATTCACCTATTAAAATAAGAGGTAACTAAATTGTCCCTTTGGCAAGGAAAGCATGGTAGGAGAGCAGGTAAAATTCCGAAAGTTCGAACAAGGAAGAGAAAGTTTGAGATGGGGAGAGATAAAACTGAAACAGGATTAGGTGAAGAAAGGGCTAGAAATATTGACGTGCGTGGAGGAAACAGAAAGACGCGTTTGCTTGTTGCACAACACGTTAATGTAACAGACCCAAGTAAGAAAAGGGCCTCCAAGCTAAAAATATTAGGTGTTGTTGAAAATAATGCAAACCCCCACTTCGTTAGGAGGAATATCATCACGAAGGGTGCTATCCTAGAAACAGAATTAGGAAGGGTTAAAGTTACTTCAAGAACTGGACAAGATGGTATTGTTAATGCAGTTTTAATAAAGAAATAAAACGCTTAGGGGATTTGGAGGAAAACCATCAGTGTTAGATATTTTATTTTTATATCAATCATTTGGACTAATTTTATTGATTTTATTATCAGGCTTTTTTTCCGGTTCTGAGACTGCCTTAGTTTCATTAAATCGTATAAAAATAAAGAAGTTAGCTGGGGATGGCGATAAAAGAGCTAAGATCATTGTTAGATTGTTGAAGCATCCTAACAGATTATTAGCAACTATCCTTGTTGGAAATAATCTTGTAAATATCAGTGCTGCAGCTATAGCAACATCGATTGCAATAGATCTATTTGGGAGTAAGGGGGTGGGGATAGCTACCGGAATAATGACTTTTTTAATCCTTCTCTTTGGAGAGATTACCCCTAAAGGATATGCTTTAGCAAACTCTGAAAAAATTTCTCTTTCAATCGCGAGTCCTATGAGGTATCTTGTGAAGGTTCTATATCCATTAGTTATAATTCTAACAGTTTTAACTAAGCCTCTTATTAAAAAATTAGGTGGAGATTTTCGTTTTAGTCATTATATCACTGAGGACGACATTAAGATGCTTGTTGATGTTGGTGAAAAGGAAGGTGCAATTGAGAAGGACGAGAAAGACCTTATCCATGGTGTTTTTAATTCAGGAGATACAAAAGCGGGCGATATAATGGTGCCAAAAAAGGATATTAAATGTTTAGATATTAAAAAAAATATTTATGATGCTATTAAATTTATTAAAAAAATTGGTTTTTCTAGAATTCCTATTTATGATCAAAGCATCGATAATATTATTGGCATCCTTTATTCTAAGAACATCTTTGGACTTTCAGTTAATAATGATCAAAATGAGTCCTTTAATAGATTTTTGATTCCTCCCTACTTTATTTCTGAGAATAAAAATATTCATGATCTTTTAAGGGAGATGCAAGCGCATAAAATTCAAATGGCAATTATCGTAGATGATAAAGGCATCACTATAGGGTTAGTAACAATGGAGGACGTGTTAGAGGAATTAGTAGGTGAAATTCAAGATGAATATAACAATGAAGAATAAATATCAAATTCTAAAATTTACAATTAAAATTATAAGAGTACAAAAAATTTTACTTTATTAGCTTCGAGGGATTCCACTTTCACTTATTATTAATACGTCTTTAACAGCTTTAACAGCTGTAAAAGGTATTAATATCTTCCCATTATCATTGAGGCTAAAATGCTGTGCGTCTATATCGCTATTTGGACTAATTATAAGCATTATGACCTTTCCCGCAAGGGTCTCTACGGATAGATCACTTAATCGTCCTATTATAGTTCCTCTATCACTAACAACCTTCCTCCCTATTAGTTGTTTTGCAAATATTTTTGCCATTTCTTAATCTCCTTCCCATTAAATATTTGGGTATTCAACTAGTACTTAAAACTTCCCGTTTTTTTCTCTATATACAAGAGTAGGACGTGAAGATAAATGGGTTACTTTTGATACTACATCTCCTAAAAAAAATTCCCTAATAGATGATTTCCCTTTATGACCCATGACTATTAGGTCATAATTTCTTTTTCTGGTTTCTCTTAGAATTTCCTTAGGCGGATATCCTTCCCTAATTATAATTTTTGTGTCAATTCCGTTTTTTTTTAAAATCTCACTTCCCTCTTTAACGATTTTTTCTGAATCAGCTGATTTTAATTGTCCTTTTTTGGCTACATGAAGCACAGTCACTCTTGACTTTGAATGACTAACTATCTGTGGCATGAAAGCTATTGCATCCCTAGCGTAATCTGACCCATCTGTGCAAACAAGAATTGTATCTATCTCTTTAAGATTCTTAACAATAATTACAGGTCGCTTGGCATAATGGGTTATCTGGAAGGCAACTCCACCCAGTAGAAATTCGATAAAATTTGACCTACTGTGAGAACCAACAATAATTAAATCAAATCCACCACGCTTAGCTTCATTCAAAATACTCTTAGCTGGTTTTCCATATATTATCTCAATATCAAGATTTTCTAAATGATATTCTTCAGATACATCTTTTATTTGTTGTATACATCTATCTCTATCTCTTTTTGCTTCTATTTTATAATTGAGTTTAATATCTTCATAGAAGTTATACTCGTCGAGGGTTTCTATTACATGTAATGCAGTCAGTTTAGATCTTGTTATTTTAGCAAGTTTTGCAGCATAACGTAACACATTATTAGATTCTTTATCTCCTTTAACTCCAACTAGTATTTTCTTTATCATTTTCACTTCACTATCATAGCGTCTATAAATCTTGGTATTTTATAACCCTTTCTAGAAAGAATAGCCATTACTACTAGCCCTAGAATCATTCCAATTAGAATAAACATTTGGGTTATAACCATTATTTTAGATGCAATTTCTAATAAAATAATAGATTTCTCAGTCAGTATGTACGCAAGGTTTAAGGTTGCTCCAACTAATGCTAGGAGTATGGACCAAGATAATACCAATCTCACAGATGGACCTCTAACATAGCTGGTAGCTACAGCTCCAATCTGAGCGCCAAGGGTTGCACCAATTAACATAGTTAGAGCCATCATAATATCTACGTTTCCACTCATTCCATGCCTAATAGTTCCATATCCAGCACTAATTATTATTTCGAAAAGATCTGTTCCAACTGCTATTAAAGTTGGAGTACCAACTAGATAAACCAAAGCTGGAACCCGGATGAAACCTCCGCCAACTCCAAAGAAACCCGCTAGTATCCCCGTTCCAAATCCTACTATAAACACTATCCAAAAAGATATTCGTATCCTTGATGTCTTTAGACGAATCATTGGGGAAATCTCTAGTTTTTGGATACGTTTGGAAAATGATGAACTTATTACCTCTCTCGGTAATGCCTCTCCATTTTTTTTCATTTTATCTAATATTTTTTTAGATTTTCGTGTTTCTATTTGTGTGTAAATTCCAATGCTAAGTAGGATTATTAGAGAAGCTAATAAGACTACAATATCTGTCAGACCAGTTTCTTTGAAGTAATTGATTAGTTGAACACCAAGTTCAACACCCATCATTGTTGAAATTACCATAATTAATCCAAGTCTGATATCAACATTTCCCAATTGACGATGTCGGATAGTAGCTATTATTGATTTTCCTGAAATATGGGCAATGTCAGTTCCTACAGCTAGATGTGCTGGGATTCCAAAAATTATAAGTGCTGGCGTTACCATATATCCTCCTCCAACACCTATAAATCCTCCAACAATGCCTACAGTGAAACCTAAAAAAAGGGGGAATAATAAGTTTATTTCTACTCCAGAAATTGGGAAGAATGCCATTTTTATCGCTCAAAGTGCTCAATCTTTTCTATTTCAAGACCCAATAATGCAGTTATTTTCTCAGATAACATGCCTAGGGCGAATCCCAGTGCGATGATAGATGTAAAGCTAAACAATGCATAGTTACTCATATCTTCTCTGTAGAGCTTTATAATATGCCCTGAATTGTAGGCAGATAAAATATAGTTTATTATTATCAAGGATATAATTAACCAGAAAAAAAAATTAGCAAGCACCCTCTTTTCAATCATCTTTACACCAATTAACCATTCTCTATTTTACTGTAATAAATATCTTATAGTTTAGATTTAATCTTTTTACTTAATGAATACATTAAATAATTTGGTTGACTGGTTTAGAGATAAGGATGGTGTATTAGTCGCATTTTCAGGCGGAGTAGATAGTTCTGTTGTAGCCAAAGCTGCTTTATTGGCACTAGGAAAAAAAGCAATAGCAGCCACTGCTAATTCAGTCACTTTATCTGAAAATGAACTTTATAATGCTAAAAAACTTGCAAAAGAAATTGGAATCGAGCATATTATTTTTAGAGAAAACGAGTTTGAAAATCCAAATTTTGCTGAAAATCCAGTTAATCGTTGTTATTATTGTAGAAATACGCTGATTTCAGGTCTAAATGAAATCGCTAAACAGAAAGGTATTCCAGTTATTGTTGATGGATCAAATCATGATGATTTAAAGGCTCATCGTCCTGGAATGCTTGCAATGAAAGAGAATGGGGTTAAAAGCCCTTTTTTAGAACTTCAATTTGGAAAAAATGACGTGAGAAATATAGCCAAAGAGTTAAACCTTTCGGTTGCAGACAAACCTTCAATGGCTTGTCTCGCATCGAGGATACCCTATGGTGAGACAATAACTGTTGATAAACTTAATAAAATTGAAAAAGCAGAGAATTTTCTTAGAATATTGGGTTTTAAAGAATTTAGAGTAAGATTTCACGGAGGCATTGCCAGAATAGAATTGAGGGAACATGATTTGTCTAAAACTTTAAAAAATCGGCGTAAAATCACTACTTATCTAAAAGATGTTGGTTTCAGTTATGTAACTCTTGATCTGGAAGGTTATAGAAGTGGTAGCATGGATGAGGTACTCTAAATATCTTAAATTGATTAAACCAGATCTTTTAACCATGGCTTTAAGACAAAATGGGTTGTGGCTAATATTAAAGCACTTATTAAGGTGAAAAGGCCTAGATTAAAGGAGAAACCAGCGACAGATATTCCTAATGCAGTGGCGGCAGCGGGGGGATGTTCAGTATCGGTAACTACCATGAGTAAAACAGCCAGAGATACTGCAAAGGCATGGATATATGGAATCTGGATTATCTCTATAGTTGTCAACGAGAAAAATATAAATCCTGAAAGAATTCCAATAAAGTGTCCTCCCACTACATTCCTAAATTTTGCTGTATTACTATTTGGCATAGCAAATACTATAAACGCTGTTGCTCCTAAGGCAGCGATAATAACTGATTGATTTGCGATATTTAAGAATAGCATTACCACTACTATGGTTAAGCCAGCTAATGCACTCTGGAGGATATAACTTATGTAGTTATCTTTGAATTTTTCATCAAATATCATATTTTAAATTTATTTGTCAATTCAGCTTATATTATTATTTAGACATATAAACTCAGAATCTATAAATTCATGCTACCTGGGAGGTACTAATGTGTAGAGTTTTGAATGGTACAATATCTATAATGTATCATATTCGGGGTACCTCTGGCCTTACCTTATTGTCTGCATTGCTACAGTTATTAAACTACAAATGACATGGAATAAAATAACTTTTCAAAGGGGAATTATTATTATGAGTAATAATAATCACCAATAAATATATATATCATGAATAATACTTCAAGGCTGAGTGAACCTATACCTACTCAATTGAGGAATATGTTGTGACTAACGTTACTTGTTTAAAATGTAGAAACTGTGGGGATAAATACGAGATTCAGCCAATTAGCATATGTGAAGAATGTTTTGGTCCTTTAGAAGTAGAATATGACTTTGAACAAATTAGAGAAAATGTAACCAAAAGAGATATAGAGAATGGTCCAAAATCTCTATGGAGATATAAAGAACTCCTACCTGTGGGAGATAAAATTGTTGATTTAAATCCAGGATTTACTCCTCTTCATAAAGCAGATAATCTTGCAAATAAACTTGGATTAAAAGATTTATACATAAAAAACGATTCAGTAAATCCTACCTTCTCATTCAAAGATCGCGTGGTTGCTGTTTCTGTCTCAAAAGCTTTAGAATTTGGGTTCGATACCCTAGCCTGTGCTTCAACAGGTAATCTAGCTAACTCAGTTGCCGCTCATGCTGCTAAAGGAAAACTCAATTGCTACATATTTATCCCTTCAGATTTGAACATGGGAAAGGTAATTCAGACTCTAGCTTATGGGCCCAATCTAATAAGTGTAGATGGCAATTATGATGATGTTAATAGATTATGTACTGAGGTAGCAGGATATTACAATTGGGCCTTCGTTAATATTAATCTAAGACCTTATTACTCAGAAGGTTCTAAGACTTTAGGATATGAAGTAATAGAGCAGTTAGGTTGGGAAACTCCAGATAGAGCAATAATACCTGTTGGATCAGGTTCTCTTTTAACTAAGATATGGAAAGGTTACCATGAATTTCTTGATCTTGATTTGGTCGATGAAGTACAAACAAAGATAACAGCATCTCAATCAGAGGGATGTTCCCCCATTGTAACTGCATTTGAGTCCGGTAGCGACATAAAATCTGTCAAGCCTAATACAATTGAAAAGAGTTTAGCTATTGGGAATCCTGCAGATGGGTACTATGCATTGAGGGTTCTAAAAGATTCGGACGGTACTGCAGCAGCGGGAAGTGATAATGATATTATTGATGGGATTAAATTATTAGCGAAAACTGAAGGGATATTTACCGAAACTGCAGGGGGGGTTGTAATGTCCACTCTTAAAAAACTCGTAGAAAGAGGAGAAATAGATAAGGATGAAAAGACGGTTATTTATATTACGGGTAATGGGCTTAAGACTCAGGATGTTTTATCCAATTACATTCCTAAGGGTATAAGGATAAATCCGGATCTTAAAGAGTTCAACAATATTTTAGATACTAAATTTGCAAAAAAAAAAATTAAAAAGGAGGCGATTTAATGGCAATAGTGAGGCTTGCAACACCCTTAAGAAAATTCAGCAATGGAAAACCAGAGTTAAAAGTTGAAGGATCCACCCTGGATGAAGTAATTCATAACATTGATGTTAAAAGTCCTGGTTTTAAAGACAAGATTCTGGAAAATGGAAAAATAAAGAGATTTATTAATATTTATGTCAATAACGAGGATGTTAGACTTGGAAAGGAATTGACTACAAATGTTGGACAGGATGATACAATTTCAATTTTACCAGCTGTAAGTGGAGGATAACATGGTACTAATCTATAGTGAGCCTTTAGGAAAGTGGAAATGTGTTTTCAAGGAATGTAAAGCTGCGTGCTGTTCTAGTAAGCGAGAAGTTACAGCTGGAGATATCAGACGAATTGCAAATTCTACGGGATTAAATCCTGAGGAATTTGCAGATCTTAATGATGATAAAGGCCTTTTCAGACTTAAGAGTATAAAAAATAGTTGTTTCTTTCTTAGGGAAGATAGTTCGTGTAAAATTCATAAACTTGGAGTTAAACCTTTATTTTGTCGAATGTTTCCTTTTAAGTTTGATGGTATTATCTATGCAGATGAAATTGTGTTAAAAGTAAAGGCTATTAAAGAGTGTCCTGGTTTTGGGAAGGGATTAAATAAAGATGAAAAATTTGAGGCTTCTATAGAAGAATTAGGTAATCAGTTTGTTAAAGAAATTAAAGATTTTTTAAAGGAAAAAAAGCTAGATTCGAAGGAGTTCTTATAAATGACCATGGATTTAGAGGAGATAAAACGATACAGTAGACAACTTGTTTTGCCAGATTTTGGCAGTGTGGAGCAGCGGAAACTGAAAGAAGCTAAAGTTGCAATCACAGGTGCTGGAGGTTTAGGATGTCCAGTATCCACATATCTAACCTTAGCCGGTGTTGGTAGAATTGATCTAATTGATATGGATTCAGTAGACCTAACAAATCTTAATAGACAGTTTCTGTATGGTCCAAAAGACATTGGAAATGGTAAGGCTAGAAGAGCTGCTCAGGTTCTCAGAAATTTGAACCCTACTATTGAAATTAATGGTATAAATAGAAAGATTACGTATGAAAATGCTTTTAAGATTTTAAAAGGTTATGATGTCGTTGTCGATGGAACCGATAATTTCTCTGTTCGATATGCGGTGAATGATGCTTGCATGGTAAATAAAATACCCCTCTTTCATGGGGCCGTCTTAATGTATGAAGGTAGAGCTACAAGTATTATTCCTGAAAAAACGGCGTGCTTTAGATGTATTTTTCCAGAAGCCCCCCCTCAGGGAATGGTGCCAACATGCAGAGAGGCAGGTGTAATTGGATCGATGACGGGTCTTATAGGCTCTATTCAAGCAATGGAAGCTGTTAGGTATATAGTAGGACACAAAATAGGATTATTAAATAGACTTCTTATTGTAAATGCAGATACTATGGATTTTTATAAAGTCAAAATAGCTAGACGTGAGGATTGTACGGCGTGTGGTAGTACTTTTGTCCCCAAACCAGTTGATGAAGTTTGCGAAATCCCAGTTGAACCTAAAGTTAAAGGTGATAAATAAATGCAAATTACTGAGATCTTAGATATTCGTGGTGAGAAATGCCCAAACACATTTCTCTACACTAAAATTAAACTCGAAGAGCTTTCTTTAGGCGATGGAGGAGTACTAAAGGTGATATTAGATTATCCTCCAGCAGTTGAGAATATTTCTACTAGTATTAAGTCAGAAAAATGGGCATATAGAATTTTAGATGTTAAAAATGTTGAGGGAAATACCTACGAATTGTTGATAGAGGCTCCCTCAAAGGGGGATTAAAATGGGGTTTAAATGGATAAAGAAATTCGTGCTCATCTTGGAACTAGATACAACCTAGTCGGAGTTAAAATAATTACTGAGGGTAATGCATCCGCATCTAAAAAACCATCACGTCGTATGCGATTTTGTGAGATGGTACGACATGCAGCAGACTGTAATTCTTTTGAAGTTGAGGTAGAAGATTATTCCTGCCCAAATGCTGTAATAACTTTAGGATATGAGGCTCCTCAATTTGTTGATATTCAACCACGTATTAGTCCTGCCCAAACTAAAGTAGTCAAAATAGCCCCTTTGGATGAGCTTAAAAATCCTGATATTGTACTTGCCATCCTTAACCCAAGGCAGATAATGGAGGTATCTTCACTATTAGATGGTGTTAAAGCAGAATTCTCTGGAAGTATGGCCGTTTGTGGTGAGGGTACTGCTAAGCCCCTTATGGATGATAAACCTAATATTACTTTTCTCTGTGGAGGGGCCCGGACCTTTGGAGGATATAAGGATTCTGAGCTTGTTCTTGGAGCTCCACTAGAAGTATTTAAAGATCTTGCTTCAAAGATTGAGGGAATCTCTAAAACCTGCTCCGCTCTTTGTGGTTGTAAAACAAGTGATATTTCTCCTTACATTGTAAAGAGCTTTGAAAAATTGGGATTTGATAAGGGTATCGATTACTTCTTTGGTCATGTTAATGGTAAAAGTGTTCGAATTTATCTCAATAAAGATTTCAAAGGGAAAGTAAAATTTGTTACTATTCATTTACCAATCAAGGGAGAAGTGAAAGTTAAGGGCCCTCTTACTACTAAGAAGAGGGGTAAATGGACGGATGTTACTATAACTTTCACCGTTGGAGAAACTATTGATATTTACACTGGTAAAGGATTAACAGAGGCTATTGAAGATATTATTGAGAAGATTAAGGTTTCAAATTAACCTTTTTTTTTATTAATTTATCGATGACTTAAAAAAATATCAAAGGTTCTTGAGATAATAATCTAGGCTTGAATTATATAACCAGTTTTTTTTCCTATCTTAGGACTTTAAGTATTTTATTTAATGTGCTTCTTTAATTTTTTTTTTTTATTGCAGTCTTCATATTAGAAATCTCACTTAGAGCATCTATTACTTGTTTAATTTCCTTATCTGTTAAGCCATAAATACTAAGTTTTACGTGCTTACTCAAACCTTTATGAAGACCAACTATTCCACGTTTTAGCATTTCTTCAGCCAAGAAAAATCCTCTACGTTTATGATGCTTCGATATGTTCCAGAAATCGGGAGTCTCAAAATGTAAGAGGTGATGGGCATGAGGTCTTTCACCTAATAGCATGATATCGCCTAAGTCTTCAACATCATCAATAAAAGTATTTATTTTCTTCTCCCAAGATGGCCATTTTTTTACCCTTCTCTTCACCTCCGGGAAGGAGAGAACTGAACTCACTAGAGGTAAGGATCCAATGCTACATCCAAATATATTTGGGATTTTTTTCCCAAACGCCCGCCCTGTCCAGTCAGGGGTTATCTTTGATAGAGCAAATGTATCCTTATTCCATTCATAAGTGGTTACCAAGTATCCTAGAGGACCAATAGAAGCCATACTTTTATGAGCTGATAAGGTTAGAAAGTCAGCTTTTAATTCCTTCATATTGATAGGTATTACACCACCTGTGTAAGCAGCGTTTATCATAAATGGGATTTCTTTATCGTAACAAATTTCTCCTATTTCTTTTAGAGGAGCAATATTCCCAAAATAAGGGTCTGCATGTGTAACTGCCACCAATGCAGGTTTACCTACCTCAGCTATTTTATCTTTAATTGCATCAGGAGTTACTCTATATTCAGGGTACCCTGTATGAGGAGGTTCTACTATTTTGAGACCACACATTTCAGCAGCTATACTTGTTGAATAATGACTATTGGGATCGCCAATTACAATTTTTTTCCGTTTTTGATCTTCTGCTACGTCATTCACTCCCTTCATCACTGCAAATTGTGATGCTCTACATCCAAATGTATGCTCTGCAACATCACCTCCAAAAAATTTGGCAATTTGCTCTAAATGCGATTTTATTGGAGGCTTGGTTATTAAACTACTGCGTCCCTCAATGCAATCAAAACATAGGTCATAACCTACTTCTGCCCAGCCCTCATCAAAAAGCTTATGTTGGACTTCTTTTGGAACTATTCCACCTCTCATTAGTGGATTAATTATTAATTTGCCCTTATATCTAAATTCCACTTTATCGCCGTCATTGGTTTATGAAGTACCTAACGATAAAAAAGTTAAATTCAAATAAATAATTTTTTAATAAATTCACACATAATTTTAATATGGAAATAGGAAATCTTAACAAATATTATTTCCCAGATTTCTGAAAAAGCATTTAAATCAACGCGAGAATAATATACGTTGTAATGACAATTCTATGTGATAAATGCCAGTTCATGAAGAAATACATGACTGGCAATAAGGAAAAAGTAAAGGATTTATACTTTATTGAAGAGGATAAACTTGACATTCAGGAAGGGCTATATATGTTTTATAAATGTGAGAAAAAGCAAGAGGCTGTAAAAGATCCAACTAACTGTGAAGATTTTGAGCCCCTTAAAATTTCCTCAAGGGATAACAGACAAAGCTGCGATACTGGTTTTGAAAACATATTTTCCACTTTATCAAAATTTGGTGGTAATTGGGGTAAAAAGTAACCAAATTATATTCTCATCGTATAATTGTTATGTTTATTATATCTAAATTCTGAGTAATAACTGAAAATTTTATTTAAAGGTATATCTAGATGATGGATGTTGAGGACAAGAGTACCCTGTTAATGTGTACTTTGGCACATGGTCTAAATCATGCTCAGATATTAATTATAGCATCCCTTTTACCTATATTTAGGGAAATATATAATCTAAGTTACCTTAGTACCGAAGCTATCATTTCTACTTATCTTCTCTTTTATGCTCTTTTCAATCCACTCTCAGGTATAATTTTTCATGGAATCCCTAAGAGACTTCAGATAGCATTGGAAAAAATTATAAGTGGAGGGGGACTAGGGATTCTTTCAATAACCCATGGATACATCCCGCTTTTGGCTATACACGCTTTTCTTGGTTCTGCTGGCGGCATTTATCATCCTGCAGGAACTTCCATTTTAGCTGATAAATACAATAAACAGATTAGGGGGAGAATAATGGGGATTCATGGATTTGGAGGTAGTTTAGGAATGATCCTCGGCCCCTTATTCATAGCGTTTTTTATTTCAAAGTTTGACTACCATTATGCTTTGAATATTTTTATTGTAATATCAGTCTTATTCGGGCTGATTTTTCTTTATTCCGTCAAGGAACATAATCAACAGAAAGATGGTCGCAATATGGTGGACATATTTAAAAATAAAAGATTTCAGATCGTTGTAATAGCCTTTGGTTTAAGGGATTCAGTATTCTGGGGTATTAAGGCGTTTTTGCCAATATACGCAGTATCTGTTTTTAATTTTTCTCTCACATCTGCAATTTTTCTATTGGGTCTTTTACCAGTGATTGGTCTCATTTCAAATATTATTGGTGGATTTCTAGCTGACAAGTTCAATAGGATTAAAATTATAAAAGGTGCAATTATGCTAACTACTCTATCCCTTGGAGGATTTTATTTTTTATCTGGAAAAGATGCTTTTTTTTTATTAGTTATATTGACCTCTTTTGGAATATACATGACTCTCCCAATCTTTGATGCGATTGTTGCAGATATTTCCTCGAAAAATGACTACTTTAAGAGCTATGGGGGGATGTATGGAGTTGGCTTCTTCTTAGGAGCTCTGG
>Ga0187833_10002390_pt1 | contig 20182 bp, 18 predicted proteins | sample ETNtaG_37_FD_167968 | JGI IMG/M metagenome (GOLD analysis project Ga0187833, IMG submission 167968) | Marine microbial and viral communities from oxygen minimum zone, Eastern Pacific Ocean - ETNP2014_SV_400_PacBio MetaG (Illumina Assembly) | ecosystem: Environmental > Aquatic > Marine > Hypoxic...
CCAGTCGATTCGGATCTTGGTAGTCTTGCCCTGCTGGCTGGTCGTCTCTGCCAAATCTGACGGTAGAGCACCGAGACGCTGCTGCAGATGCTAGTCGACAATGCATCGAGTCAGAGGTGAATTGCCTCTGGATCCTCAATGGCAGCATTGACCTTGAGCTTGCCACCGCACTTCTCACATTTCTCGATCGGGCCCCGTTCGGATCAATGGAGAAAACTCGCTTCAGCCGCTGGGCCCAAGTCATGAGCCCATTAAGATCTGCAATAGATGCCCGACGTCATGTTGGGCACCTATTAGGTCTAGCCGTCAGTCTTCACGCGTTGGTCACCATACGGCGTATCGTCCTCTGCGTCCACCACACCATCGTTGTCGTCATCATCGTCATCGAAGTTCCCTGACGTGTGTTGGGTTGCGTCCTGGTCGTTCTGCCAGATTGGATGAATCATGACCGTCGAGCTTTCTGCATGGATCCGGTGTGCCACCAATGTCCCAATACGGGAGTTTCCCGTGATGGTAGTTGCCTTTCGTTGAGCCCTGCTTGTCAAACTGGCGAAATCTCATTCTCCATATGAGAACTCCCAGATGAGTCTTCGCCTTGAGAGAGTTAGTGATTAAACAACTCGTCTTCGCTTTCTGTAAAATGCGGTTGGCAGTGGCTTCCTTAACATCTGACGGAACGACCAGATGAGCGTGTACAAAGAACTCCGTGAACTGAGTGACCTTGTCCACAGGTTCTAGAATGCCGTCGACCTCACATGACAGAGAATTCCATGGCAGTTTTGAAGCACGAGCGATTGCTCGAAACGACAGTATGAAACAATCCGCCACGGCTGCGACAAGAAGAGTCTCAGGCGACCAGCGATCACCCGGCCCTCCAAACTCTGCAGGAGGGGCGGTTTGTAATGAAGGGAGGTCTTTGCTCTCCAGCCCGACTTCTCCTTCGGAAGCAGCAAGTGCCTGAACCTTGTAAAGATGTGGATATTCTTTCATGTCGCCTCCAATTACAGGACCGGATAGTCCTGGAATATGCGATCGAACGCTTGTCTGAATTCAGCCCGTTTTCGAATCGGGTCCATATCACCTGGTGGCGTCACCAGCCGGCTCATGGATCCTTCGTATATCACCTTGAGTGATCCGTTAGTTGCCAATTGGATCACTGCATTACCCACCTGTCTGGGAAACGATGCCATGCTGATTGATCCACCAAAATCCTTCGATCTGGATGCCGCGTCCTGCTCCGAAACATTTTCGGGCTCGGAGCGATCCGCTGCTTCCAGCTTGGTGTTGTATGTAAGCCACAAGTCCGGCTGACTCGATCTCGTGAGACCTTTACCTATGAGGACCGCCGCCAACTCTTCCCGAAACAACTGTTCCATCGATGACGGCAGATGAGTCGAAGATTGTCCAAATTCGAAAGTGCGGTACCGCGAATAGTCTACTGATGCATGCGGATCGGTCTGCACCTGTGTTGAGATGGATTGGCAGGCTGCACCAACCAAGCCCACAAGCAGAAGAGATAAGAATGTGCGTGCGGTTCTGGGATTATTCAATCTGATCACTGGCTGTTCTCCTATTCCGTAGTTGTCTGCTCATTCCGGGCTGGTCTAACGGTTGCGTCTGGCTGTCACGATCCTTTTAACCCTGAGTTCTGAAGAATCCACATCAATTGGGCACCAGTGGCTGAAGGCAGACTGTATGAGGTTGATGGCGACAAATCCTGTAAACAGGTAGATGTAGACGTTGACGATTCGTTCGTGAATTCATACTGCATTGGGTATCCGTATTAAGAAGGTGAGTTGCCGTTCTCGATTACTTCTAGATAGTCCTTGAGCAAAAGCCATGCCAGTAGATTGCACGGTCAGGTGTTGCGTGCTTGGAACCCACTTAACTGGTTGTATTTAAGTGCATTTACCGGATTCTGAGTTGCTGGTATCCGATGTCCGAAGAGCATGAGATCGACTGATTGCACTAGCGATGACCAGAGCTGACGTGTCATTTCTGGCGTTATAGCCAAATATGGCGCTTTAGCATGACTGCCTGAGACAACCAGTCCGGATGGCGTTCGGGGGTGTTGAGGTGTATTGGGATGATAAATTGCTCACTGCAGGCATCGATAAGAGCTATCGGATGGCGTGCTCTTTGTTGTTGCGAAATTTCCTGGCCAGTTCGCGGATTGCTCGCTTGGCCAGGTAGGTGCTGATCCACTCGCCCAGGTCATCAATGCTTGTCGGACTTGGTTCCGGCGGTATGCGCTTGAAGCGAGTCAGAACCCAAGTCTCCCTGTTGATTAGGAAATGCTCGATCTGGCCATCAAGATGGGCTCTTATGTCTCGGTAGTTATCTGGGGTAACCAGGTCATTACTATCCATTGATGCGACCGAATCAGCTGTCTACTCAATCTGGGCCATGTGGCTGTTCCCAAGGAAAGGAGCAAAGCTCATGCCATCAGCATCGTAGCAGTATTCTCTGAAACACTTTGCAGCGCTAAGCGATTGTATTTAATGGTGTTTCTATTCGTGTACATCTATGAGCGGACTGGGTGACGGAGGGCAGATTATATTGAGACTGACATACCTGACGTGTCATAATTGTCCTCACCAGCCATAAATGACCATGTAAGAGCTTTGCCATACCTCCCGAAAAGACCGTCCGACATCCCTCAAAACATGCTCTGGAAGCGCTGGCAAGTGTGGACGATCCTGCGATCCTTCTGGATCAAAACTATAGCATTGTGGCTGCAAACGAAGCCTATCTCAGTGACATGGGTGCGGATAGAGAATTGGCCGGGCTGCATTGTTACCAAGTTTCTCATGGATTTGACCGGCCCTGCGACCAGGCCGGTGAATGCTGTCCGCTCAAGGCAAGCCGCGCGTCCGGACATAAGGAACGGATGCTCCATGTGCACGTATCTGCCCACGGACGCGAGTTTGTTGATGTTGAAATACAGCCGTTTCAAGATGGAGCGAGCAGCCCTGAATGTTTTCTGGAGATTCTACGTCCAACCCTTATCGCAAGTGCACAACCCTCACCGTCCGGGCTGGTTGGTACGTCGAGAGCATTTAACGGGATGCTGGAACTGGTGCAGCGCGTGGCGGCAGAGGAGACACCGGTGCTTCTGTTGGGTGAGTCTGGCACGGGCAAGGAATTGATCGCCAGGGCCATACACGAGGGAAGTAACCGAGCAAAAGAGCCGTTCGTCCCCGTTGAGTGCTCAGGGCTCACCGAAAGCCTGTTTGAAAGTGAACTGTTTGGTCATAGGAAAGGAGCATTTACGGGGGCCCACTATGACAAACCAGGTCTTGTGGAATCCGCCCACCAAGGCACCCTGTTCCTGGATGAGATTGGAGAAATGTCGCCCCAGTTACAGGTAAAGCTGCTGCGCCTGCTGGAAACCCAGACCTCTCGCAGGGTCGGCGAGATTGAATCCAAGTACGTGGACTTCCGTCTGATCTGCGCCACAAACCGAGATCTTAACGAGATGGTGCAACAGCGAACGTTTCGAAATGATCTGTTCTTCAGAATAAGTGCATTCCCCATCGCGTTACCCCCTCTTAGTGACAGGACAGAGGACATCGGTTTGCTGGCGACTTCGTTATTGCAGCGAAGTTCGGACAAGCGTTCGCTTAAGCTTTCCGATGAAGCACTGAAGTGTCTGCAGAGCTACTCTTTTCCTGGAAATATCAGAGAACTACAGAACCTGCTGGAAAGAGCAAGGATTCTGTCAACGGGTGATGTGCTTCTGCCGGAACACTTTCCAGGTGTCTGCACTCCGGAGAACGATCAAACAGATCGATCCGATGCAGAGCCGTCAGTTGCGCCACCTAACCCCGGATTCAATATTGACGGCGTGCAACCTCTGGATCGTGTCGAACAGCAGTACTTGCAGTACATACTGGAAACTTTTCCCGGCAAGAGGGCAGATTTAGCCGTGGAATTAGGTATCAGCCTGCGAACCTTGACGAGGAAAATAAGACACTTGCATTCGAGTAAGGCTTAGAGCGCCTACTTGAATACATCCTGATCAAGTCGTCCCGTCGAACTTCTGCTTTGCCCGCATGACTGCGTTGACGACTTCGCCATCAGTGGGCGGGCTGCTCTTGCCGTGGTCCGTGAGAAAGACATCGTAAATCTCCATGGCACGCAGGGCTAACTCGGTTGAGTTGTCCGCTTCTTCACCGCGTAAGCACTCAGGATGCTCGTGTAAGAACATAGCAGCGGTTTTTAGCGCTGCATGCTGGTCGCGGTCCCGTTTGCTGGGGTAGCTGAACCGCCAACGCTGCGTGTGCTGGGTAACCAGCGCTTTATCGTCTTCAGTCAAGGCAATACCGGTTGCTGCAAATATCCGGCAGTCGTAGCTCCGGCACGTTAAGGGACGATGAGCATAGATAGAACACTTCGCATCCACCAACATAGGACAGCAACCATGCTCATCAAAGCCCAAAACCACGTTACCCCCAGGCTTACCGGGCGCGGGAAACTGGAGCTCTTTTGGTATCCGGGCGAGGGTGCCTGTTTCTTCAGGCCCGATGTCGATGAAATAGGACGACCGACAGCAGGCGGTGCAGTCGCCACAGGGCACGTCAATGCCCCTGTCTTTCGCCTCGGCACTGCGTATACGACGAAGCCACGAAGAAAACGGGCCAGCCGGCAGATCTTGGTGGTCAGTGGCCAGGACATCGAGTTTGGGATCGTTACTCATTGCGTGGTCTATTTTGACTTGACCGGTTGTTCCAGAGTCGAAATTGCGCTAGTGTGTCACCCAGCCATTCTCCAGACAAGGTACGAATATTCAATGTTCGAATACGATCAGGAAATTGTTGATTCACTTCTCTCCGATAACGAAAACTTCCAGTCTCTCTACCAGCAACACCACGAACTCAAAGAACAGGTGATGAACGCCACAAGTGGCATCCATCCTCTGGACGATCTGACCCTGGGCAAGATGAAGAAGCAAAAGCTACTTGCCAAGGATAAGATGGCGATCCTCATCGAGCGGTACCGCCAGGCTCACGCCTAGGCCAGTTCCGCCTCGGGCGCCGCCAGACAAGGCGACAGACGCTGGCCTAAATAAACGGATACCGACACACACTTCTAGAAGAAGTGCTTCACCTTGTCTTTGTAGGACCGGCTCATCTTAAGTGACCCACCACCATCCAACACCAGGTGGAACTCCCCGTTCATGTGGGAACACACTTTCACCACGCGATCCGAATATTCGCAGAGAAATGTCTGGTAGTTGTTCGGAGAAGGCGAGCGAGGGAGCCGAATGAGCAATGGTACCGATCCTCCAAACCCATTTGTGCACTTCGTAAGCTCATATGTGTCCAGTCCACCGGGCTAAGGTTCATCGCCGCAAGTCGACGCTCGTTATGTTGCCCGTTTTATATGCCCCCTAAGTACTCATGGAAATGGAGTAAAATGATGTCCGAATTTCATCTCATGGCGTGAGGGAAACATGATGGCATCCGACACTCCGGTATCAGCTCTCTTTCAACCCACACCTTTCAAAGGTACGACCAGCTTTCGCAGACTGCAAAGCGCATCGGTTTCCAGAATCCTAAAGCAATCAGTAACGATGGCGCCGAGGGGCACATGCAGTGCGTGGGGAATTCCGTTCGAGATCAAGCGGCCGCTGCTTGTCAAAGATACACCCGTTACTGTCGACATGGACCAGCTGCGAACCCAATGGCTGGTATTCATGCACACCACGGATCTGGCACGGGTGGACTGGAACCAGCATGGATTCATCGACGCCAGCCCCGGTGCCGGTAGGCTTGGCGAGCACGTAGCAAACTACGTGATCACCTACAGTGACGGCAGTGAAGTCTCTGAGCAGATCAGAAGACGTCACCAGATCGGTATGCTGCAACGGGGTTGGGGCGAGAACTGTTTCCAGGCTGTGCCGATGCAAAAGCCCAATCCCATGCGTCCTCCCCACGAGCAGCTTTATGAAAGCCAGAAACGCGCCGGCAGTATCGGTTGGGGTTTCATGCAGACGCGTGCGCAGACACGAGACGATGGTGGCTGGTGCAATTGGCTGTGGGCGTGGGAGAATCCCCACCCTCGAAAAGCCATTGCCTCTCTTCGCTTGGAACCGGTGCGTGGTGCCATCATCATATCGGCCATCGCCAACGGCCAAGCTTCGTCACTGCCGCTGCGCTGGGAGTCACGACGCAAGGCGGTGCTGCGCTTACCGAAAAGAGTGACGTTCGATCCAGCCCTCGATGAAGATGGATTGCTGACCCAGATACGGCTGGATATGGGTCAGGTGATCTCCGCACAACCACGCTTCGAGTATCCTAATGACCGGTGGCATAAAGGGTACAACAATGAGCCGCCAAAGGTCTCGAGCCGGGAAGTGCTGGTCGAGTACAGCGCCCACCCTGACGCCTCGTTCCACCTCTCTGGCGGCATTTCTGTGCCCGTTAGAAAGCTGTCTTCGCCACGGGGCGGCGGCGGGCTCAAAGCAGTCAGCAGTGCGTCCCGTCGAATCAAACTGCGGGTGATCGACAGGAAAACCCGGCAACCGGTGGCCGCTAAACTACATGCCCATGGCGAACTCGGTGAATACCTTGCGCCGTGCGACCGACATCGTATTCCCAACCCGGCCTGGTTCGAAGACTACAGCTCCGATTACATCCACGTCGATTATCTTTCCGGGAGTCTTCACTACTGCACCTATATACCCGGAGAAACCAGCATCGATCTGCCGGTTGGCAAAGTCTACCTGGAGGTCAGCAAGGGATTTGACGTCACGCCCGTACGTAAGGTCATAGATGTAGCCGCAGCGACACGCACGGTAACTATTACCGTCGACCGGGCATTGGGCTGGCGCGAGCGCGGTTGGGTTACCGCGGATACCCACGTACATTTTCTCTCGCCGCCAACAGCTCAACTGGAGGGCGCCGCCGAAGGAGTCAACGTGATCAACTTGTTGGCCAGTCAGTGGGGCGAGTTGATGACCAACGTGGGCGACTTCGACGGTAAAAGCACCTACGGTTCCAGGCAATCGGGTGGTGATGGTGAATACCTGGTCCGAGTAGGAACGGAGAACCGTCAGCATGTAATGGGTCACATCTCCCTATTGGGTTACAGCGGCGACATTATCAGCCCCATGTGTACCGGTGGTCCCGACGAATCAGCCCTCGGTGATCCTGTTGCTACACTGATGACGGAATGGGCCCGTCGCTGCCGGGACCAGGGAGGACTGGTGGTATTCCCCCACTTCCCGAACCCGAGGGCAGAACACGCAGCGACCCTGATTCACGGGGATGTGGATGCCGTGGAGATGACTTCCTGGGGTGACCTGTACAGTGGAATCAATCCATACTCCCTGTCCGATTGGTATCGATACCTCAACTGTGGATACTTCTACCCAGCCGTTGGCGGCACCGACAAGATGAGCGCCGGCACGGCGGTGGGCACCATCCGTACCTATGCGCGCATCCCGGATAACGACGAGTTTACCTATCAGGGGTGGATGGACGCGGTGCGGGGAGGACACACGTTCGTAACCTATGGACCCCTTATGGAGTTTCGGGTAGATGGCAAGGTGCCCGGCAGTTGGATCAACATGGGCAGCACGGGTGGCAGCGTAGAGGTGGAATACGAAGTGGCCAGCACAACCATGCCCATGAGCCGCGTAGAGTTGATCGTCAATGGCGAGATCAGAGAGAGCAGGACCGTTTCCCGTAAGCAACTCAAAGGAAGCTGGTCCATCAAACTGGCGCGCAGTTCATGGCTGGCACTGCTGGTACGCGGGTGTCAGGAGGGTCGAACGGAGATGATCGCCGCTCATTCCTCACCGGTAATGGTCAGGATGACGGGCTCCCCCTTCTTTGCAGCCGCGGATGCGGTGACCATACTGGATCAGATCGAGGGATCGCTGGCCTATCTCGACACGGTGGCTACGCGAGCAGATGCTACTGCATACAAACGCATGCGCCTGATCCTGACCTCGGCTCACCGAAAACTCCACAACGAGATGCACAGGAACGCGCAATGAATGACACAGCAGTTCTGCAGGATGGTGAATTACTGCTCTGGCCCAGTGGGCCGGTGCAGGCCGATGGTGACGAACTGACCGACATACCGGCGTTGACCGTCCACCTGCCGCCTGCAGGGCAGCATACCGGCACCGGCATCATCATCAACCCGGGTGGCGGCTATCGGATTCTGGCTTCCGATCACGAGGGCCTTCAGGTCGCCCGCTGGCTCAATCGACAAGGCATCGCAGCGTTCGTCTTAAGATACCGCCTGGGTCCTAAATACCACTCTGACGTATCGCTGCTGGACGGCCAACGGGCGATGCGGTTGGTGCGTTCCCGGGCAACCGAGTTCGGATTGAGCCCGGAGCGGATCGGCATGCTGGGATTCTCGGCCGGTGGCCATCTGACCGTTGCCGTGGGTACCCGTTACGATGGTGGTGACGCGGGCGCCACGGACGCCGTGGAACGGGTCAGCTCCCAACCGGATTTTCTGGTGCCCGTCTATGCAGTGACCAACGGCAAAAAGCGCGGCAGGAAAGCAGATGAATACACGCCTGCGGATGATCGGGTCAGTGCCGAAACGCCGCCCGCATTTCTGGTGCACACGCATGAGGACGGCGTTGTGCCGTCGGATCAGTCAATCCTGTTCTATCAGGCGTTACATAAGCACGGTGTCAACGCGGAGATGCATGTGTTTGGCTATGGTGAACACGGTATTGGATTGGCCGCCGGCGATCCCGATGTTGCTGCATGGCAAACACTGCTGATGAACTGGCTCCGACGCGGGGGTTTCCTGACCGACGGAGCCAGGATCGCAGTCCGTGGCAAGGCAACGCTGGATGGTACCGTGATGGGCATGTTCTGGGTAACCCTCGTCCCCATCAATGCAAATGCACCCATCGCCCGGACGAAAACCGATCGATCTGGCGACGGGCAATTCGAAATAGATGCAGGGCACGGTCCGGTGGCGGGCCGGCACCGAATAGAAGTACGCCACATCAGTGATCAGTATCCCCATGTCGCAACCGGGGTGTATACCATCGACGATGCAGCGTGTTACGCGCTGGAAGCGGATGTCACAGAGGGCGGATTCCTGCAGCTGCAATTGGACAGTCGTACCCACCAGGTGTGACTCGGACTACGGTACCTAACGGCTACATGATGGCGCAAGGCACGAACTCATTACCATTATTTACTTCAGCCTCACTTCCTCAAGTACCGGCAGGTAGAGGCTATTGAACAGCATCTTGAAGGTGCGATGTGGTTGTGCCCGTTGTTGGGCATGAAAGCCTATCAGAGTGATGCGCCCGTTACCCACTTCCAAATCCACCGCAGCGACGCGATTGGTCAGCAGTTCGGCTCCCTTCAAGTATCCGCTCAGCAGAATATCTTCCGGCTGCCTTGGATAGGATGCCAGCACGCGTCGTGTGAAGCGGCCATCCGGCACGGAGGTCTGAAATGCCGGGGACTTACCGAAGTAACCGGCTTCTTCCGCCCGCATACCGTAGTTGGCGGGATGTTCCGTGTTGATGTTCAGTCGCAGCATCGAACCGGGGCAGGAAAAACGGCTTGCCTCCACCTTCTGCAACACGTTGGTAACCGGTAGCTCGAACAGCTTGATGAGATAATCAGCGGAGGAATCCAAAGCCACCACGTGACCACCCCCCTTCACCCATTCGACCAGCGCTTTGCCTCCACCTTTACCTATACCGCCGGTGTATTCGGGCGGCAGAGGAGCAGATCGAAACGAATTGGTTGCCGACGCCTGACCTGATTCGAGGGTGCTCTGGGCCACATCCGGGAACAGAATGACATCCACCTCTGCCAGTTGGACATCTGTAAAGTCCGCATTGTGAAGATTGCGGTAGTTGAAATCGTTCTGCTCAAGCAACCACCGGGTCCAACCTTCATCCATATTGGCAATCCAGGGCTTGTATAAGCCAACCCGGGGCGCGGTAACCTGCAAGGCACTGCCCTTCATGGCATCTTTCAACGGGGTTACCGGTACGTTCAACGAGCCGAACAGGGAATCCCACTCCTGGGCGGTCCTCTGATCGGCGGGAACGTAGATGTCGCCCTCCTTAGCGGAACCGTTTGCTGACTGCAACCAGTAGAAATCAATATTCTGCTGCAGCATTTTGTTCATCGCTTTGAATACGGTATCGGCACTGTGGGGGACGAGAAAACCCTTTGTGTTACGCTTTATGTCAGGGGGTTGTGGGCTCCTGGCCTTATCTATTCTCGACAGTTTGCCCTGCCACGCATCTTTGATCTCCTTGACCTCCACTCCCAGCAAGAGCGGCAAGGACCACGAGGTCACGTCATAGGGGGGATAAATGTCGCTGTCCACAGACGCCTTCACCCTGGGGTAGCGCTGCTTTCGGAGCATGGTGAGGAGGAATGCACTGTAGGGTTGTGCAGCGGGAATCACATAGCTGCCCTTGTCGAAGTGCATTCCCTCTACCAGTATCTCTCTGTCGGCGCTGTATACTTCGATACCGTGTTCGATCAGGAGGTCAATCAGCAGCCCTGCTGCCATTTCATCGTGTTGGGCAGTCGGCACAACGTAGGAGTAAGGGTCGCCACTATAGCCTCGATCGATGGCTTCTCGAGACATCTTGTAGAAGTTGAACAGCAATTCCTCGCGATGGATGGATAACGCTTCCAGGTACGCCAGCGTCGCTGTCATCTCGTAATTCATGATGTCCCGCAGCCGCCACCAACCACCTGGCCAAGGTGAGGGATAGTTGCTTCTGCGACCATATTCCGGCAAACCTTTTCTGCCGCCACGAAGTTCCTGGGGCTCCACGTAGATCGGGGTCGCAATTCTGACGCTGGCGGTCTCGGTTAACAGGCCCGTCACATTCTTCCACCAGGCCGTGTTGCGCGTTCCCCCGGGCCAGTAGCTGTCGTAAATCATATCGCTGCCAACTCCCAACATGCCCTGTTCCTCCAGGCGCATCGCCATCAGGGTGCCGAGCAGATCAGCCTGTCTGAAGATCAGAGAGTGAATTTCGGGTGCCAGGGGATTCGTCTGCGGGGGTACGAATATCCTCGGACCGTTGAGTGACATCTGGTGCTCATCCAGAAACACCTGCGGGTACCACTCGTGGTAGAGCACCCGGTTGAGCAGCTTCGACTCCTTCTGAGTCAGCATATAGAAGTCCCGGTTATTGTCGTGGCCGACGTACTTGTGATAAAGCCACGGCATGGGACCACCTTCGAACGGAGTGTCCAGGTATTTGTTGTACCAGTCGATGACCATCACCTGTCCATCCGGATTGAGGGATGGCATGACCATCAGGATGACATCATCCAGCCAGGTCAGGACTTTCGGGTCCTTTGTGGTCGCCAGCCGGTGCGCCAATTCCAGCAGCATCTGGGTCGAGCCCACCTCGGTGGAATGGATGGAGCAGGTGATCATTGCGATGACCTTGCCTTTGGACGCCAGCTCACGCGCTTCCGCAGCCAACAGTTTCTTTAGATTGGCGAGTTTGGCCGATAGGTCACGGTACTGGTTCAATTTCTTCATGTTGGCAGGAGAACTCATCACCACCAGCACCATGTCGTTATCAAGGGTGGATTTGCCCACGTCCACGATCCGTACACGATTGGATTCGCCGGCTAGATAGCGAAGATACTCAAGCACCTTCGGATAGGGCGCTAGATAGCGATCTTCACCCAGGGTTCTATTCAGATACGAGGAGGGATCCTGCACCGCAGCCCATAGGGGCGCTGCAAAAGAACTGCATGCAATCAGCAAAGTGAATAGAAGACATCTTGTTAGCATAGCTCCTCCGCAGCTTGACTGGCTGAGCACGACGTTACGAAGGCCTGTGCTATCCCCTTATAGCACTTCTTCTATAGCTTGTAACCAGCCATCGATATCGAATCCGAACGGACCGGGACCACACTGAAAGGTGACCTCCCCGGCTTGATTTACCACGTATAGCCGTTCCGGAACTGCAGCATAGGCGGTGTCCGTGCTGTTATCCATGTCATCCAACAAGGTCGGCATGGCCAGCTCCAGATTGAGCACACAGGCCTCCGCCACATCTGCTCTTTCGTCCATCGACTTGGGTTGATAGAAAATCACATCGTCCTTGAGGTTATGCGGAATCTGCCACCCATCTTCCGGATGCGCTTCCTGTATGTAGATACAGAAGAAGTTGATCCGATCCTTTAGCTTGTCGTACGCCTCATTCAGGCGCACGGCCTGATAGCGAAACGGCGGTCAGGTATAGCTACCGAAAATAAGGGCAACCGGCTTATCGAGGCGGTCAGATAAGCGCACCGATGCACCGTTACGTTTGCCCGTGGCATCCAGTTGCGCCAGGTTAAAGTCCGGCGCAGTGCTGCCCGGCCCGGGTGAATTGCTTTCCCTCTCACGATCCTGGTCAAAGCGATGCTGCAGTTTTTCCCGGCTGGTTTTGAACATGCCGGTCAACTGCTCAACGACCTCGGTCGGACAGTCATCCAACCGTTTCTTTCCGGACCGAAGAGCTCCCATAAACTCCATGAAATTGATGCGATCTTGTTGTGCTTCTGACATCTCGGAACCCCCGCTGGCAAGTCGGCCCAAATCTTACCAGAGTTGCCCGCCCATTGCCCTCCCAGTGCTTAGGGCTTGAGCTTCCTGAGCCTTTTACCCATATTCCTGGTGGCCAAGCCGGCCGTCCAGTCACCATCCAGCACGGAGATAGTGATGTATCCCTGCTTGAACCAAATCGAATCTGCTGATTTCACTCCTTCCGCGGGAGCCGATGTTGGCCGCACGGCTTTCAGCTTGTTGCCGCTGGTCTTTGCATAAGTCGACCCGAGAATAGATCGGTTACCAAGGGGAGCCAATTTTACCCCTTTGATCTGGTATCCGCTGACAGCGGGATAGTTTACATTCAGCAGCGTACGTGCAGGCAGCAGGGAGCCCTTCTTGCCCTTGGTCTGATCCAAATGCTCGATCAACTTGGCGGTGAACTCTCCCTCATCGGGGAATACAGCCAAGGTACTGGCAAACTGTGATTTGTCAGCCATCTCGTTGAAACGGATACCGGCTGATACGGCGATTGCGGGGACACCCAGGTGAATTGCCATGATCGCTGCACCCACTGTGCCGGAAATGTTGGCATCTGCGCCCAGGTTCTGTCCCAGATTCGCGCCGGAGACCACGAGGTCGGGTTTGTTGTCCTTGAGCAGAAACCCGAGTCCAATCCGAACCGCATCGGCCGGTTTACCGCCAACAGCCCAGATACCCGGTTTCTTTTCCACAAAGCTGAGATTACCTGCGGAAATGCTGACGCTGGAGCCGCTCTGATTCAGCTCCGGCGCAACCACCGTGACCTTGTGACCGTGTGCCAGCAAGGCGGTGCGCATGGCCATGATACCCGGCGCGTCATAACCATCGTCGTTGGTCAACAATATAGTAAGGGGTTTTGCAGAAACCGGACAACTCAGTAGAGTTGTTACTAGGATCAATAACGATAGTCTCGCCATGTCGGTTTACTCCAGTTGGCTACAATTCACCATCCTTGTTACTCGGTTACAGTACCAAACCACCCATTGATGATCTTACCAAGTTCTAACACATCACTATACACGTGATCCTCACCGGGTACCTCAACGGTGGTGAAGTTGCGACGAGCTGGAAGTAGATCGCAGAGCTGACTATACCCCCCTGTTCGATCATGGCTCTGCTGTATAAACAGCGAGACGATCCCTGTGGCATGGTCGCCGCTGAGTATTTCTATTACAGATTCATCTACACTTGAAACGGGGATACCGATGTAAACGCAGTACCTGGGCGACACTTTGCCCTGACTGATACCCAGTAAGGTAATGATGGTACCTAACGATTTAGCTACTATCAGATCCGGATTGAACTCCGATGCGCGTCCAATCTCGAGTGCTTCATCCAATGCTGAGCCGGGTTGATCCCAAAACTTGTAAGACTGCGTAGAAGTGGTGAGATTCTCAGTTTGAATGGTTCCAAGTATTTCTTGCATCCAATGGAAGGTGCTTTGATTCTGCCCCGGTAGTCCCAGTATCTTCATAGTGTCAATTCCCTAGCGCCAGTTAAAGGGGCGTCAGTTTCAATAGCCCTGCTGACTGCCCATTGTCTTGCGGGGATCAAGCGCATCGCGGATTGCTTCACCGATAAAGATGAGCAGTATCAACATAGTGGCAAGGGTCGCGAACACGGAAAGGCCTATCCAGGGCGCCTGCAAGTTGGACTTGGCCGTTGAAAGCAAACGACCAAGCGAAGGTGAATCAAGAGGCAGCCCGAAGCCCAAAAAATCAAGCGAGGTCAGTGTCGTGATGGATGCATTCAGGATGAACGGCAGGTAGGTCAGTGTAGCGACCATAGCATTTGGCAGCACATGACGATACATGATGGTGAAATTATCGACTCCGAGACCGCGTGCAGCACGAACGAATTCAAAATTCCTGATTCGCAGAAACTCGGCGCGCACCAGCCCGACGAGGGCCATCCAACTAACCGAAGCGAGCAGCAACAGCAACCAGAAGACGTTGAGTTCAACGACACTTGCCACGATGATGAGCAGATACAGAACCGGCAGTGCATTCATGATCTCCACGAAACGCTGACCGATCAGATCGACAAGCCCGCCGAAATACCCCATCGTGGCCCCGGCAAGAATGCCCATCAGAGAACTGACCACGGTCAGCGAAACCCCAAATAACACCGACAGCCTGAATCCGTAGAGCAGCTTTGCCACGACATCGGTCCCACCACCCCCGGTCCCCAGCACGTGTTCCTGCCCGGGCGGGTGCGGATAGGGTGGTCCGAGGCTCCAGTCGATGGTGTCAAACGTATATCGAATGGGCGGCCAGAGTGCCCACCCTTTCTCGTTGATAAGATCGACAATGAATGGATCGGTATATTCCGCCTCGGTTTCAAGAACGCCGCCCAGTTCAACTTCCGTGTACATAAACCAAACCGGGAGGTAAAGGCTGCCATCCATGGAAAACAGAATCGGCTTATCGTTTGCGATGAATTCAGCGAACAGGGATATCACGAAGAGGACCAGAAATACGTGTAGGGCGTAGTATCCCCTTTTGTTCGCTCTGAAGTTTGCCAGACGTCTTTGATTGATCGGTGTCATCGTTGTCTGGGCTCAGCCTTCCCGGGTCTCGAAATCGATGCGGGGATCGATAAATACGTAAGTCATGTCGCCCACCAGCAGCATAAGCTACGCGATCAGCGTAAAACTGAACATGGTGCCGAAGATGATTGGGTAATCACGTTTGATAACCGCCTCATAGCCGAGCAGTCCGATTCCATCCAGAGAAAAGATGACCTCGATCAGCAACTGGCTGGTAAACAGGATGCCTACGAAGGCGGCCGGAAATCCCGCGATCACGATGAGCATTGCGTTTCTGAAAATGTGCCCGTAAAGGACCCGCCGTTCCGTCAGTCCCTTGGCCCTCGCGGTCAGCACAAACTGTTTGTTGAGTTCCTCCAGAAAGCTGTTTTTGGTCAGCATGGTGAGGGTGGCGAAGCCACCGAGCGTCAGTGCCAACAGCGGCAGAGAGAGATGCCAGAAATAGTCCTTCACCTGCCCCCAGAAACTCAAACTGACAAAGCTCTCGGATGTCAGGCCCCGCAGCGGAAACAGGTCAAAGTAAGATCCCCCGGCAAATATCACGATCAAGATAATCGCTATCAGGAAACTCGGGATGGCGTAGGCGACAAAGATGACTACGCTCGTCCACAGATCGAAACGCAACCCGTCCTTTACCGCTTTGGTCACGCCGAGGGGTATGGAAATGGTGTAGATAAGCAACAGGGACCAGAGTCCCAGGGAGACGGAAACGGGCAGGCGCTCCAACACCAGATCCACCACCGCTCTGTCCTGAAAATAGCTGAAGCCGAAGTCCAGGGTCAGGTAGTTGCCCATCATGAGCAGGAATCGCTCATGGGGTGGTTTGTCAAAGCCGAACTGTTTTTCCAGCCGTTCGATCATTTCGGGGTCGAGGCCGGCGGCACCGCTGTAGCTGCTTTCCACCGAAGGTCCCATGGACTCGGCCGCGGACACGGTTGCCGTCGTGGAGAAGCTGCCGAAGCCGGACATCTGCGCGATGGCCTGCTCTACCGGACCACCGGGTACCAACTGAATGATGCAGAAATTGATGAGCATGATGCCAAACAGGGTTGGCACGATGAGCAGCAGGCGTTTCAGCAGGTATGCACCCACTACTCGTTGCCTCCGGTGAATTTCTCGACACGCGCCGCTTTGGCAGGATCCAACCACCAGATATGGGTATGCGCTAACCTGATCAGCCGCCCGGGTTCAGGAACGCCGAATTTGTCCCAATAAGCGACCGCGTGTTTGGTCTTGGAAGCCATGGGTATCCAGTAATAGTTCAGCAGCATAACCCGATCGAACGCTCGAATCGCAGCCACGTAGTCATCCCACGTCTTGGCCGCACCGATTGCCTTGATAAGCACATCGATAGCCGGGTCCTTAAGATTCGACCAATTTGAGCCATAGGCCTGATCGGCCTCGGAACTCAACCATGAATTGGCGATGTGTAACGTCGGTGTGTTGTCGGGTAGGAACCAAACGGAGCCAGCGTCGAAGTCGCCGGATTCCATTCGATAGAGCCAGTTGGAAATCTCGGGGGACTTAATGGACGATGTAATTCCGAGTCGTTTCAACAGTTTCGTGAAGACGATCCAGGAACTCCCAAGAGCGGGCGACACAGCGACGAATCGAATGTGAAAGGGCTCCCCGGTCTTGCCGTGTATCAGTCGATTGTCCTTTACCACCCACCCTGCCTCCTTCAGCAGGGTGTTGGCTCGGAGCAGGTTCTCTCGCGACCAGCCCTCTCCTGCATTGGGCTGCGGTCGATAGGGCTAGGTGAAAACCGTGGCCGGTATCAGGTCGCGCAGCGGCTCCAGAAGCTCTAGTTCCTTTGGCCCAGGCAACCCCGTAGCGGCGAATTCAGAGTCGTGAAAAAAGCTGGTTGCATGACCCCAGAACCCGTAGGAACGTCGGTTGCCCCATTCCATGTCATGCAGCAACCAGAGGGCTTCGCGCACCCGTATATCCTGGAATCGTGGCTGGGACATATTCCAGAACAGGGGCCACCACATGCCGGCTGGTTTTGCCAGTCGCAGTTCCACCTTGTTCAGGTAGCCCTCGTTATATCCGGGGAAGTCGTATCTCGAGACCCATGTTGACGCCACGTTTTCCACGTGTACATCGACGACGTTTGCCTTGAGTGCCTCGGTCTGCACCTGGTCGTCCCTGAAGTAATCGAACTTCACCGAGTCAAAATTGTACTTGCCCCGGTTAACGGGCAGATCCGCAGCCCAGTATTCCGCAAAACGTTCGAATTGCAGCCAACGACCAACGTCGAATTCACCGATTCTGTAGGGTCCTGATCCGAGTGGCCTCTGCACCGTCGTTTTGGTGATGTCATGGCTATCCCAGTAGTGCTTCGGCAGAACCGGCATTCCGCCCAGGCGAATCGGTATGGTGGGATCGTCGCGCAAGTGTGGCTCGACGTGGAAACGGAATTCTCTCGGACCTGTCACTTCGATGGTGAAGGGCTTGAAGGAAGTGCGGATGGTGGGGGATGCATCCTCCTGACATACCTGAAACGTAAAAACGACGTCCGCTACCGTAATGGGCGTTCCATCGTGCCATCTGGCCCCTTCACGCAATTTGAAAGCGACCCAGGCACCATCTTTCGCAACCGCAACGCCCTCGGCCAACCGGCCATAGTGGGTTGCCGGTTCGTCCAGGCTGGGCACCAGCAGTGTATCCCACAGCAGGATTGCGTCACGGCTCCAGAAACCGATACCAGCCGCGATACGACCCTTTTCCGATACCATATTGAAACTGTCCCAGTTACCCATCTGAGGCACCCTGATGCGCCCGCCTTTAGGCGCATCCGGATTGACAAAATCGAAGTGGGCAAAGTCGGCGGGGTAACGGGGCGTAGCAAGAAAGGCGTAGCTGTGCTGGTATTCTATCGGGTCGGCATGGCTGTAGACCGCAACACACGCGACCACAATTGATAGCAGAATTCTCCGCAGGAGTGCAGCTTGCAAGTCAGCACAGCTCACGAGCCACAATCCTGCAACGATTGATACAGCATCTTCGTTAGATTTCCCCTGTGTCGAGATGGATGCGCCCGGATCGATAACAGCAGGTGCATCATAACGCGGATAGTACCAATGGCGGACGCCTTTTCAAAGAAGCGGTGTAAGAGTTCCGGGCCACGCTGGTCGGGCCACGCTGGTCGGGTCGCGCAGACGGGCCACCCTGTCGGGCCGAGTTGGTCGCGCCACGCCAACCAGGTCACGCTGACCGCTGTCGATGGCATGTTGAACCTGTAATCAGCTTAGCGGCACTTATATCTTGCCATCATCAGTAGCGCGGCGCCCAGCACCCTGAATCTAACCGCCCTGGTGATGGCTTTCTTTGAATAGGGCAACGGAATTTCGCTGCAGAAATGACCGCCTATCTAGAACATGCCAATGTTACCGTTGCCGATATCGATGCAACGATTGAATTCCTCAAGGCGATAGAACCCGGCTTCACCGTACGACGCGATGAAACGCCGCAAGGCAGTTACCGGTGGGTGCATATAGGCAGTGACACCTGCTACATCGCATTGCAGCAACCCCACCTTGATTCGAAACCGGATCGCGCCCTGCAGTCCTACGTCAATTTTGGCGTCAACCATCTCGCCTGGGTCGTTTCGGATCTGAACGCCGTGATCGCACGACTGCGGGCAAAGGGTTACCGCAAGGGTATAGAAGCGCCACGTGAATCACACAGGAAGCGCGCCTATTATCACGATACCGCAGGGTTTGAGTGGGAACTGGTGGAATACCTGTCAGACAAACCGGAACAGCGTAACCTATATGAGTGACCGCTCCTCATATGAGTCGTCGGATCATCACACGTCTGCCAGGTGCCAGGGCCATAAAACGTAGGCCAAATCATAAAACGTAGGCCAGGGTCATCACACGTATGCCAGGGTCATAAAACGTATGCCAAGGTCATCACACGTATGCGAGGGGCCAGGGTCATAAAACGTATGGTCGGGCCATTACTTCGATCAGCGACGTATGTCTGCATCCAAGCGAAGTCCGGTCAATGATCGCTTTGGTTGACAGAGCAATCATCAGGTGGTTAGACTCGTAGGTACCTCTGTTGTCGAGGTGGCGGTTAGCTGATACGGGTTGCACAAGAAAAACAATGAAAAATCAGTCGTCAGCAGACTTCAGCTGGCGCAAAATCCTGGTAGTCATCTTTGCCACCAGCTTCCTAATGAACGGTGCCTCGCGCGCCGATGCACCGAACGTTGAATCCGACGGTAACCAGCCCCACGGGGACTTGCAGCGTCATCTTGATGAGGGTGACTATGGCGACGCCGTACGACTGGCGGACGCTATCGTCGAAGACCTGGACGGCTCATCCGGCAGCCAATCCTACCGACATGCTGTAGCTATCCACAATCTGGCTGTCTTGCAGCAACTGACGGAACATCCGATTCAAGCGGAGCAAAACTTCCAGCGTGCCATCTCGCTGATTGCAGCGACTGAGGGCGGCTACTCGCCCCTCATGGTACCCAGCCTGAACGAGTTCGCCATACTGAGCTATAAAACCGGCCGGTTGGACGAATCCCTTGAACTGCTAAGACGATCCCAGCACATCATCCAGCGCAGTCATGGGGTCTATTCCCTGGAGCAGAGCGAGACGCTGAACTGGATCAGCAAGGTGCTGTTGGCTTCAAGGGAGTCACTACAAGCGGACGTGCAGGAAAGATTCCATTACAAGATCCACGAGAAAAACTTCGGTAGATCGGATCCGCGTATCGTCCCCGCACTGTCCAGACTGGGGGATTGGTTGCGCAATAGCGGTCAGTACCGTGAAGCGCTGAAGGTACATCGCAGGGCTGTCAGTATCATCGAACAGAATTCCACCCCTGACCTGCAGGTTCTGCCCTTCCTGCGAGATATCTCCGCAACGCTGTACTTGTTGGGTGTCTGCTGCCCGGCAAAGCCGCTGCAACGGGCCGTGGATATCGTCGTGTCCCATCCCGATAGTGATCCTGGGGACGAGGTTAACGCGATGATCTATCTCGCCGACATGCACCTGGTGCAAGCGCGTAACCGCAAGGCCAAAAAGCTCTATAAACAGGCCTGGCAGCGCAGC
>Ga0187833_10002391_pt1 | contig 20175 bp, 22 predicted proteins | sample ETNtaG_37_FD_167968 | JGI IMG/M metagenome (GOLD analysis project Ga0187833, IMG submission 167968) | Marine microbial and viral communities from oxygen minimum zone, Eastern Pacific Ocean - ETNP2014_SV_400_PacBio MetaG (Illumina Assembly) | ecosystem: Environmental > Aquatic > Marine > Hypoxic...
GAGAAAAGTTTGCTTTTCATTGAGCCTGTGTTAAACTCCCCATTGAAGCGTAAATTAATTTTCTTAGTTGCAGTGCATTATTTTATCTCAGGTGAACGACCCCAAAATGGCAAAAGTTATTACATTCGCCAGTCAAAAAGGCGGGGTCGGTAAAACAACCTCCGCGGTACATTTGGCAACTGCATTTGCACTCGGTGGTTATAAAACCCTTCTGGTGGACCTTGATCCTCAAGGTTCAGTTCATCACTCTCTTGGTGTAGACAAACCTGCCGGATTGGGGATACGTGAAATTTTTTGTACTCCCAATATTTCGCTGCAGGAAATTATAACCACCGGCAAACACCAGAATCTTGACCTGCTGCTTTCAAATATTCAAGACCTGCTGACAGAACAAACTGTCAACAAAATCGCCTCCGACTATTACCACATTTCACAATGGATTGAGCAAAATGCTGCCACGCACTATGATTTTATTATCCTGGACGCACCTGCTTCTACAAGTTCGCTGAGCATTAACGGAATGCTCGCGGCAAACCTCATTATTGTCCCGCTGGAATGTGAAACATTAGCCATAAAATCTCTTAAACGTTTTTTGCAGGCATTCAAGGAATTGCAGAGATCGATTGAACCGAGGCTGCGACTCGCAGGAATTTTACTGACTATGTATGATGAGAATATCCTCTCACACCGACAGGTTTGCAAACAAATTTGTCAGACACTCGGTGACTCAGTTTTTCAAACTATTATTCCAAATTGCCCGCACATACTGGAAGCTAGTAACTTAGGAATTGATGTTATTCAGCGGCACCTGAATTCTGCAGGGGCAACCGGTTATATACGTCTTGCTAATGAATTGCTGGACCGTTTTCTTTTACCAAAATCCGTAGAGGCGAGTTAACAAATACTAAACACAGACTGACGGTGAGCTTTGGCTGGGGTGCGGAACTTTTGACCGGCTATCCGGATTAGTACGCAAAAAGATTCCTGATGAACGAGACTGGAAACAGGTGCGTTACATGTTATTTGAGCTTCCGGAAAGTAGCGGAACTTTTAGCGAGCGAGTTCAGAAAATGGTGGATGACATCGTCAAAAAAGGCGCTGAAGGATGCTGCACCGAGCAGATTCACTCTATCACAGTGGTAGAAGCGATGACCTGCTTAAACTGAAACCCCGGCAGGATGCAGAAGCGACCGTGATTGAGATACTTCCCGGCAAAGGGAAATTCAGCGGAATGATGGGCGCGTTAGTGGTAAAAGACAAAAGGGGTCACATTTTCCGCATCGGCTCTGGTTTCAGTGACAACGAGAGGCGGAATCCCCCCAGCCTGGTTCAGTCATTACCTATAAATTCACAGGTACCTCAAAAAAAGGGTTGCCACGTTTTGCCAGTTTTTTGAGGATGTATCAGCAGAATTGATCTATCAAATCCCGCCACAGATGATCGCCTGAAACGGAGCTTGAGTGCAGTATTTTGAAATTGGCATTTGGACTGTACTAGGTTTGATTGCAGGCAGTTTTGTCAATGTTTGTCTGGATCGTCTCCCGCTGCAGTTTGCCGATGATGAACAGAGTTCAAGCTTGTTGGCATCCTCTGAATTGTCACCTTTCCTGAAAACACACCTCCGGGAACGGACACTCAGTTTAGCAAATCCGGCGCGGTCTTTTTGCTTTTCATGTGGACATCAACTCAGCTGGTTTGAAAATATTCCCGTATTGTCATATCTTTTAAGTAGAGGCCACTGTAGAAAATGCAATGCGACAATCGGTGCAGGAACGATTTTGACTGAAACCGTTCACGGTCTGGTTTACTCAGGCTGCGGCTGGTTTTTAAACGGCTGGATCTGGCCTTTGACTTTCAGTATTAACTTTTCATTTTTGTGGATTCTGGGACACTGTTGGAGTTACCGACGGACACGAAAAATGCTGCTTTTTGCAGGAGCTGTTTTGTTGATATTAAATTTTGGCATTTATTATTATTGATGGTTTAATAAAAATTCCTAAACTAATTATTTGTCATCTCGAATGAAGAGAGAGATCTTAATAATACCAGTGCTTAACATAAAATAGATTTCTCCCTATGGTCGAAATGACAATTAGATAATTAAAAACTTTTTTCGACCGGATTATTATTAATTTTAAAATGAAAAAACTGCTGATAATGTTACTTAAAATGCTGCTTGTCGGCAGCATTTTGGTTTACCTTGTCCAAAGCGGTCGGCTTAATTTTGAAAAATTAATGCTCTTCAAGGATGCTCCTGAAATACTTGCCATGATGATAGGAGTACTTGTATTAGTGGTGGTGCCAATGGCGACTTTTCGCTGGTGGTTATTGCTGCGTGCGATCGGTGTGCAGGTTAAACCGAAGCAAATTTTTATACTGACCTGGATCGGAAATTTTTTCAACACGACACTTCCGGGTGCAGTTACCGGAGACGTGGTCAAGGGCTATTACGTTATTAAGGCACAGCAGGAAGAGGGGCGTACGCGGGCTTTTATGACTTTGCTGATTGACAGATTTGTCGGATTATTCGGTTTGATCGTGATGGCTTTTTTAGCGCTTGTCTTAAACCTCGAACTGATTTTATCTCAGGAACGCCTGCACTCTCTCGCCTGGATGATCACCGTTCTTTTTGGCGGCACAGTTGTTTTTTACACGATTGCGCTGTTTCCGTTCAAAGAAGGCCGCGATCCTTTTATTCGCCTCTTCCAGCGGCTGCCTGCAAAAAAAATAAGTCTTAAAGTTTATTCTGCGTTCAAAAGTTATCAACACCAAAAAACCACTTTGTTGCTGACACTTTTGCTGGCCATTGGAATCCACACTTTAATCGCACTGCTTTTTTTCCAGGTAGCGCAATTGATGGGGATCGAAGAAATGGACTTGGCAACGCAATTTTTTCTGATGCCGATCGGGCTGATCACTGTTGCGATTCCATTAGCGCCGGGAGGAATCGGTATCGGACATGCGGCTTTTGAATCTCTTTACCAACTGGCAGGCTTTTCCGGAGGCGCGGACATATTTAATCTTTTCATCATTGTCCAACTTGGAGTTTTTCTCCTCGGCGGTATCCCTTATTTTCTTTACAGCAGTAAGTACAAAATCCCCGCGGAACAGCAGGACCTGCTGGAAGAAAAAGTATAACAGTAGCGTAAATACTGCGAACTTATTCGTCCGCTGCTAAAATTAGTAAATGCTCCCTGACACAAGAAGAAAGAGCGTTTAAATCATATCCGCCTTCCAGCATACTGAGTATCCGCCCTCCTGCAGTCAGCTCGGCCAAGCCCTTTAATTCAAGGCTCAATTCCCTGAAGGTTGATTCAGTTAAATTTAAGGATGCTAAGGGATCGTCACGATGCCCGTCAAATCCCGCAGAGATCAAAACAAAGTCCGGTTTGTATTCCTTCAACTTAGGTTTAACCTCTGTGTAAAAGCTTTGCAAATATTCCGCATCCTCCATTCCGGGGGGAACGGGAACATTCAGCGTATAACCTGTGCCCGCCCCTCTTCCGTGTTCCTCCGCAAAACCTGTTCCGGGAAAACAGGTACGTGGATCCTGATGCAGACTGACGTAAAAAATATCAGCCCTTTCCTCAAAAAAATGCTGTGTTCCGTTTCCATGATGCACATCAAAATCAACAATCAGTACCCGTTGAAATCCCATCTCCCTGCTTAAGAACTCTGCGGCGAGTGCGATGTTGTTAAAAAAACAAAAACCCATTGCTGAGTCAAATTCCGCATGGTGCCCAGGCGGACGCACTGCGCAAAATGCGTTATCAAGTCTGCGCTCCGCAACCTCAAGTGCTGCGTCCAGTACTGAACCAACTGCATGCAAAGCTGCATTATAAGTTTGCGAAGAAATTACACAATCCGGAGTATGCAGCGTTTGAGCGCCACTTTCAGCAGCCGCTTCTACGTCTGAAACCAGTTTTTCTGTATGCAGCATTTGTATTTCCGCAGAACTGGCGGGACGTCCGGACTCTACTTTAAATTTTCCCATCAAGTCTTCAGACTCAAGCCTCTCCAGAATTGCCCTCAGGCGGTTTGCGTTTTCCGGATGGGAACCTGTATCGTGCTCCAGGTAAATAGGATTTGTATAAAATCCGGTTTTCATTGCTCTCCGTTCATTTTAGAAGAAAAATATTTTGACCAATTCATGACACATACTAACTCAGGATAGTGCCTGCCTTCAAGACAAAGCGCTTATCCATGTCATTTTTTGTACTTCACGGATTGTGTTTGAGCATCAGTTTGGTTAAAATCTAAACTGAATATATATACAACTCCAGCATTGACAGTGATTTTTCACGCTAAAAAGAGTAATGGCAATTTTAGAAATATATACTTTTCCTGATCCAATATTGAGAAAGCAGACAAAAGCAGTTACAGTTTTTGATCATGAACTTGAGACAACTACGCAGTCCATGCTGGAGACAATGTACGTTTCCAGTGGTGTCGGCCTGGCGGCCATTCAGGCAGGTATCCTCAAACAGATAATTGTCGTTGATTTAAAAAGCGGTGAAGAAGATATAACCCAGCGTGAACCTCATGTTTTCATTAATCCCAAAATTGTGAAACAATCCGGAACTACTTTCTCTGAAGAAGGCTGTTTAAGTGTCATTGAGTTCCGAGGTGAGATTCAACGTGCAGAAAAAATAATAGTCGAATATCAGGATGTCACTGGTAAACTACAAAAAATGGAAGCAGAAGAGATGATGTCCATCTGTCTGCAGCACGAAATTGACCATTTGAATGGTGTCCTTTTCATCGATCATTTACCGTTGCTCAAACAGAAAATGGTAAAAAAACGGCTGACTAAACTTGCAAAGGCAGAAGCATGATTTTGCACCGTATTTTTTTTTACACTATCTCCCTTTCTTTTTGCTCAGTAGTTTTTTTTGGTAGTGGAACCGCATTTGCCAAGCAGATAGAATATGCACATGCTCTGGTGATAACTGCAGCGGGAATTGAAATCCCTGTAGAAGTTGCCGATACTTCGCAAAAAAGGAGTTTAGGTTTGGGGAAACGCTCCGGACTGAAAAAAGACTGGGGTATGCTGTTTGTCTTTGATAAACGTAAAACTCATCGTTTCTGGATGAAAGACATGCAGTTTGCTTTGGACATAATCTGGCTGGACAATTATCGGATTGTACATATTCTCCGTAATGTTCAACCGGCAATTTCAGGAGAAAAACCAACAATTCTGGAACCTCCGGAAGCAGCTAATTTTGTCCTTGAAATTGACGCAGGACGTGCTTCTGTACTGAAACTAAAGCAAGGCGATTTGCTCAAATATAATTTTTAATAATTGAAGAACCGGCTAACAACATTAACAAAACCGCTACCATGACAAAATCACAAACTATCTGCATAGTTGATGACGAGGCTGCAATACGCGAAACACTTGAGAACGTCTTGTCGGATGAGGGATATCCGGTAATGTCCTGTCGGGACTCAATTAGTTTTTTTGAAATGTTAGCGCTGCAAACACCTGATTTAGTACTACTTGATATTTGGCTTCCAGGCATCGACGGAATGGCGATCCTCAGTAAACTTCGTGAATCCCATCCTGAACTACCGGTTATTATGATGAGCGGACACGCCGGAATTGACGCGGCAGTCAGCGCGATTAAACTTGGCGCGGTAGATTTTATGGAAAAACCCCTGCGTTTAGAAATATTGCTCGATAAAATCGCGGTTGTACTTTCAAACAAACCACCGGAGAGAATGAAAGATCTGGCTTCAGATACCGGAATGGAGGTTGCTAAAATTATCAATCCGATCATACCTTCCGGAGCAGTCCGGCTCAAGGATTCTGAACGCCCGCAGCGTACACTGAAAGGTAATGTTGTTTTGAATGGCAAAGGGCTTTTGACGGGACGTAACACAGGTGTAATATTAAGTCCTCTTGATCAGAATTCAGGTGTTGTTTTCCAAACTTTGGATGATACTTCATTACCGGCGCACATCACGAATATTGAAAATTTTTCGCAATCGGTGAAACAACAATCCTTCAGTGCCAATTCTACTGTTTTAGCCCGCGAAAATCGTCGGGTACGTACAGTTGAGCATTTGATGGCTTCCCTGCATATGGCAGGTATTACCAATGTTTTAGCAAAAGTGGATGAGGAAATTCCAAATGTTGACGGCTCTGCTCAGGATTTCAGTGAACTTATTAAAGAAGCAGGTGTCCAGGATCAGGATGCCCCTGCAAAAGAAGCAGTCGTTTTGGCGCCGATACAGGTGGGGCGGAAAAAATTGACTGAAAAACACCTCTATGTAGAACCGTTCGAAGGCTTCGAAGTTAAGATGCGCATTGATTATACTGCGCCTATCGGTCAGCAAAAACTGACCTTTAATGCTGCTCGTAATTCATTCAACATTGATATTGCTCCGGCACGCTCATTCAACACTTTTGAAAATATTGATCTGGCACAAAAAACAGGAACTGTCGGTAGCGGTTATCTTGATTCACATATCATTTTGCATGACGGGAAAGTGATTAACACGGATCTGCGTTATCCAGACGAATTTATACGGCACAAAATACTCGACCTCATCGGTGATCTTTATTTGCTGGGTTACCCCTTGAGGGGGCGGGTTGTCGCGAACATGACTTCACATGGTTACAATCAGGCGCTCGTACAAAAACTTCATGTTGCGCTTACTACCTGAAATAGTATTGTTGCACCGTACCTACATAACAGCATTCGGGGGGAAACATTTTAAACCGCCCACGCACCTGAAACAGCGTTCGTAGTGAACCGCAATGAACAATCACTGTACTTTTTTGGTGCAGGGTAAAACAAAAACTAGCTATATAATATGCGCCACCAGGGTAGATCATACGCACTGCAGGCACTGTATCAGGCAGAACTGCTGGAAAGTAAAGCCATGAAACATGCTGACCGTTTTCTGGATCAGCTTGAGACAAGTCCTGAAGTAAAACTGTTTGCACGGGAATTAGTGGAAGGTACACTTCTCCACCGCAAGCACATTGATCGTTATTTACGAAGGAATCTTGAACACTGGAAGCTGAACCGGCTTTCTACAACTGTGCGGAATATCTTAAGAATGGCGGCTTACGAACTTTATCACCATCCGGAACTCTCACACAGCGTTATTATCAATGAGGCTGTGGAACTCTGTAAGGATTTTGTCGATGACAGCTCACATGCGCTGACAAATAGCGTCCTGCAAAGAGTTTACGACCAGATAACAGCAGAGAGAAAAACAAAAGCTCAGACAAAGTTAGAAGCTAGTTCAACAGACGAAAATCCAACAGTTGAACCGGACAAAGAAACGCCAGCGCCGGAATCAAAATATAAAAGAAAATAGAGATTCCTTAATCAGTTCTCTGCGAGTTCCTGCAAATTTTTCCCGGTCACCCTGTACGTTGTCCATTCGTCCAAAGGCGCCGCTCCCATTTTCTGATAAAATCCAATTGCGGGTTCATTCCAGTTCAACACTGCCCATTCTAATCTTCCGCCGCCAATTTCCAGGGTTCGTTGCGCAAGTTGACGCAACAATGCTTCACCTACTCCTCGTCCCCTCGCACTTTCACGTACATACAGATCCTCCAGATATATTCCCGGAAGTGCCAAAAAAGTGGAAAATGTGCGAAAATATAATGAAAATCCGAGAATTGCACCTTCCGAATAAGCGAGTTGAACTTCTGCTGGAGAGTTGATGCCAAACAGTGTTTCTTTGAGCAACTCTTCTGTGGCGACAACTTCATCCAAAAGATGCTCATAAACAGCCAGCTCTTTAATTAATAACAAAATCTCTGCCACGTCCTCGACTTCAGCCTGACGTATTTTAAAACCTGTTTTAATTTCTTTCATGTTTGTTTCTTTCAGGAAATTTGATGTTGATTAGCAATTATTTCATACTTCTCTACCTCTTGTAATTTACCACGTTTGTGGAAACCATTAATTAAAATTTCGCATTTCTTCCGGAGCACCACTATTGCGGCAGAACGGTCTTCCGGACTCAGCTTTTCAGTCTTTAATATTTTTATAATTGATTGCACACGGTAGCGGTCAATCCCCCATTCACTCAGAGAAAGCTGATCCGCGTGTCCTCCGTGACGTGTCATCAATTTTTCATTGAGCAGTGCAACCTGATGCTGTGCGGTCAAACGCAGCCAAAGATCATAGTCCTCACAAATCGGCAAAGTTTCATCAAACAAACCATGAACCTCAAACAGTTCACGCCTCAGCAGCACTGTTGAAGGTGACATCAGACAAAGCTCCAAACTTGGTTTAAAAATCCAGCCCTCCAGTTTTTGATGCTTTTTTTTCGGATTAACCCTGACTCCGTTCCTGATCCATATTTCATCAGTGAAATGAATCGGACACTCAGCACGAATTACGGTTTGTGCTATTTGTTTCTGTAATTTGTGCGGATGCCAAAAATCATCTGAATCCAGAAATGCGATCCATTCACTGTCACAGTTTTTAACAGCCGCATTTCTTGCTGCACTGACTCCAAGGTTTTTTGCAAAAGTGATGCTCCGGAATTTTCCAGAATAAATTGTGAGAATTTCCTGAGTAGAATCCGTAGAAGCGTCATCCACCACTATCAGTTCAAAATCGCGGAAAGTCTGCTCCAAGACTGAATCTATGGATTTTTTCAGCCAGTCAGCTCGATTCCAACTTGGCAGGATTACACTTACATGCGGCATAAGATAGTTTTAGTTTGACGATCCATACCAATAAGTTGAAACAGCAATTTTACTTGACTCTTTCCTAATACCCCCACAAGGTATATGAAGTACATTCATCATTCCAGGAGTTAACAATGCACCCAAGTCACGAAAATCAGATTGTCCGCCTGAAAAAGGTTGAGGGACAGGTTCGTGGAATTCAAACCATGATTGCGGAACGGCGTTATTGCATGGACCTGCTGTCGCAAATCAGGGCAGTAACAGGAGCAATGCGTAAAATTGAGTCCGGAATTCTGGAAAGCCACCTGAAGCACTGCGTCAATGACGCGATATCATCTAAAAGTTCGGAAGACGCTTCTGTTAAAATCAAGGAAATTATCCGTCTCTTTGAAAAAATGAATTAGCTGTTAGAGCAAAACACTCTGTTTTGTGCTTATTTTCAACGATATTAAATACCAGATCAGCCCTGCTGCCTGCAGCAAAACCAGGACACCAATCGCGGCCTGATAACTTTCCGGATCATAACCGCTGCTTGTTGCAGGCCACATCTCAATGACGGCTCCGACACCCCATTGTACAATAAATGCTCCCAGAAAAACCAGCAAATTCAGGATAGTACTTACACGTCCGGAAAGGTTTTTGGGAAATATTTGCGCATATCCAGCATAAACCAGAATGCTTGCTGTACCAAAAAATCCGAGCAAAATAACGAGGATCAAAGGACTGCCAATACCACCGAAAATCATCGTGCCCTGAACAAATAAATATATCGTCATTCCGAAAACAGAAATTGAAATCGGACGGACATCAAAAAGTTGAGAGAGTCTTTCGGCAATTATTCCCAGAGTTAAAAATCCGCCAATCAAAGTCAGAGTCATTGCAAACAAAAGTTGAGCCGAATTATCTGCACTTAAGCCTGCTACATCCCTCAGCCAGGGTTTCATCCAGAGTCCGTGAATCGCCATATTTGTACCAGATGAAATTGCGGCCAGAGGCGCAATTCCCCAGAAAATATGACTCCGTAAAACCTGTCCTGTTTCCTTAAACTGTAATTTAAGCGTGGGGAGTTTCTCATCAATTTTTTGATTTTCCGGTAAAAACACCCATAAGCAGATTGAAGCAAAAACTGTGATGAATGCCAGGCCCGTGAAGACACCCCGCCAATCTGTATATGAAAGTGCATTCTGCAAAGGAATTGTCGCACCGAGAGCACCCAGTCCTCCGGCGACCATCTGCAGGCCGTTGATCATTGGCAGACGTTCGCTGGAAAACCAGAGCACGTAGGCCTTGAAGGCCGCCATCAAACACGCGGAAACTCCTAGGCCAATCAACAGTCTGCCCACAATCAAACCTGAGAGTGATTCTGCCTGCGCAAAAAGTACAGCACCAAGTGCTGCGAATAAAAGCAGGATAGACTCTGTACGGCGTGGTCCATAACGGTCAAGCAGGACTCCAAGCGGTAACTGAAAAACCGCAAATGAAATGAAATATACGCTAGTTAAAAGTCCTAAATCTGCAGGGCCAAGTCCAAGTTCCTGTACCAGATCGCCTTCAATAATAGCATTGGCGTTACGGTAAAAATAGGAAATGGCATAACCTAATGCCAAAGGAAAATATATGCGGGCAAAGAGCATTTTGATAAAATAGTGAGATGAAGAAGACCTGTGGAATTAGAACTCAATGCCGATTCTGGCTCGTATTCCCTGGTCAAAGTGATGTTTAATTTTTTTCATTTCAGTCACCAGATCCGCGCGTTCAACGAGTTCAGGATGTGCATGACGACCGGTGAAAACCAATTCCACATTTTTAGGCCGATCCTCCACAATTTGAATTGCTTTTTCCAGTGAAAGCAAACCCCGGAAAATACAGTAATTAATTTCATCCGCAATTATCATATCGTACTTACCGGACTTCACTTTTTCGTGCAGGTCTTCCATTTCCGGTTTCATTTTTTCTGTCATTTCTGCCACATCCAGCGGAATTGTTTTGCTCACACAAAGTGCCCAATAATGCGGTACATTGCGGAAAGTTAAGTTTGGATGAAAGTTTTCCGGACAGAGTTTCAACTCGCCGGTTTTCCAGCGTGGTTTCAGCATCCGTACGTAGTAAACATGCATTCCGGAACCAAGCGCACGCAGCATCAATCCCAGCGAAGCGGTGCTTTTACCTTTGCCTTCGCCGGTATAGATCTGGAAAGCGCCCTGTTTTATTTTAGGACGTTTTGGAATGTTGATTCCACTTACCGTTTTCTCAGTTGCTAAATCTTTTATTATTTCTGTCATAGTAGATTTTAATTTTAATCAATTAGGAGTTCTAGAAAAAGTCTGAATCCCATAGTTTGTCATTTCGACCGTAGGGAAATATCTTAATAACTTAAGAGAGTTAACATAAAATAGATTTCTCGCTTTTATCGAAATGACACGACTTTAGGACTTTTTACAGGTTCATCATATATTGTTTGCTTAATTCCGCAGAATTTTTTCAACTTCACAATGCTCTTCCAGAAACAGAGCCAGCTCATCCATTTCACGCTCTTTTGTTTCCTGAAAAGAAAATGGAATTTCAAAAGTTTCCGAGCTAAACAAGGCAAAAAGTTGTTGTATCACTTCCGGACTTTCCAGCCAGCCGTGAATGTAGGTACCGATTATTTTTCTTTTCCGTTCAATCACACCCAGCGCAGCTTTGTGCGCCTCTGGAACTTCCGGAACAACAAACGGTTCTTGCGGTTTTTCGTGAAATTCTGTTTGTCCCAGATGAATTTCGTAACCTGTCCAGTTTAAACCAGCCAACCAGTTTTGCCCTTGATATTCACGGCGCACAAGTTTTTTGTCACCCTCCAGAACGGTAGTCATCGGCAGCAGCCCCAACCCGGATTCGCTGTTAGCAACAGTGGAGTTAGCTGAGGCAGCGCACTTTTCCGCCGTACCGGACTTTGCGGAAGTTCCGGACTTTTCTGCCATGCTGGACTCTCCAGTCGTAGCGGAAGATTCCATATTGTACGGATCATCAACTTTTTCTCCGAGCATTTGAAATCCACCGCAAATTCCCAAAATCCAGGTGCGGCCGCTGATCTGTTTCAGTTTTTCCGCAAATCCTTTTTGATGAAGAAAACGCAAATCGTACAGTGTATTTTTACTCCCCGGAATAATTATCAACTCTGCGCTTTCCAGTTCCGCAACACTATTGACGAAGCGTACAGAAATTTCGGAAATCTGTTTGAGTGGATCGAAATCGGTGAAGTTCGAAATGTACGGCAGGCGAATTATTGCGACTTCAAGCTTTGCATCTGTGACAATTTTTGATTGTAAATTTTGCGAATCTTCATCCTCCAGTTTCATCTCCCGCCACGGAATTATACCCATCACCGGAACTGGAACTATTTGATTAAACCGTTCAATTCCTGGATGCAGCAAAGAAACATCACCGCGAAATTTATTGATCAGCATCCCGTGCAGCAAAGATCGATGCCGGGCCTGAATCAAATCATAAGTGCCTTTGAGCCAGGCAAAAACACCTCCGCGGTCAATGTCACCAATCAAGATGACTTTCGCTCCGGCATATTCAGCCATCCGCATATTTACAATATCCGTCGCTTGCAGATTGATTTCAGCAGGACTTCCCGCGCCTTCCATCACAATCCAGTCTGCTTCGGTTTTCAGTGAATCAAAGGCTTCTTTTGCAATCCGGAAATTTTCTTCCGCCATTGTGTAATATTCACGGGCTGAGCAGGTCCGCACGACCTTACCCATACGGATCAGTTGTGACTCACCGGCACCCTGCGGCTTGAGCAAAACAGGATTCATCCGCACATCCGGAAAGACTCCACAGGCTTCCGCCTGAACAAACTGGGCCCGTCCCATTTCCAAGCCTTCAGGAGTTACCCCGGAATTCAGCGCCATATTTTGAGCTTTAAAAGGCAGAACCCGGAAACCGCGATTTTTCAGCAAACGACAAAACCCGGCAGCCAAAACACTTTTTCCAACTCCGGAACCGGTGCCTTGAAACATTAGAATCTCAGGCATTTTACAACTCAGTTATTCCAGCCATGCCGGTACCGGTAAGTTTTTTTTGCGTAAAAATTCTGGATTGAAAAGCTTGGTTTGATATCTAATTCCGGAATCCGCGAGGATGGTGACTATGGTTTTCCCGGGGCCTATTTCTTTTGCCAGACGAATTGCTCCTGCCACATTTATACCCGAGGAGCCTCCCAGACAAAGGCCTTCTTCTTTCAGGAGATCAAAGCAAATCGGCAGAGCTTCTTCATCCGGAATTTGAAAAGATAGGTCAACCGGAGCATTTTCCAAATTGGCGGTGATACGTCCCTGTCCGATACCTTCTGTAATTGATTCACCCCAACTTGAGAATTCACCGGTTGTGTAAAATGAATGCAGCGCTGCGCCCAACGGATCCGCAAGTGCGATAATGATATCCGGATTGCGTTCTTTGAGCGCCATCCCGGTTCCAGCCAGTGTTCCACCAGTGCCTACCGCACAAATGAAAGCATCAACTTTTCCGTCCGTCTGCTCAAATATTTCCGGACCAGTGTTTTCGTGATGACCTTGACGATTGGCGACATTATCAAACTGATTGGCCCAGATCGCGCCGTTTTCTTCTGTTTTCGCAAATTCTTCCGCAAGACGTCCGGAGACTTTGACATAATTATTTTCATCCCGATAAGGCACGGCCGGGACTTCACGTAAATCCGCACCGCATAAGCGCAGCATATCTTTTTTCTCCTGACTTTGCGTTTCCGGAATCACAATCACTGTACGGTAACCTAATGAATTTCCAACGAGCGCCAGTCCAATTCCGGTGTTACCTGCGGTTCCTTCAACGATCACACCGCCTGGTTTTAACTGCCCGTGTTGTTCTGCATCAAGCACAATCGCCTTTGCCGCACGGTCTTTGACTGAACCGCCGGGATTCATAAATTCCGCCTTAGCTAAGATATTACAACCTGTCTGTTCAGAGGCTTTACGTAGTTTTATCAGAGGAGTATTGCCAACGGTTTCTAGAAAATCGTTACGAATCATGAAAAGTTTCAGGATTGAGATTAGCGGTATTTGTGCAAATAAATATTAACACAGAGGGTACAGCAAGCAGAACTATATTATTCAACGGCGGGATAAATACTTTTATTTTTCAGGCTGTTGAAATATACAGACAGCCTGAATATCTAATAATAGTACAACCTGATCAGGCAGCTGCTGCGGCCAAAGCACCGGAGGATTCCAGAACCAGCTTTTTATAGAAATATCCGGAAGTGGCGCCCAGTACCAGCCATAAAAACGCGGAGGTGACCAGAGATGCAACCGCGAATTGTGCGGAAAGTTCTGCCGGAACATTGCTTTCAAACAGAAATGGATGTGGAGCTCCGATCAAGTGCGGTGCCCCAAGCAGAGCAAGAGCTGCAATTTTTGGCAGGATTGATTTGCTTTCCGTAAAAAGACCTATGCCGATTGCTGTCGCAATCACTGTTCCGATCCACCAGACTTGACGGGACTCCAGAGCCGCAGCAGTCATTCCGGGAAGTTCCGGAGGAAGTCCTAAAGCTGGAGCTAAGGCAAAAACAGCAAATCCCGCCGCGCCCCAAAGCAATCCTGAATTCATGTCCACCGTTTTTCCACGCAGTAAATAGACGGCAACGAGCATCAGGCTGAAAGCAATCCCGGTGACAATATTTGAAACAGCAGTATAAAAAGTACGCTCCGCACCATCTCCCGGTGCCCAGCTTTCTGTAGCATGATCATGAGCAACAGCAGCATGGTCGTGTGCAGCAGGCAGAATTTCGTGAGGTGTTGCTGCTCTTTGGTGCACATCAAGCGCAACTCCATTCAAGACATGATCATGCGTAATTCCGGATGCCGCATGAGAATGCGGAACAGCAATTTCAGCTATTTCATATTTTTCCGCCTCAAGGATCAGCGGTGTGACCTTCAACATTTGCGCGCCTGTATATAAAATGCCCGCAACAAAACCTGACAAAAGAACGGTAGTCAAAGCTCTTGAAATCATTTGATTTATCCGTTATTGAGTTTTAGTGGCAAGGAAAAGTGGCCGCATGTCGAGTATCGTGAGCGGCATTGTGCATGAAGTTGCCAGAACCTTGAGCGAATCCAACCGCAAAAAGCAGAACCATACCTGCCGAAAGCATCAGCACCGCGGTTGTCATCCTTTGCAAAAAAACTCCGGCATCACTCGTGTCCAGAGAAGTTGTTGCTACTGCAGCAATAGTTTTAGTTGTCATATATATCTCCTGGAAAAATGGATTACAGTTTGTAACAAACCGGAGAGTCAAGCAGGAATAGTGGGATCACAGCGAGCTGTTGATTCCATTTACTATTTGCCTCGAATAGTCTGTTTTGGAAATATCAAGGCAGGTCTCCTGACTTATGGAAGTGAACAAAAACGCCTTCCCAAAAACAAACATTGCGTTTACTTTCAGTGGCTTATATTTTTATTTTTTCCAATTACAGTTACGAGGATAGTTCCCGAATCACACGGAATTCCCTGCTTTTAACTCACAAGAAAACAATAAACGCTTTCTCGTGAAGCATACCTTGAAATGAGTGATTATAACGCCCTCGAATTAAATAGCAAGTAAAAACAACTGTCGCAAACGCATTTATACCCAGCTATAAGTTATTAACACGATTCCACTCAAAGTTACCACCGCACCGACCCATGCCATTAAAGGTGGTCGATTACCGGTACTAATCCAGAGCATGGGTAAAATAAGCACCGGCGTTGTCGCGGAAAGTGTGGTCACAACTCCTGCGTCTCCTAGTGCCAATCCGTACAAAAGGAGGGTCATGCCGATTCCCATTGCTAAAAATCCACTGATCATAATTATACCGATGAGTTTCACCGTGTACGGGGTTTTCGGACTGAACAGAGGATTAGGAATGAAACCGACGCACAGCAAACAAAGTGCTGAGATTCCAACTCTGATTGCGGATGCAGTAACAGGATCAACACCTTCCGCCATAATTGGTCGTGCGATAATTGATCCGGCGGCCTGTCCAAATGCTGCCAGCAAACCCAACGCGATTCCATAACTCAGTCTGCCTTGAGTAGAATCCATGCTTTGCGGTTCGTTGCTATTCCGCCGACCTAAAATGGCAATCAAAACACCCACTGTCACAATCCCACAGCCAAGCAGAGTGAGCCAGGGCAGATGTTCTTCCAAAATAAACCAGCCCATAATCACCGTCATCGGCGCGTTGAGTGCAAAAATGACGGAAGTGCGGCTCGGCCCCAAGCGCTGCAGAGCACCGAAAAGCGCTGTGTCTCCCAGAAAAATTCCGAAGAGTCCGGAAATCATCAGTGTTTGAATTGTACCCAAAGGAAATTCGCGCCATGCTCCTGTCAGAAATGAAATCCCGGCAAGCAGCAGAAAAACAAGCGACATCCGCACCCTGTTAAAGGCCAGCGGTCCTAATTTATGAATTGCGCTGATTGAGATTAAACCACTAAGAGCCCAACAAAAAGCAGCACTCAACGCAGCCAGTTCTGCAATTATCATTTTGCTATTTTTTCGGATATATTTGCAGGATCTCAGCGATCAGCGAAGCGGCTTGCGGAAAATATAGATGTACGTAAGAGGCATGCAGGTTGGCAGTGCGGAAACCTTCTGTGCGGGAAATTCCTGTTGAGTGACGTTTTACATTCCAAAGATTGGCTCTGTTTGTTTCTGCAGACCAGCGTGAATAATGAAATTCGTGGCCGCGCACCTCTCCTTTTTCAGGCAAAGCTATTTTGCAGTAGCCAAACTGCTGAAGCCGTTTTGTCATTTCAACCATACCCGGGACAACCCCAGCCATCGCCAGACTTTGTCCGGATTGCAATTTCATTGATTCCGCCAAAATCATCAAGCCTCCACATTCCGCATAAGTCGGCATTCCGGATTCCACCGTTTTTTTAAGCGAGCTGAGCATACTTTTATTTGCAGAAATTTTTTCTGCAAATACTTCCGGGAAACCTCCACCTAATAGCAGGGCCTCCACATTTTCCGGAACGTGACTGTCATTCAACGGTGAAAAGGACACGATTTCCGCACCCTGCTGCCGAAGCCATTCCAGATTGGCGGCATAATAAAAATGGAACGCCTCATCCTGTGCCACAGCGATACGTTTGCAGAATTTTAGCGGAGTACTGTTCTGAGTGTTTTTTTGTGCAACTGACTCGGAAAGCACCTGAAATTTTTTAACAAGCAGATCAAGGTCAAAATATTTTTCCGCCAGTTCAGCCAATTCATTTGAGTCCGCAAATTTTTGTTCTACTCCGGGCTGCAAACCTAAATGCCGCTCCGGCCAGTCGAGTTCCGGAATTTCAGACAGTGCTCCCAGAATCGGAATTTCTAAGGTAGAACAGGCTTTACGCAGATATTCCGCATGACTTTCACTGTTTACCTGATTGAGGATAATTCCGGAAAATAATTCTTCTCCACCTGCTTCCGCGATAAAACCATTAATTGCCGCAGTGATAGAACGTCCCGCGTTACGGCAAGGTACCACCAGCAAAATCGGCCATCCGAGCCAACGCGCGATTTCCATCGTGCTTCCAGAATCATTTGTGGGATCGGAGCCATCAAAAAGCCCCATCACACCTTCCGCAATGCCAAAAGCATTTTCCGTAAATTGTTCCGCGGCCTGAACAACATGCTCACGTCCCATGATCCATGGATCGAGATTTACAGAAGATTTGGCTGAGAAATGGGAATGGAATCCCGGATCAATGTAATCCGGACCAACTTTGAAAGGCTGTACCGCTAAATTACGCTGGCGTAACGCGCCAAGAAGCAGGCACGTAACTGCGGTTTTTCCGCCGCTACTGTGCATTCCAGCGACGATGAGACCTTTATGTTTATAATTATTTGGGGCTTGCATCTCAGTCTAGTGCAATCAGGCGGACTTCCGTCCCCTCGACCAATTGCGGAAGCCAATGTCGCATTCCACGCTGTAACTGAGGATACAGCCACGCGGTTGTCCGGACTCTTTCAGAAAGACTCAGGAGCGCTTTCCGGAACCGTTTTTTACTTTCAGGAACCGTTTTTTCAGGCTCAGGACTGAGCATTCCATCAGAACAAAGCAAAACACGGTCACCAATTAAAACACCTTGTTTTTGAATAGCATTACGCAACTGATTTAAAGCAGGCGTCAAATGACTCTTTCCGGCAGCTTCAGTAATTTGCTCCAGAGTTTTCCGCACCGCCTGTGCTGTACCACGTTTAATCCACCAATTTAGTTTACCCTTTTGCAGTACCAGAACGTGAAAGCGACTGCCGAAAGTTTTTGCGCCAAGCGTCAGGATAGCGTTACGTGCTTCATTCAAAAAACGGGCGGAAGGCCCGCTGCCGATGCTTCCTGCAGAACGACTTGCATCAATAAACAGCCAAAAATTAGGCCGTCTTGCCGGTTTGCGAAAGCGGAGATGCCACGCTTTTCCCGGAGACCAGCCTCTCAACAGAGAAGCCTTCAACGAGGAATTCCAACAAAGCCGCGCATGAGAAACGTGTGCCGGCACTGGACGTGAAGTTCCCGAAACAAATGCATCCGGAGACTGCTTTTTTTCCGGACTCTTCCACCACGAAGCCAGTTCCGAATGAGCTAGAAATTGAGAGTTCTCAAGTTTAATATTTTCTGTCAGTGCAGAAGTTGGAGATGCGGAAGTTTTGGGCATTTGCAGACTTTTTGGTTCCAGCTTCTCTGCAGGCGGTTGCGGAAGTTTAATTTCAGGTTTCGGGTTTTGATTTTCCGGAGGTAGATTTTCCTGCCGATGTCCGAGACACAAAATCCAGGCTTCCGCCAGATCTTCCGCAGAAACAGTAGTTTCTCCACGCCATGCCGCAGCGCAGCGTACAGTTCGTAGGACACCAAGCTCGGCGCGCACTCCTTCCAAATTAAGCGCAGTGGCTTTTTCCGCGACTTCAGTACGCAGGTTTTCCGTAATTTCAACATTTTTCAGTTGTTGCCGAACTTCAATAATTTGTGCCTTCAACTTTTGCAGATTTTTTTGATGTTCTTCCAAAAACAATTGCGGATCATCGTCAAAATCCATACGCACCCGAACAATTTCGCGGCGCTGCTCAACACTAAAATCGTCACGTATCAAAATTCCGTGCATGAATCTGTCAGTTAATTGCGGACGCAAATCACCTTCTTCCGGATTCATTGAGCCAATTAAAATATAACGCGCGTTTACAGTTTTTGAAAGGCCGTCCCTTTCAATGCGATGCTGACCGCTGGCGGCGGAATCCAAAATCGAATCCACCAGATGATCGGGCAGCAAATTGACTTCGTCTATGTAAAGCACACCTGAGTCTGCTTGTTGGATCAAACCGGTTTGTGCAGACCATTCTCCGTTTTCAAGCAAACGGGACGCGTCGATAGAACCCAATAAGCGATCCTCAGTTGTTCCCAGTGGAACCTCTACAAACGGTGGCGTTTTGGCTTTTTCCGCAGCAGGTAATATTTCCCGAAAGGCCCGCGCCAGCGTGCTTTTTGCGCAACCTCGATGTCCCATCAGCAATAAACCACCAAGTCTAGGATCTATTGCATGATAAAGCAGCGACCGTTTAACCAGATCCATGCCAACAATTGCGGTAAAAGGGAAAGTATAATTCATGATTATTTCTTTTTAATTTTTGAAAACACTGATTCTGCCAAGTCGCAAACAAACACACAAGCCAGTTTAAGCGAAATTGTAGATTCGCTTTTGGCCGGCTGCTCATTTGATTCTATGAACCTTAAACCGGCCGGTCCAGATTTCGATACTGAATGGCCTCTGCAACATGGAGAGTATCGATGTTTTCCTGCTCCGCTAGATCGGCAATCGTACGGGCAACTTTGAGGATACGGTCATAGGCTCTGGCACTCAAGCCCATTTTGGTCATAGCCTGTTCCAGCATTTTTCTTGAAGCATCCGAAAGCTCGGCATGACTTTCCAACTCCTTGCGTGTCATTCCGGAGTTATTTCTGGTCGAGGAATTCCGAAACCGCTCCTGCTGAATTTGACGGGACCGGACAACACGTTCCCGAATATTTTTGGAAGATTCCCCCTGTCTTGCTTCTGCCAATTTTTCATATTCAACAGCAGGAACGGTGAGGTGAATATCAATCCGGTCCAGTAAAGGTCCGGAAATTTTGGCGCGATATTTTTGAATTTGCTGTGTAGGACAATTACATTCCCTGCGGTTTTCACCTTGACCTGTTGGTGCTCCATGATAACCGCAAGGGCATGGATTCATCGAAGCCAAAAGCATAAATTTGCATGGGAACTCTAAAGACATTGCCGCCCGTGAAATCGTCAATCTCCCGTCTTCCAAAGGCTGCCGGAGCAGTTCGAGAGTTGCTCGGGGAAATTCCGGAAACTCATCAAGAAATAAAACTCCGTTGTGTGATAATGATATTTCACCCGGGCCAGGAATACTCCCTCCTCCGACCAGCCCGGCTTGTGAAATTGTGTGATGCGGAAATCTGAAAGGGCGTGCTGAAATTAATGCTGTACCGGAA
>Ga0187833_10002392_pt1 | contig 20175 bp, 17 predicted proteins | sample ETNtaG_37_FD_167968 | JGI IMG/M metagenome (GOLD analysis project Ga0187833, IMG submission 167968) | Marine microbial and viral communities from oxygen minimum zone, Eastern Pacific Ocean - ETNP2014_SV_400_PacBio MetaG (Illumina Assembly) | ecosystem: Environmental > Aquatic > Marine > Hypoxic...
TTGAATGCCGAGAAAGTGAGTTCATTTTTGATTCCAAAAATTTGGAGCATTGCAAATATTGTTACGAAATTGCAAACGGTGCCAAAGACTGTATGGACTACAGTATGTGGGGAATAAGTTGTGAACTCTTGTATGAATGTAACGGATGTGGCGAAAATGTTTTTCATTTACTTTTCTCCAATCATTGTTGGCAAGGTGTTTCCGAATTAATTTACTGTGAAAGTTGTTTTCCATCTGTAAAGAATTGCTTCGGATGCTATGGATTAAGAAGAGCTGAGTATTGCATCTTTAACAAACAATACAGTAAAGACGAATACGAGAAACAAGTCCAAAAAATTATTGATCACATGAAAACAACTGGTGAGTGGGGCGAGTTTTTCCCGGCAAATATTTCTCCTCATGGATATAACGAAACATTGGCACAATCATTCTTCCCTCTTTCCAAAGAACAAGTGGAATCTAAAGGATGGATTTGGTACGAAGAAAAACAAAGTGAATTACCTGCTCCTACAAATTACAAAATTCCGGAAAGTATAAAAGATGTTGATGACTCAATTTGTGCAGAGATCCTCTCTTGTGAAACAACAGAGGCGCCTTACAAAATCATTCCGCAAGAGCTCCAACTTTACAGGAAATTGGGAGTGCCAATTCCAAAGAAATGCCCTGCCCAAAGGCACAAGGAACGCATGCAAAACCGTAACCCAAGAAAGCTGTGGAATAGGGACTGCAAAAGTTGCAATAAGCCCATTCAGACCACTTTTGCCCCAGATAGACCCGAAAAGGTGCTGTGTGAGGCATGCTATCTATCTGAGGTATACTAGGGCCCAATGCCCGCCACATGCGCTGTTTGCGGCTCTGGATTCGAGGTTACTGACTCCGATCTCGCCTTCTACGACTCTGTATCTCCGATCTTCAACAATAAGAAGGAGCCCATGCTTCCCCCAACCCTTTGCCCGCAATGCAGAGTACAGCGTAGGTTAGCATGGAGAAATGACAGGACTTTTTATAACCGCAAGTGTGACCTGACCGGTGAAGATTATGTTTCCATATTCGCACCAGACAGTCCTTACAAAACTTACAGACCATCTGCTTGGTACTCTGACAAGTGGGATCCGATGGATTATGGACGGGAATACGATCCAAACAGATCTTTCTTTGAGCAATTTAATGAATTAATAATTGATGTTCCTGAACTTGGGATTGATATAGTTAATTGCCAGAACTCCGAGTACTGCAATTACTGCGGGGACGATAAAAACTGTTATCTGGACATCGCAGGGGAAGGCAATGAAGACAGCTACTTCAATCTGTTTATTAAGTTCTGCAAAGACTGCGCGGATTGCACGTTCACATATCAATCAACGTTATGTTACGAATGCATTCAGTGCTATAACTGCTACAGCTGTCAGCATTCAATGTATCTGGATAACTGTAGTGATAGCGCCTTTTGTTTTGATTGCAAGGGATGCAAGAACTGCCTGCTTTGCACAAATCTAAGGGACAAAGAGTATTACATTCTTAATGAACCTCATACGAAAGAAGAATACCAGAGAAAGGCAGCTGAGCTGGATCTTAAGTGCAATTCATCACTGGAAAAGATTTACGATATCTGGAACAAAATGCGAATTGAAAAAGGAATCTACCGCGATATGTACACTCTTAACTGTGAGAATTGCACGGGAAATAATTTAAAGAACAGTAAAAACTGTCAGTTCTCTTTTAATGCAACTGACTGTGAAGACTCCAATTATCTTTACGATGTTTTAAATGCAAAAAATTGTCAGGACTTAAATTATTCTTTGTATGATCCGGAAGTAAGTTACGAGATTTGCTCTACTCTTCACATGCAATATTCAGCATTTTGTTACGCCTCGCATTATTGCTCCAAATCTTTTTACTGCATCATGGGCAACAACTCTCATGATTTGTTCGGATGCGCAGGATTAAACCACAAAGAGTTTTGTATATTGAATAAGCAGTATACACAGGAAGAATATGAGACATTGGTTCCGCAAATTATTGAAAAGATGAGAGCTGACGGAGAATGGGGACAGTTCATGCCTGCATCAATCTCTGTATTCTCTTATAACGAAACTGTTGCCCAAGAGTATTATCCGCTGACTGAGGAGGAAGCAAAATCGAAAGGTTTTAAGTGGAGACAAATGGAAGAGAAATCCTCCAAGCCTGCAACATCTGAAGTTCCGGACTGTATTGATGATACCGATGAATCAATTACTGATGCTGTTTTGATGTGCTCAACATGCAAAAAGAATTACCGGATAATCCCGCAGGAGCTTAGATTCTACAAGAAGATTTCCGTCCCTGTGCCCCCAAATTGCCCGGATTGCAGGCATAAGACAAGATTTGAGCTTAGGAACCCAAGAATTATGAATGAAGGAAATTGCGCAAAATGCAATAAGCAAGTTGGGACCACTTATGCACCAAAAAGGCCTGAGAAAGTATTTTGTGAGGAATGCTATTTGAGTGAAGTTTATTGAGCCCTCCTCCATCCCCCGACCCCTTCCTCCAAAGGAGGAAGGGGAGCCAATTAATGGACTCCCCCTCTCCTCCGGAGAGGGGGCCGGGGGGAGAGGTGGTATACTAGCCGCCAATGCCCTCCTGCCAAAAATGCCAGGCTGAATTCCAGATTCATGACGATGAGCATGCGTTCTTAAAAAAGATAACATTCAAGTTTGGTGATAAATCTTATAACCCACCTGAGCCCATCTATTGTCCCGAGTGCAGAATGGTAATTCGCACATGCCATAGGAAAGAATGGAACTTCCATAAAAACAAATGTGCAATAACTGGTAAGGAACTGATTTCTTTGTACGCCACCGAGCCGCTTTGGGGGAAACCTTACACAGTTTATGCAGAAGACATTTGGGTTGGGGATGACCTTGATCCAATGAAGTATGGAAGGGAGTTTGATTTTTCTAGAACCTTCTTTGAACAGTTTGCCGAGCTTCTAAAAGATGTTCCGCGCCGTTCAATGTGCACAGTTGATAATCAAAATTCTGAATTTACAACCGGCGCAGGTTACTGCAAGAACTGTTATCTGATTAATTCGTCTGAAAATTGCGAAGATTGTTATTACGGTAAGCTTTTTCAGGATTGTTCCGACTGCATAGACTGCTCGTACATTTATAACTGTGAGCTTTGCTACGAAAGCTTCTTCTTACAAAGGTGCTATCACTGTTTGTACCTCCTTTACAGTCAGAACTGTCAGGATTGCATGTTCTCGACTAATCTGAATGGATGCAAAAACTGCTGTCTTTGCTCAAATCTTCATCAGAAAGAATACCATTTTCAAAATAAACCGCTCTCTAAAGATGATTATGAAACTAAAGTAAAAGAATTTTTTGGATCGTATGAAAAAATGAGCAAGATGAGGGAAGAGTTGATGGATATTTACGAAACCCAAGTTCACAAATACTCAAATATAGCTAATTCAAAAAATTGCACAGGTGATCACATAGAAAATTCTAAAAATTGTTTTGACTGTTACGACATGACCGAGAGTGAAGACTGTAGATACGTACAAGTCGGATTCCAAGTGAAAGATAATTACGATTGTTCGAACATGTATATTAAACCGGAGCTTTGTTATGAAGTTCTGGGAACAATTGAAGCCTTTAACTGCGCTTACAGTATCTTCGTATTCAACTCACAAAACATGTTGTACTGTGATTATTGTTATCACTGTAATGATTGCTTTGGATGCTCGGGGCTGACTAGAAAGAAGTTCTGCATATTCAATAAGCAATTCACAGAAGATGAATATAACGAGTTAGTTCCAAAAATTATCGAACATATGAAGACGGGAGGTGAATGGGGCAAGTTCTTCCTGCCGGAATTCGCACCCTTTGGTTACAACGAAAGCGTGGCACAGGAATATGTGCCTCTCACTAAGGAGGAGGCAAAGAAAAAAGGCTATTTATGGAGAGAATTGAAAGATGATATTCCCCGGGTGGAAAAAACTATTCCCGCGGATCAATTGCCGGATAGCATTAAAGATATTCCTGATGATGTCCTGAATTGGGCTATTACAAGCCAAAAATCAGGCAGACCATTCCAGATCCTTAAGCCCGAACTTGCATTTTACAGGCAGCATAATCTCCCCCTCCCCCGCCTTCACCCGGATGAGAGGTATTCGCGCAGGTTGGAACTCAGGAATCCACGCAAATTATGGGAAAGAGAGTGTGGGAAGTGTGGCAAGGGGGTTGAGAGTACATACGCACCCGATAAACCGGAGAAGATTTATTGTGAGGAATGCTACTTGGCTGAGGTATACTAGCTGTCCATGCAAAAGACCTGTGCTAAATGCAGCTCTGAGTTCGAGATCACACAAAGTGATCTGGATTTTTATGACAAAGTCTCCCCAATGTTTGGAGGCAAGAAATGCATGATCCCACCTCCAAAATTATGTCCAGATTGCAGATTGCAAAGAAGAGTGGCATGGAGAAACGAACGGTTTATGTACAAACGAAAATGTGATGCAACAGGTAAAGATATTATTTCAATGTATCCTCCCGATTCTCCGTTTAAGATCTATGAACAAAGCGTTTGGTGGAGTGATAGTTGGAATGCACTAGATTATGGCAGAGACTTTGATTTTAACCGTCCTTTCTTTGAGCAATTCCGAGAACTGCAATTGGAAGTACCTCGCCTTGCACTTGTAAACAAGAATAGCCACAACTCTCAATATACTAATCATGCTGGAGATAACAAAGATTGCTATCTTTCTGCAACCATATTTGAATCTGAGGATATTTATTATTCCGATTGGGTTATAGACCATTGTCGAGATCTGGTTGATTGTTCTTATGTGATGGAAGGATGTGAACTGTGCTACGAAACATATTACGGATGGGGTGCGTATCAGGCATTCTTCAGTGAATTTACAAAGAGATGCCAGAATATTTGGTTTTGTTATGACTGCATGAACTGCAAGAACTGTTTCTTATGTTCAAACCTAAGGAACAAAGAGTATTACTTCGAAAACAAACCACTGACGAAGGAGGAATATGAAAAAAAGATGGAAGAACTTCTTCCATGGTCGCATTCGAATTTGCAGGAATATAAAAGGAAGTACATTCAAATGAAAAATGAGAAAGCTATTCATCCGGCCATTTATCAGGTGCAATCTTTGGACTCCAGTGGAGATCTTTTGTTTCAAACAGAAAACTGCCAACACTGTTTCGACATTGTTGGATCAAAAGACTGCAGATATTGCCAGAGTGTAATAGACGTTAAAGATTGTTTGGATATATATCACGTTGGATGGGCGGAACTAATGTATGAATGCCATGCAATCAGCAACGGATACCAATGCTTTGCATGCCACTTCACATATGACAATTCAAATTCCATTTATTGCGACTGTACCCAAAACTGCAAAAACGTTTTTGGAAGCTGCAGTTTGAATCAGCAGGAATACTGCATAATGAACAAGAAGTATTCCAAAGATGAGTACAACTCTCTTGTGCCAAAGATTATTGAACATATGCAAAATACAGGCGAATGGGGGGAATTCTTCCCAATTGAGTATTCGCCGTTCGCTTACAACCAATCCAGAGCACCCGAATTCTTCCAAATTACAAAAGAAGAGGCTGAATCCAAGAACATCAGATGGTCTGATTATGTTCCGCCTGCTCCGGATTCCGACAGAACAATACTTGCTAATGATCTGCCCGAAATGAGTTCTGACATTCCCGATGATGTACTTAATTGGTCAATTAAATGTGAAGTAACATCGGCTCCTTTTCAGATAATCCGAAAGGAATTGGAGTTCTATAGAAAATCTGGGCTTCCCATTCCACGCAGGCACCCCAATCAACGTTACATTGATCGAATTTCTTTAAGAACCCCATGGAAACTCTTTGATAGAAAATGTGATAAGTGTGAAAAGGAGATAAAGAGCACATATGCGCCGGAAAAACCCGAGAAGATTTATTGTGAGGAGTGCTATCTGAAAGAAGTTTATTGATAGCCCCCTGTCTGAACCGCAGATAGCGCAGATACCGCTGATTACGCTGATTTAATCAACAAAGCTTGTAGCAAATTATCTGCGAAATCAGCGTAATCAGTGTAATCTGTGGTTCAGACAATTATGCAAAAAACCTGCACCAAGTGCGACTCCGGATTCGAGATTGAAGATAGAGATCTGAAGTTTTATGACAAGATATCTCCGATGTTTTCCGGGAAGAAATACCAGATACCCACTCCAACACGATGCCCTGAGTGCAGACAAAAAAGAAGAATGGCATGGAGAGGAAAAGATTATTTCTTTCGACCGTGTTCAAAGACAGGCAAGCAATGTATTTCTATTTACCCGCCTGACGAAGAAATGGTTGCATACTCTGCTGACGCTTTTTATGCGTCTGACTGGACCGGCCTTGAGTTTGGTAGAGACTTTGATTTTAACAGGCCGTTCTTTGAACAGTTCTTCGAATTTTGGTATTCAACTCCAAAGCAAATAGCAAATGCGTATAACAACGAAAACTGCGACTACATAATTAATGCTCACAGGAATAAGAGTTGTTATTTGGTAGATGAAATTGATGTAAGTAGGGATTGTTATTACGGATATAACATCCAACACTGTGAAAGTGTAATAAAAGGTTTTTATGCAAGAAAGTCTCAGTTTTGTTACGAAGTATCGCAGGTTGATAACTGTTATGAAGTTTTCTTCGGACACAACATTTACCATTCATCGAATTGTGCATTTGTACGCAACTGCAGAAACTGTAATCACTGTTTGTTTTGCACGAATTTGAGGGAAGCTGATTATCATATTTTTAATAAACGAGTATCAAAAGAAGAATTTGAGAAAGCATGGACACATGTTTTTTCCGGATCTGATGAAATCCTTGAAGAGTGCAAAGCTAAGTATGCTGAATTTCTAAAATCTCATCCTGTACCTGCAGTTATTCAAATTAATACAGAAGATTGTACGGGAGACCAGATAGCAGATAGCAGATAGCCAAAGATGTACTGATAGTTTTAATATTGATAATTGCCGTGACTGCAGATATTGCACAGATATTCACTATTCAAATGACTCATACGACGTGCATATCTACGAAGGAGACGTAATGTACGAAAGTCTGCACACAGGTCCCAAGGGATACAATCAGCTCTTTTCTCATTTAGCTTGGTTTTGCCATAACACTCTGTATTGCAGCCAAATGATTAGTTGCAGATGCGTATTTGGATGTTCAGGACTAAAAAATCAGGAATACTGCGTATTTAATAAGAAGTACTCGGAAGAAGAATATGAAAAACTCACCGGAAGAATTATTGAACACATGCAGAAGACTGGAGAATGGGGCGAATTCTTTCCGATTGAATTAAGCCCCCTTGGATATAACCAAACAATGGCAGATTCTTATTTTCCATTGGAAAAAGATGAAGCCTTGAAGCAAGGATTCAGATGGAAAGATGCTGAGGATCAATATCAGGGCATGAAAGGTGAAGATATTCCGTCTGATCTGTCGGATGCCCCTGAGGATATTGCGAAACTAGTTTATAAGAGCAATGAAAGCGATATAAAGTTTAAGATAACCGCATCAGAAGTAGAATTTCATAAGAAATATGGAATACCTCTGCCACTAAATTCGCCAGCCGAACGCATGCAGACATTCATTGATGCAAATCCTAGAACACTATGGAAAAGGCAGTGTGCTAAATGCAACAAAGAAATGGAAACCGTGTATTCGCCCGAAAGACCTGAAAAAGTATTCTGTGAGAAGTGCTACCTCGCTGAGGTATACTAATTCCATGCCTAACTCTTCTTACGTATTAGTTCTAAAAACCGGCGAAGAGATTGTGGAAAGCCTGACTAAGTATTTGGTGAAGAATAATATTACTGCAGGATCAATCTCCGGAATCGGTGCTGCGACTGATGTCGTATTGAATTTTTATAATATGGAAACAAAAGAATATGAGGAGAAAAGTTTTCCAGAGGAACTTGAAATCCTTTCTCTGATCGGAAATATTTCAATTAAGGAAGGCTCCCCATTCGCACACCTGCATATTGTCTTGGGGACCAACGATTATGCATGTATTGGAGGACACTTGAAATCTGCACACGTTGGACCCACTTGCGAGATTGTGATTCAGGAGCTTGATGTTGAACTGAAGAGAGAGGTTGATGAAACGACTGGGCTATATTTGTTGGATATGAATTGAGTTCAATATCTATAGTAATTAACTAATTGATTAATTAGTTATATGTTTAATACATCTTTGAGAAGCCCCTTAGTAAACTAGTTGCGCAACTAGTTTACTAACAACAACGATATAAAAGAGCCTGGATTACTCCAGACTCTTTATATTACTGATCTAATTACTTCAACTCATACGTCAGATTTACATTTACTCTAATTTCCTGCTCTCCTGTGGGCACAGGCGGCATATTCGCTTCATCTATGTCTCCTCCTCCCATGCCATAAGCCATTGTTTTCTCCATTCTTGCGTACGGCATTCCTCCCCCACCTTCGTTGAAGCCTTTTAGCTTACCAAGATTTTTGCCAAGCTGCTTGGCTAAGTCTGCAGCTTTTTTCTGTCCGTTCTCGATGGCTTTGGTACGCGCCTGCTCTCGGAGTTGTTCAGGCTCATCAATTGTGAAATTGACGCTACCGGCTTGATTTGCGCCCGCAGACGTAGCGGCTGAAAGCACCTTGCTCGTGTCATCCGTATTTCTGATCTTTACGCGCACATTCTGATTAGCTTCGAATCCGCGATCGATTCTTTTACCTTCGTTCCAGTCGTAAGCAGGATTCAAATTCAAATTCTGAGTCTTAATGTCTTTCTCTTCAACTCCCTGTGCTTTGATCGCATCGACAACCGCTGTCATTTTCTCTCCAAGTATTTCCATCGCTTCTTCCGATGTTTTTACGCGTCCGGTTTTAACGCCGAAGCTAAGTTCTGCGATATCCGGGGTTGTCATCACTTTTCCTTCGCCGCTAACAGTAATTGTAAACTGATCTAAATTGCGAGTTTCAATTTTCTTTCCAAGTACAAAAGATCCGCCAAGAATTACAGCTACAAGAATCATTGCAATAAACTTTCCTGAACCTGAGTTGCATGAGTCCATATGTGTGAGGGGTAATGATAGGGACGAAGTATAAGTGAAGAGTTATAAAAAGCCACTATTCACTATTCACTATTCACTTTTAACTTTATAGCCCTTTTCCTCCAATTCTAAGGCCAACTCCGGACCCCCGCTATCAGCGATTCTCCCATCAATCATCATATGCACGCGGTCTGGCTTAACGTAATCAAGGATTCGCGCATAATGAGTTATGATTAAAAATGATCTTTCTGGCGAGCGCAATTTTTCAATACCACTTGCGACGGTTTTGAGTGCATCAATATCAAGCCCTGAGTCGGTTTCATCAAGTATCGCAAATGATGGTTCAAATACAGCCATCTGAAGCATCTCTGCTTTCTTCTTTTCGCCTCCGGAAAATCCTTCGTTTACAGGCCTATCGGCGAAACTGTGATCCATACCAATCTCATCCATTTTTTGCTGAAGAAGCGCCTGAAAAGTTATTGGAGAAATCTCTCTACCTTCCGCGTTGCCCTGCACCCCTTGTGGTGCACGGGGGTGTCTGGCAGACATCTGCGCTTTGTATGCAGCAAGCAAAAAACTTCTGAGTGAAACTCCGGAAATGGTGCGAGGATATTGGAACGCAAGAAATACGCCTGCCTTGGCTCTCTCATCAGCAGTCTTCTTGAATAGATCTTGTCCTCTGAATGATACTTCCCCTGAAGTTACCTCATAATCAGGATGTCCCATAAGGACATTTGATAAAGTTGATTTGCCTGAACCATTTGGACCCATAAGAGCATGAACTTCGCCTTGGGGAATTTCCAAATCAACTCCATGAAGAATCTCTTGTCCATCGACAGATGCTTTTAAGCCTTTGATTGACAACTGAAGATTCATAATGGACACTCATTGTAGCGTCATTTTTAACTTTTCAATTTATTTTGTGCCAAAAGTAACATTCACATACGATGGCCAAACTACAGAAGTAAAAGCTAAAGAGGGCCAAACCTTGCTGGAAGCCGCGATTGAAGCAGGAGTCCCAATGGAACACGCTTGTGGAGGTAATGGTTTTTGCACAACTTGTAGATGCAAGGTAAAAAAGGGTTCGGAGAATTTAAGTGCAAGAAATGACCGCGAGGAGAATATGGGTGTTAGCGAAGATCCTGATCGCTTGGGTTGTCAGGCGGCAGTCGGGGGAGATGTGGAGGTGGAGCTGGCTGAGGAATAAATAAAAAATTGTTAAATTGCTAAATTGTTCGCAGAGCGAGCTATTTACTTTGATACAAACTATAGAAGCATCAATCGTGCGTAACGCTCTGTCGAGCAATTTAACAATTTAGCAATTTAGGCCTCAATTCATTCAATACTATTTAGCGTTCTCAACTTCTCCTTCACCTCCTCATCATAAGGCTCCAACTTATTAATTTTCCGATAAACCTCGAGCGCCTTTACAGAATCCTCTGACTTCTCACAGCTCTCCGCAAACAATCTGAGGAGCTCCGTATCTCTGCTAAGCCTTGCAGTTGCTTTTTCTAAGTACGACATTGCTTCGCCGAACCTTTCTGAAGCAAAAAGCGCTCTGCCAAACGCTGCCATTCTCTTGTGACTCTGAGGATCGCGTTCAAGCGCCTTTTGATAAGAAGCACACGCTCTATCAAATTTTCCTTGCCTGTAATAAGCAAGTCCGAGATTAGAGTAGCAAGATGCATCATCAATCTTTGCCAAGAGCTCCCGATACATCGCTTCTGCTTTTTGATCCCTGCCCATGTTCAGGTAAAGCTTTGCAAGTTGTGCGTGAGCTTCGTGTGCATCCGGATATGCAGTGAGAGCTTGAATATAAAAACCTTCTGCTTCCTCTAGCTTTTCTCTTGCTTCTGCTCGTTCAGCGGCATTAATAAGAGTCCTGACTTTTTGAAGCTGAATGGCAGTTGAACGGCTATTCGTATCGGGTTTATCAGCAGGAGATTCCTTTACAAGCTCAGCATTTCGCTTCTCTGCCAAATTTACCCGCTGTTTTATACTTCGTACAAATTTGCGCACGGATCTGTTTTTAAGCACAGTACGTCCGCCAACGATGACGAATATCACTAGGAAAGAGCCGATGAAAACCAAGGCGTAGATCAACAGGTCAAGAGGCTATCACTGAGATCAGGATGACACAATAGTAAACGTTGCTTTACGAGCTTATAACTTTTAGCTTAGTTAGCTTCCGTATTTTGCGTGTTATGAGTGACACCAGCAAAAGCTAATGAAGCTAAAAGCTAGTATTAATTATTTGATACTGTCAGCACGAACTTCTGAGCCATTAACTGTCGATTAGCATTCGTTTTTAGTGCTTTAACCAAATCCATAAGAGCATCTACTTGGGTCGACTGGGTATCTATTCCCTGTTCACGAAGCGCAATGGAAAGATGCATTATAAACTGATTCGCTAGCTCGCCTCGATCTTTTAGGAGATCGATCAAGGCAAGTCTTTCGCGGATGGACTTAGCTTTCCAAAATGATATTGCCTTGCTATGCATAAGCCGCTGTTCGCGCAAAAGATCCGGATTGTCCTTAAGCTTAACCAAAGTCCCAGGCGCCCCTTGTGAAAGATGAAGTATAAATTGCGAATCATCTGCCTCTGTATCCACCAAAAGTTCTCTAAGCTCCGGCAATGTGAGCCTATTAAATCTAATAGATCGCGTGCGGGAGACTACCGTAGGAAGAAGTGATGTATTTGATTGTGTAGTTAAAATAAAAACAACTCCTTGCGGAGGTTCTTCAAGTATTTTTAAGAATGCATTTGCAGATTCATCCTTCATTCTTTCAACTGATCTGATAATACAGCATCTCCATTTGCTTGCTCCTGTTTCATACAAGCGCTCTTGCAAAGCTCTGATGTCGTCAATACTGATTGTATCTGTCTTTGCCCCATTCTTTGCACGATGTTGCTGAGGCACATTCGAAGTCTTCGCGATTACATCCCAATCATCGCAAGTTTTTTCCATCCAAAGCTGATCTAACACCAACAAATCAGGATGAACCATGCGCTCAATCTGACCCCTTACATCATCTTGGGAATCGGGATCTTTGTCCTCCAACATTAAGTTAGTTGCAAACCATCTGGCAACTGCCATCTTGCCTAAATGCCGCGGACCGGAGAATAGGTATGCATGGGCTACGTTGTCATTTTCTATATCACCAATGAGCTGTTCACGCTGAAGCTTATGGCCTACAAGGGGCAAAGTCTTGGGCATGGACAAACATAATACTACCCAAATGAGAATCTTACCAAAGGAAACATAAGATTAAGAAGAAACAGAAGAAGCAGAAGAGATCAATAAAGAATCCTCTGAATCTTCTGTTTCATCTGTTTCCTCTGCTTCCTTTAATTGGCCCCACAACACTTTTTATACTTTTTTCCACTCCCACACGGACATGGGTCGTTTCTGCCCACTTTTTGGACTGTTCTGGGTTCTTGTGAGGTTATTGCCCTAGGAGATCCCTGATCTTCGATTCCCGAACCCGAACCTGCACCTGCACCTGCACCCTGTCTGACAGTGCTACCAACGCTTGTTTCCCTAAGTTCTGATTCAATCTCATCAACATTGGTTTGAATATCATCGATTTCTTCCTGAGCACGATCAAGAAATGCTTGAGGCGTAAATTGCATGAAGTCGATCTGCAAAAGAGTCCTGACTATTGATGAATCTATAGCGACAAGTAATTGCTCGAACTTTCTAAAGCCCTGGTCTTTGTATTCGATCAAAGGATCGCGCTGAGCATAACCGGAGAACGCAACTTGTTCGCGCAAGTGCGACATCTCATCAATGTGATCCATCCAATGCGTATCAATTGATCGAAGAGTTACAACACGCTCAGCTTGACTAACTGCAACCGGCTCAAACTCTTTGCACTTTGTTTCGTAATATTTCAGAAGGAGATCTTTGATTGTAGTTCGAAGTTCCTCTCTATCCGTAATTTCTTTGATCTTATCTTCGGGCAAAAACTCATTTAACTGTGGATGGAGCGCGTCTAGTTTTCCCGAAATCTTTTTTATTTCCCAATTTTCCGAATCATTTTCCAGGGCATGAACATCAACTATCGCATTTGCCTCACCCTCAAGCGCATTGAGTATGTCATCATGAAGAGTTGAGACTTCTTTTGTCTCCTTTATCTCTTTTGTCTCTTCTTCAAATATCTTATCCAAAATCTTCTGTCTCCTAACGTAGATAATCTCACGATGCCTATTCATCACATCGTCGTATTGAACAACGTGGCGTCGAATGTCGAAGTTTCTGCCTTCAACTTTTTTCTGTGCACTTTCTATGGAACGAGATACGATCTTATTTTCCAGCGGAACATCATCGGGGACTTTTAGCTTTTCCATCATCGACTTGAGTCGATCTCCCCCGAACAAGCGCATAAGATCATCTTCCATAGAAACAAAGAAGACACTTTCTCCGGGATCCCCCTGTCGTCCTGCTCGTCCCCTAAGCTGGTTGTCGATTCGTCTGGCCTCATGTCTTTCTGTACCCAATATGCAAAGTCCTCCAAGGTCTGTAACTCCTTCCTCAAGTTTAATATCCGTACCTCGCCCTGCCATATTTGTTGCAATTGTGATTGCACCTTTTTGGCCAGCCAAAGCCACAATATCCGCTTCCTTCTCGTGGTGTTTTGCGTTTAGGACACTGTGTGGAACCCCCTCGCTTTCCAAAAGCTTTGCAAGAGCTTCTGATTTTTCTATCGAAGTGGTTCCAACCAATACAGGTTGGCCTTTTTCATGCTTTTCTTTTGCGATCTTTGCAACTGCCTTGAACTTGGCTTCCACTGTTCTGTAAATTGAGTCTGGTCTGTCGTTTCTAATCAGTGGTTTATTTGTCGGAACAACAATTGTTGTGAGCTTGTAGATGGATTCGAACTCTTCCGCTTCTGTTTTGGCAGTACCGGTCATTCCTGCAAGCTTGTTGTAAAGACGAAAGTAGTTTTGGAAAGTAATTGTCGCAAGAGTTTTACTTTCACGCTGAACCTCCACCTTCTCTTTTGCCTCAACAGCTTGATGAAGCCCATGTCCATAACGCCTGCCTGGCATCAAGCGTCCTGTGAACTCATCAACAATGATTACCTCGTTGTCCTTAACAACGTAATCCACATCTTTCTCGTACATTGCATGCGCTCGAAGCGCCTGTTCAATGTGATGAACTTCTTCGAAACCTTTTTCAGTATAAATATTGTCAATTCCAAGCAATTGCTCCATCTGTTTTATCCCCTCTTCTGTAAGAGCAGCGGTTTTTTGCTTTTCATCCTTGTTGTAGTGCGTATTTTCTTTTAGTTGTCCCACAAGAGTGGAGTACTGAATGTACTTTGATGTTGATTCGTCTGCAGGCTGGCTGATAATGAGCGGGGTTCGCGCCTCATCAACCAAAATTGAGTCCACCTCATCGACAATTGCGAAGTTTAAGCCGCGTTGAACCTGTCGCTCAACTGACGTTGCCATGTTGTCGCGCAGATAATCGAATCCATACTCATTGTTCGTGCCATAAGTTATATCACAACCGTACGCTTCTTGCCTCTCTTCATGGTTTTTCTCGTGAAGAACGGTTCCAACTGTTAAACCAAGTGCTTCGTAAAGCATTCCCATCCAAAGCGCATCGCGTTTTGCCAAGTAATCGTTAACTGTAACCACGTGAACTCCTTTTCCGGTAAGTGCATTGAGGTAAATCGACATGGTACAAACAAGTGTTTTTCCTTCTCCCGTCTTCATCTCTGTAATATTGCCCTGATGAAGAACCGCGCCTCCCAGAATCTGCACATCATACGGAACCATATCCCAAACAAATTCCTGTTTTCCAAGCTTTACACGCTTTCCTTTAATTAATTCGCAAGTCTTCACCACAACTGCAAAAGCCTCGGGCAGTAAATCATTCAAAACTTTTTTAACATCCTCCCCATCTCGAATCCGAACCCGAACCCGATCCCGAAACTCTTCTGTCTTCTTGGGTACATCTTCTAACTTCAAATCGATTATCTCCTGTAATTTCTGAGCTTCCTTTACTCTTTTAACAACAGGAGCTAATCGTTTTAATTCGCGCACATTAGGATCGCCAAGAAGTTTGTTCAATAAGTCTATTATCGACATGTCACACTAAGAATAGCAGACTACCCGCTTCTCCCATACCAAGGTTCTAGGGGTTTTTTTGAATATGAGAGGTTCTTAATAAATTCAGGAAGGATTTCTATCACCGGCTTTAATTGAGCTTCTTTGAGTTCAAGAGATGCCAATTCCTCTTTATGTGAATCTAAGAGTTCGCCCATCCATTTGATCGGGTTCGGTTTTCGGGTTCGGTTTTCGAGTAAATCTTCGATTTTAGTTAGTGTTGGTTCTCTCCACTTCCCCCCTTGCGTAAATAGTGAATCCTTTTTTGTTGAATGCAACCATAAAGTATCCCAGAACCCGATCCCCGATCCCCGAACCCGATACAAATCCCACAATCCAACCCCCACCCCCTCAATATCTAACTGATCCATCAAGGTATTGCTAAAAGAAACCGCAACGCGCAGGCTCGTAAACCCTCCAGGGCCGACTACGCATACGATTCGATCCAAGTCCTGATATTCCCATTTAGCTTCTTTAAGACACTCCTCAGCTAGAGGAATCAGCTCATGATCACGAATTCGTGTTGAAACTTCGCGGGAAGAAATTACACCATCAGAGCTTATATAAGCCAGAAGGCCGTCGTGAGAGGCGATATCCAAGAAAAAATAATTCATGATGATAGAATGATTAACCTCGCATGAGGATGTAGAATCCAATTGTATCGTAACTATTCACTATTCACTTTTAACTATTCACTTTTTTTTCTGTGCCCAATCTCTCCATCATCATCCCCACGCACAAGCGCCCTAATATTCTTAAGAAGTGTCTCGAGCATATTGGGGTTCAAACAGTCAGAGATGATCTGGAAGTGATTGTTGTAAGCGATGGTCCATGTAATGAATCGAAAAAAGTTTGTACTGAATCAAAATTGGGAATCCCTCTGAAGTATTTGGAGATTGAAAAAACGCAACAAGGTGTCGCCCGAAACAAAGGAGTAGAGATAGCAGAAGCGCAACTGGTACTTTTTATCGGAGATGACATTTTTCTTATGCCCGACGCATGCCAAAAGCACCTGGAAACACACGCCCAACAGATTGATGCCGGCAGCCCTCTCGAGATTGCAGTGCTGGGTTACACAACATGGGATCCTGATCTGGAGATCAATCCGACGATGAAGTGGCTGGAAAAGTCCGGTTGGCAATTCGGCTATCCGAAACTAAAGAATTATGAAAAGAATTTAATTCCCTATTCCATACAGGAACGATTCACATACACAAGTCACATAAGTCTGCCGCGAGACATTGCACTTAAACATCCTTTCTCCGAAAATGTCAGCCTGTACGGCTGGGAAGATATTGAATGGGGAAAACGACTAAAGGAACATCCCTTGAAGCTTTTTTATCAGCCGGAAGCAAAGGCTATGCACCACCATTCGCTTACACACGAAGATTCCCTTGCAAGAATGGAAACCTTGGGGCGTTCAATACACCATTTTCCTGATATAGGAAGGAAGCCCAAAGGCGTTAAGCGCTTAGGATATGAAATCACAGCGTTTTTACCGACTATGAAAGGAAAGCATAGGAAAGCGTTTCTTAAGGGTCTGAAAAAACATGGCAAGCCAACATCCTAGCCCTAGCCCTAACCCTAACCCTATACTTAGTCGCCGTGTTTCGACGAATGGACCTCCTTCTACTTGGCATTACTATTGTCCTGACTTTATTCGGCCTTGCAATGATCGCAAGCGTCAGCGTTTTCGAAAGTTATCAGCTTACGGAACGTCTGGTAAACCAAGGATCGCGCGAAACATCTACGAATGCGTTCTATCTTTGGAGAAGTTTTTCTCATGTGATAGTCGGTCTATTGGGAATGTTATTTACGATGATCGTTCCTTACAGACTATGGGAACGACTTGCGCTCCCTCTTTTTGCACTGACGATGTTCCTTCTTCTCGCAGTTTTTGTCCCTGGTCTTCGTGCGGAGTATGGAACAGCATATAGCTGGCTTTATATCGGATCTTTTTCTCTTCAGCCATCTGAACTTCTTAAACTTACCTTTATTTTCTATCTTGCAATCTGGCTCCAGAAACGCGAACAGCTGATCGGCACATTTAAGGAGGGCTTTCTTCCGTTCGCGATACTTTTAACTGTAAGCACGATGCTTATTGCTCTTCAGCCTGACCTAGGATCTTTCCTCGTAATCTCTGGCATAGCAGCTGTTATGTTCTTTATAGCAGGAGGAAACTTTTTTCATCTGATTTTGGGCGGAGCAATTGCCGGAGTGATGGGCCTGCCTATGATTTTAAGCCAGGAATACATTCGAAATCGTTTTAAAGCTTTCCTTCAGCCTGGAAATCAGGATCTGGCAGAAACAATCGGATTCCAAATCAAACAGGCACTAATTGCGGTTGGAAGTGGCGGAATATTTGGGGTTGGATATGGCAAATCAATTCAGAAGTTCGGCTATCTGCCGGAAGTTCAAGCTGATGCAATCTTTGCCGCGATGGCAGAAGAGCTTGGATTCATGCGATTACTTATCATCATTACATTGTTCTCTACCTTTGTTATTCGAGGATATAGAATTGCTCAGGATGCACCGGATAGGTTTGGAGCTTTGGTTGCCGCAGGTATTACCACATGGATAGCTGTGCAGGCACTTATAAACATATGCGTAAATCTTGCACTTTTTCCGCTTACCGGAGTAACTATGCCATTTATAAGTTACGGAGGATCTTCGCTGGTCTCCATTCTGGTCGCAACTGGAATATTGCTGAATATCTCCATGTATACAACGCATGAGTCATTATCTTCAAGAAGAGCGAGGCGTAAGAGTTTGCAGAGGGTACTGAAGAGGAGGCTCAGACTAGCCCAATAGTACTGCTTATCGATTGTATAAAAGAGTAATTTACAATTTTCAATTTAGAATTTTCATTCAAATTCCAATTCAACAATATCCAATACTCTTATAGATTATGTTTAGAAATTGGTTATTGGATCTTGAATGAAAATTGATAATTTTAAATTGTAAATTATTTTGATCCCATCAATTACATCATATACTTTCCCTATGCCATTGATAGCATTTGCCGGCGGCGGATCAGCGGGCCACATAGCCCCATCTGTTTCTGTTGCTAAAGCATTAAAGGAAGAGCGACCTGATGTTGATGTGCATTTCATCTGCTCGACTAAGTCCGAGGATCGCGAGTTTATAGAAAAGGAGGGATTTAATTGTTCCGGCATTGAAGCACCTAGGCTTGGGCTGACTTTTCCATTCAAATTTTTTAAAGCTGTCAAAGCATCAAAAAAAATTCTTAAAGAATTAAATCCTGATGTTCTTTTTTCAAAAGGAGGTTACGTAAGCGTCCCCGTTGCATTCGCGGCCAGCAGAAAGCACCCCTTCGCGGGTGCGTCTAAAAAAATCCCAATTGTGATGCATGAGTCTGACGCAGTTAGCGGAAGAGCAAACAAAATTGTCTCCAGATGGGCCAACCATCTCTGCTTTGGATTTCCCGAGCCCGAACCCGAAAGCCGAACCCGAACATTTACTGGCAATCCTATTCGTGAATCAGTTATCCAAGGAAAAGCAGAAGAAGGCTTTCGAATCGCAGGCCTTGAAGGAAGGAGCAAATCCGTAATCTTTATTATGGGAGGTAGCCAAGGCGCAGAAGCTATTAATGAGTTTGTAAAAAAACATATATCTGAACTATTAGAAGTTGCCGACGTCATCCATCTAACTGGTAAAGGGAAACCAGGTGCAGGAGAGCATGAAGGTTATTATTCATTGGAATTTGCAAACGAAGAGTATCCACACTTTTTTGCCGCAAGTGACTTGTGCATAAGCAGAGCCGGGGCTAATTCGATTACCGAACTTGCGGCAAACAATATTCCAACAATTCTTATTCCTCTTCGGGGAGTCGGACACGATCATCAACAAAAAAATGCAGAGCTTGCATCGCAGTCAGAAGGCTTCACCATTGTTCAGCAATCAGAAATGAATGAGAAGCTGATTCCAACTATCAATAATCTAATATCTGATCACCGACCACTGACCACTGACCACTTATATAATCCCGATGCTACTCGACAAATCTCTAAAATAATCCTCGGATATCTTGAATCTTGAGCCCAACATCACTAATCTGCGCAAGATATGACTAAAATCTTAATCCCATTATTTGCACTCTCTATTCTTATGTTTGGCTGTAGCAAGCCCCAAACGGGCACTGATGAACTTATTTATAAAGATGAAATCTTAAGCGGAAAATACGAAGTAATCCTAAAGACCTCCATGGGAGACATCACCATAGAAATGGATGCAAAAAGAGCACCCAAGACTGTTACCAACTTCGTAGCCTTGGCTCAGTCCGGCTATTACGACGATCTTACATTCCACCGTGTGATTCCCAATTTTATGATTCAGGGAGGAGACCCAAGTGGAAATGGAACCGGAGGAGAGAGTATTTTTGGAAAAAAGTTTGAGGATGAAATAAATGCGAAGAGCTATGATCTGCATAAGAAAACTTTAAGCGATATTTCCGACGATCCTTTGCCTGATGATCTTAAAAAGATGACTGTTGAGGAATATCTGACTGCGCAAGGTTACAGTTTCAATGATGAACTCAAGTCACTTCCAATGAAAAAAGGTTTTGTAGCCATGGCAAACAGCGGACCAAATACTAATGGTAGCCAGTTCTTCATAATCCAACGAGATGGAGGCACAGATTGGCTGGAAGGAAGGCACACTGTATTTGGTGAAGTTAAGGAAGGATTGGATGTTGTAGATAGAATCACACGAGTAAAGAAAGGGGCAAACGATAAGCCTTTGGAGCCTGTGACGTTTAAGGTGGAGGTGAAATAATCACTGATTTCTTTGACACATTTACAAATGAGTATATGGTTTTTTGGGGTATAAGGTCCTGCATTTACCCCTCAAATGCATCACTTTGGTGAGGTGAAATAGGATGATCGCAGGAGATTGTGTACTAACATTACTTCATACGGAGTCTTATAGCCAAGGCATTTTCGTGGTGTGTGATTTAACC
>Ga0187833_10002395_pt1 | contig 20153 bp, 21 predicted proteins | sample ETNtaG_37_FD_167968 | JGI IMG/M metagenome (GOLD analysis project Ga0187833, IMG submission 167968) | Marine microbial and viral communities from oxygen minimum zone, Eastern Pacific Ocean - ETNP2014_SV_400_PacBio MetaG (Illumina Assembly) | ecosystem: Environmental > Aquatic > Marine > Hypoxic...
TGCCGCCTAAGTCTGGCACTAAACATTCCACTTCAGTTATAGAATTCTCTTTTAACCAATTTTCAAATTTGTTTATCATGGATAATTGATATTATTAATAAAATATGTAATTCTTATTTATAAAAAGAATTGCGATATTACTATTCGCATTTAACATTATGACCTTTATCAAAAAAAAAACATATGAACAACACGATAATGAAGAAGGAAGTTTTTATAAAAACTCTGTAAAACCTTTTGAATTTAGTGAAAGATTAGAGAATAATCTTGATATAGATTTATGTGTTATTGGCGGTGGATTAACAGGAATATCAAGTGCTCTGAATCTTGCTAAAGAAGGATATTCTGTTGCATTATGCGAGGCAAGATCTTTGGGTTGGGGGGCTTCAGGAAGGAATGGAGGCCAACTTGGCATTGGTATGCGAAAAGATCAGTTCTTTATAGAAAAAAAGTTAGGTTTTGAGCATGCAAAAGAGTTATGGAATCTTGGACTGGAAGCAGTGAGTGAAACAACAAAATTAATTTCAATATACAATATTCAGTGCGCTTTACAAAAAGGAGTCATACATGCAGGATTTTCAAAGCGAAATAGGGATGATTTTCATTTTGAAATAGATCATATGCATAAGCATTACAATTATGATGGATATAAATTTTTCAACAAACAAGAAATTAAAGAAGAGATTAATAGTGATATATATAATTCTGGCTTGTTAAATAATGATAATTATCATTTGAATCCATTAAAGTTGTTATTAGGTTTAGCAAATGAGTTGGCTAAGCTCAAAGTTAGAATTTATGAAAATACACCCATTACCAAAATATTGAAAGATCGGGATGGTGTAAAAGTTTATTCAGAGTCTAAAATTATAAAGGCTAAAAAAGTGATTGTATGTTGCAATGGATATTTAGACAAACTTTTGGGGAATATTAGAAATAAATTTATGCCAATCAATAATTATGTGATTGCTACCGAACCGTTAGGAGAAGAGAAGGCAAGAGAAATAATCAAAAATAACTATGCGGTTTCGGATGCAAGATTCATAATTGATTATTATCGTTTTTCAGAAGATTGGCGACTCCTGTTCGGCGGAGGAGAAACTTTTACTTCAAGATTTACTCACAACTCTATGAAATTTGTGCAGCAAAGAATGTACAGAGTTTTCCCAATGGTTAAAAAATATAAAATAGATTATTCTTGGGGGGGAACTTTGGCTATTACTGTAAATCGCCTTCCAAGTTTTGGTACATTAATGGACGAAAGAATTATATATGCCCATGCATACTCTGGCCATGGATTGGCATTAAGTACGCTTGCAGGAAAATTAATAGCAGAAAAAATATCTGGAAAGTCAGAACGTTTTAATTTCTTTAACAAGATAAAGCATCTTTCAATACCAGGTGGTGATATTATGCGTAGACCAATTTATACTTCTGCAATTTTTTTTTATAAAATAAAAGATTTTTTTAATTTAAATTAGCTTTTTGAAGCCCTTGTTAGCCTATCATTAATAGTTTTTCCTAAACTATGATTAGGTACTGGGGCTACAGCGATACCGATACTTTGCGAATTATCTAATATATGTAAATAATCATAAAGATTTTTACCAGCCTCTTCCAAATTTCCTGAAGTACTTAAATTAAGATTCATAATTTCAGATTTTAAATCATTCGTTCCAAAATTTAATAAAGCCTCATCTTTTAAAACTGAATTTACATTAATTCTCAATGGTAGATTCGGGGAATAGTGCTTTATCTGCTGTCCTGGAGACAGGTTTGAAAAATTGCTATAATTTTCTAAAACAATATTTGGAATTATTTTTTCAATAACTTCTAAAGTTATGCTTCCTAATCGTAATATTTTTGGATTGTTATTACTTGCATTAATAATAGTGGATTCCAGACCAAAGAAAGTTTTTCCACCGTCTAGAATAAAAATATTGTCTTTTAGTTTTTGTGATAGGTGAATTATTTTTGTTGAGGAAAGTTTTGTAGAAATATTTGCACTTGGCGCTGCTATGGGAAATTCAAGATTTTGAAGTAAAGCTTGCGCTGTAGGATGTTTTGGAATTCTGCAACCAACAAATTTTTTATGATTAGACAGTAAAGGATTTATATTTGAAGTTTCTTTTTTTTCCAAAATAAGCGTTAAAGGACCAGGCCAAAATTTATTAGCAAGTTCATAAGATGTATCATTAATCACAAAGTCTTTTTCAACACTATTAATGTTTTTAAAATGACAAATTAATGGATTATTACTTGGGCGATTTTTGATTTTATAAATTTTTTTGATAGCATTTTCATTGATAGCATTCCCCCCTAAACCATATACAGTTTCTGTTGGAAAAATAACTAGATCGCCGTTTTCTAATATTTTTTGTGCCTTTTTTATATTTATTTCCACATCATTTTTGTTTAAAATAGGTTTCATAAGCTAATAAAATTGATATTATCTTATTTAACATAACAAGTTTATTTTATTATGGGTAAAGTTTTAGCATTCACAAATCAAAAAGGAGGAACAGGTAAAACCACATTATCTGCAAATATTGCAGTACTTTGGAGTAATAGTAAGTATAAGGTTGCAGTAATCGATGGAGATCATCAAAAAAGTCTTACATATTGGATTGAGGCACGAAAAAAATACTACGGAGAAGGAGATATTGGCATTGATGTGCTTCCCTATAATTCACATAGTTTAGGCGAAGATATCAAAAATATAAAAAGAAAATATAATTTTATTATAATAGATAGCCCTCCTTCAATCACATACGATACGATACAAATAGTCAAGAATGCAGACAGAGTATTTGTTCCCGCGATGCCGAGTCCCGTGGATTTAATGGCAACCATACCTTTTTTAAATTTAACAAAACAAGAAAGAAAAAAATCAACAGTTGTCTTAAATAGGGTTTTGCCAAGAGTTCGATTAACAGACGCAATGATATTGCGTTTAAGGTATGCCGGAGCTAAAATTGCACGTTCACGAATTTCAAGCAAAACAATTTATGCAGAAACTTTTTCTGCAGGAAGAGGGGTGGTTGATATTAGTGTTAATTCCGATGCATCAAGAGAGATAATTAATCTTGGTAATGAAATTTTAAGAAATCTTTAGTTTATTCAACTAATAAATAATTAGTATATTTACCAAAAATAAAATAATATGACCAATATAACTACACTTATTCTGGTTGCGGGTAAAGGCTCTAGGTTTAAAAGCAATAAATCAAAAATATTCCATGAATTAGCTGGTTTACCAGTCATTGATCACATTTATAATAAGGCAAAAAAAATTTCAAAAAAAAATATTATATTTGTTTGCAATAAAAAGAATATTAATAGTCTTAAAAAACGATTTTATAATTGTAAATTTGCTCTTCAAAAAAAACAAAATGGAACAGCAGATGCTGTACTGTCAGCTAAAAAATTTATAAAAAATAAATCAAATATTTTGATTTTATTTGGTGATGTTCCTTTAATAACTTTATCAACTTTAAAAAAAGCAACTAATATTTTCATAAAAAATAAATTACCCGGATTGATGATAGCTTTTGATTCAGCTGATCCATCTGGTTATGGCAGAGTAATTACTAAAGGAAAAAAAGTAGAATCTGTAGTAGAAGAACTTAACGCCAGTCCAAATATTAAGAAAATTTCACTCTGCAATGCTGGAGTAATGTTGTGCAAATATGAATTATTATTTTCATTTATTAATAAAATAAGTAATAAAAACAGAAAAAGAGAAAAATATCTTCCTGATATATTTGCTATTTGTTATCTAAATAAAAAAAGTTTTCAATATATTCAATGTAAAGAAGAAGAAATGCTTGGCATTAATACCTTAGATGATTTCAATAAAATTGATGAAATTTATCAGAATTTACTTAAAAAAAATCTAATTGAAAAAGGAGTTAATATAATAAATCCTAAAACTGTGAGAATTAGCTATGATACTCAAGTAGGAAATCATTCTACAATAGAGTCATTTGTTTTTATAAAAAATGGAGTAAAAATAAAAAATCAAGTTATTGTTAAAAGTCATTCTGTTATTGAATCTTCAATAATTGGCAAAGGTTCATCAATAGGACCGTTTGCACGACTTAGACCTGGAAGTGTGATAGGAGAAAATGTAAAAATTGGCAATTTTGTAGAAATAAAAAACTCAAAAATTGGAAATAAAAGCACAATAGCACATCTTAGTTATATTGGTGATAGTCAATTAGGAAAAAATATTAATATAGGAGCAGGAACTATTACTTGCAATTATGATGGTAAGAAGAAAAGTAAAACTATCATAGAAGATAAAGTTTTTATTGGATCTAATACTTCACTTGTTGCACCTTTAAAAATTGGCAGAAATTCAAAAACAGGTGCTGGGAGTATAATTACGAGAAATATTCCTAGCAATTCATTAGTTGTTGGACATGACAAATTAGTATTTGCTAATAAAACAAGAAAAAAATAGAAAATTTAATCTTGTTAGAATATTCAAGAAGGTCTAATACGCTGTCTAGTTTTATGAATAATGATTGGAAACCAAGTTGTTGGAAAAAGAAACCAGCAAAGCATTTACCTATTTATAAGGATGAAGCAGCGTTAGAATCAGTTTTGAAAAAAATATCAAGATACCCCCCCTTAGTTTTTGCTGGTGAGGCTAGAAATCTTGAAAAGCAACTTGCAGAAGTTGTAAATGGAAGAGCTTTTTTACTTCAAGGAGGCGATTGCGCGGAAAGTTTTTCTGAATTTAATCCAAATAACATTCGCGATTTATTTAAAGTTATACTTCAAATGTCTGTTGTTTTAACTTTTGGGGCATCATGTCCTGTTGTTAAAGTTGGAAGATTAGCAGGTCAATTTGCAAAGCCTCGCTCACAGGAAACAGAAGTGAAAAATGATATCTCAGTTTCTTCTTATAAGGGTGATATTATTAATAAAATCGATTTTGATGAAAAATCAAGAGAACCCAATCCTCAACGATTAATCCAAGCTTACAATCAGTCTGCTGCAACTTTAAATTTACTTAGAGCCTTTGCTCAAGGGGGCTTTGCAAATTTAAAACAGATTCACCAATGGAATTTAAATTATGTAGATGAAAGCCAATCAAAAGAAAAATTTGAAGAAATGGCAAAGAGAATTGATGAATGTTTAATTTTTATGGAAGCATGTGGAATTAATGATCAAAATGTTAGACAAATGAGTGAAACAGATTTTTTTACCAGCCATGAAGCACTTTTATTGCCTTTTGAAGAAGCTATGACTAGAATAGATAGTACAACTGGTAGATGGTACGATGTTTCCGCTCATATGCTTTGGGTAGGTGACCGAACTCGTCAATTAGAAGGTGCGCATGTTGATTTTGTTAGGGGAATTGCAAATCCAATAGGGATAAAAGTAGGTCCAACAACCAACACTGATGATCTTATTAAGATTATAAACACTATAAATCCAGATAACACTGCCGGAAGGATAACTTTAATCTGCAGAATGGGCGCTGAAAAAATTTCTTCAAAATTACCTCCTATAATCTCTTCGGTCAGTAAAGAAGGGAAAAATGTAGTTTGGGCATGTGATCCAATGCATGGAAATACAATTAAAGCATCGAATGGATATAAGACTAGAGCACTAACAAATATCATTTCAGAAATTGAACAATTCTTTAAAATTCACAGGGCTGAGGGGACATATCCTGGAGGAATACATATTGAGATGACAGGTCAGGACGTGACAGAATGCACTGGAGGCGTTCAAGAGATTAAAGAAAGTGATTTAAAGAGTAGATATCACACGTACTGCGATCCCCGCTTAAACGCTTCACAATCTTTAGAATTAGCTTTTTTATTGTCTGAATTTCTAAAAGAAGAAAGAATGAGAATCCAGCAGACTTCCAAAAAATAGTATTACTGTTATATAATTATTTATGAAAACAGAGGAAAGAATTCAATACATTCTTGATTGGATAAAGCAATATTGTAATACTATTGAATCTCAGCCAGTAACTCTTGTTATAGGTGTTTCTGGTGGCGTAGATTCAGCAGTTACTAGCACTTTGTCAGCCAAAACTGGTTTAAAAACAATAGCAGTTTCAATGCCGATTAAGCAAAATTATAAACAGCATGATTTAAGCATAAGACATCTAGAGTGGCTTAAATCCAATTTTGAAAATGTCATCACCAAGGAAATTAGTTTGGATAGTATTTTTTCTTCTTTTAAAGAAACTATGAATGATTTCAAAAATAATCTTGCTTTTGCTAATTCCCGGTCGCGGTTAAGAATGGCAACATTATATCATATTGCACAATCTAATAACGGATTAGTTGTTGGAACTGGAAATAAAGTTGAAGATTTTGGTGTAGGTTTTTATACAAAATACGGAGATGGCGGTGTAGATATTTCTCCTATAGCTGATTGTACAAAAACTCAAGTTTGGGAAATAGCATCAAAAATGTCAATTATTCAAGATATTATAGAAGCGCAACCAACAGATGGTTTGTGGGATGATAGCCGCAATGATGAAAGTCAGCTTGGTTTAACTTATAAACAAATAGAAGAGGCAATGGACAATAAAGATAGCAAATATTATAAAAAATATATGCAAATCAGAAAATCAAATTTACATAAAATGAAACCAATACCTATTTGCTTGTTTGAGGATGATTAATTGACATTTAAAACCCGTTTTGCTCCTAGCCCAACTGGCTTTCTTCATATAGGCAATGCTAGGTCTGCTGTAATAAATTGGGCATATACGAAAAATAAAGGCGGAGAGTTTATACTTAGAATTGACGATACTGATTTGGAAAGAAGTAAAAAAGAGTATGAAAAAAAGATTAAAGAAAATCTTTTATGGCTTGGACTTTCATGGTCTAAAACATTTAATCAGTCACAAAGGAAAAATATATACGATGAAAAGATTTTATTATTAAAAAAATCAAAAAAAATATATCCTTGTTTTGAAAGTGCTGAAGAACTTTCATTAAAAAGAAAAACTCAATTGTTATCAGGAAAACCGCCTATTTACGATAGAAGCTCATTAAAGTTATCTTCAGATCAAATAGAAAATTTAATCAAAAAAGGAAAATCTCCTTATTGGCGTTTTAAACTAGAAGATGAAATAATTGAATGGCAAGATTTAATAAAAGGAAAAGTATCCTTTGACAGTAACAATTTATCTGACCCAGTTATAATTAGAGAAGACGGAAGTTTATTATATCATTTGCCTTCTGTTGTTGATGATGTTGAAGAAAACATAACAGATATAATTAGGGGAGAAGATCATATTACTAATACCGCGTTTCATATTCAATTATTTAAATCATTAAAAGCTAATATTCCTCGTTTTGGCCATCATCCATTTCTTACTGATGAAAAAGGCAAAAGTTTTGGAAAAAGATTAGGCAGTCTATCAATTCAAAAAATGTATGAAGATGGTTTTGAAAGCTTAACCTTGCTTAATTATTTGCTTAGCATAGGAACAAGTAAAAACTTATCAAAAGAAAAAAATGTAGATATGTTAGTTAATGATTTCAATATTAATTCCTTTGCGTCTTCATCTCCTAAGTTTTCAATAAATTTACTCAAATTGTTAAACAAAGATTTGCTTCAATCATATGATTTTTCTGATGTTAAACAAAAATTTTTTGATTTAAATATCAGTGATGTAAATGAGAATTTTTGGATCTTTATAAAAAATAATATTAATTTTTTTTCTGAAAGCTTGGATTGGTTTAATATAATTAATTCAACAGAAACTTATATTGATAACGCAAATGATTATTTAAATATAGTAGCTGAACTTTTACCTGAAGGCCCTTTTAATGAAAAAACATGGGATATTTGGATTGATTTAATCAAAAATAAAACTGGCAAAAAGGGAAAAGATCTATTTATGCCTATAAGATTAGCACTTACTGGTAGAGAAAAAGGCCCTGAGTTAAAATATTTGCTGCCTTTATTGACTAAAGAACATATATTGAAAAAACTTGGTTATATCTAAAAAATATTGCTGAATATACAATCATACTAAATTACTCGACATTAAAACATTTTTAATTTAGCAACCCCCAAACAATGGAAAACAAAATTTACTTATTTGACACCACACTAAGAGATGGTCAGCAAACCACTGGCGTAAATTTTTCAGTTAGTGATAAAGTGGTCATTGTTAGTGCGCTTGATGAGTTAGGGATTGATTACATCGAAGGAGGGTGGCCAGGAGCAAATCCAACAGATGATCAGTTTTTTAACAGAGAGATACAATTATCCAACGCCTCTCTGACAGCTTTTGGCATGACTAGACGACCGAATAGTAGTGCTGCAAATGATCCTGGGTTAAATTCTTTAATAAACTCTAAAGCTACTTCTGTTTGTATTTTTGGAAAATCATCTTTATTTCAAGTGAAAGAAGCATTGAGCATTGATGAAAATGAGAATATTAAAATGATAGGTGAAAGCATCCTAGAAATTAAAAATAAAAATAAAGAACCTATTTTTGATGCTGAGCATTTTTTTGATGGATATAAATTTGATAGTGAATATGCAATAAAATGCATAAAATCTGCTTATGATTCAGGCGCAAGATGGGTTGTTTTATGCGATACAAATGGAGGAACCCTTCCTGATGAAATTTATAACATTGTTAAAAAAATTACTAAGATTATTCCTGGAAAGAATTTAGGTATTCATGCACACAATGATACAGATAATGCAGTTGCAAATACATTGGCAGCTGTTAATGCCGGAGCAAGACATGCTCAAGGAACTCTAAATGGTTTGGGTGAAAGGTGCGGCAATACTAATCTAATTTCATTAATACCTACTCTAGCTTTTAAAACTAATTTTGATATTAATATAAAAAAAGAAAATATAAAAGTTTTGCCAAGAATTTCTAAAATATTAGATGAGGTTTTAAACGTGCCACAATCAAAACAAGCTCCTTACGTAGGAGAATATGCTTTTTCACATAAAGGAGGAGTGCATGCTTCTGGTGTTGAAAAAAATCCATCAACATACGAACATATTAATCCAGAATTAGTTGGGAATTCAAGAAATGTGATTGTTTCTGATCAGTCAGGAAAATCAAATTTAATTAATCAATTAAAAAAAATGTCCATTGATATAAATGAAAATCAAGTAAAAAATATTCTTCGTATAATTAAACAAAAAGAATCCGAAGGTTTCTCTTATGATACTGCTTTAGCCAGTTTTGAAATCTTAGTGAGAAGAGAATTAGATCAGATTAAAGATTATTACACCTTAAAAAAATTTAGAGTCACAGATGAAAGAAGATGGAATGCAAAAGGTCAGTTAGTTACTGAATCGGAGGCAAACATTAATGTTATTGTTAATAATGAAGAAATAATGACTGTTGGAATAGGAAATGGTCCTGTAAATGCACTAGATAGCGCATTACGCAAAGCTTTGGTAAAATTTTTTCCCACCCTAGAGAATTTAAAACTTTCTGATTATAAAGTTATGATACTTTCTCCCGAAAAAGGGACAGGGGCAATAACAAGAGTTTTTATTGAATCTGTGGATGAAAAAAATAAACATTGGACAACCATTGGTGTGTCATCAAACATCATAGATGCATCTTATAATGCACTTTATGATAGTATTGCTTATAAGTTATTTTATGATTTAAAATCACAATAGTGATAAGTAAAAATCCTTCAATAATATTAGTCAGACCTCAGTTGCCTGAAAATATTGGCATGGTTGCAAGAGCCATGGATAATTGTGGTTTTAAAAAACTGATTTTAATTTCTCCAAGAGAAAAATGGCCTAATCAAAAAGCAGTTAAAGCTTCAGCAAATTCAAAGAAAATTATTAATAAAGCCATTGTTTCTCAATCTCTTAATGAAGCTCTATTACCTTTCAACTATGTTATAGCTACATCCAACAGAAAAAGATTTTTGCAAAAGCCCTGTTATAATAATTTTATTAAGTTTTTTACAGAGATTCCAATAAATAAAAAAATAGCTGTAGTTTTTGGGCCAGAAAATTCAGGATTATCAAATCAAGATCTTATTTTGTGTGATTCAATTTTCAATATTGAACTGTCCAAAACAAATAAGTCTCTTAATTTATCTCATGCAGTATTATTATTTTCATACAAATGGAGAGAATATTTTTCCATACCTTCAAAATTACATAGTTCTGATTTTATAAATAGAAAAATAGCATCAAAAAAAGAATTTCAATTTTTTATGGATTATCTAAAAAATGAACTTGATGAAATAGGTTTTTTGTATCCAAAACATAAAAGTAAAAGCATGTTCAATAATATTCAAACTATGTTTTTACGTTCTGCGCTAAGTAAAATAGAAATTCAAACTTTGTGGGGAATGATAAAAAAACTAAGAAATACATTAAAAAACTAAGTGATTATAGAATTGACATGATAGATTATATCTCTATAAAACTTTTAATTATTTAAATATGACAAAAAGAATAGCGGCTAAATATAAAATTGATAGAAGATTGGGATGCAATCTTTGGGGTCGCCCAAAAAGTCCATTTAACAAAAGAAACTCACGACCAGGCCAACATGGCTCAGTAGGGCATAGAAGAAAATTATCAGATTATGGTACACAATTATCTGCCAAACAAAAACTTCGTTTTTATTATGGTGATATAACAGAAAGACAATTCAGAAGTATATATAAAAAAGCTTCAAATACAAAAGGTGATACAAGTCAGATATTAATTGAGCTTTTAGAAAGAAGACTTGATGCTATTGTTTATAGAATGAAATTTGTTCCTACAATTTTTGCAGCTAGACAATTAGTTAATCATGGTCATGTTAAGGTAAATAGTAAAAGAGTAAATATACCTTCTTATACAGTTAAGGATGGAGATGAGATATCTTTAAAAGATCAAAGTAAGCAAATTAATCTTGTACAAGAATCAATCGTTTCTCAAGAAAGAGAGATACCAGAATATTTAGAAGTTGATGTCAAGGAATTAAAAGGAAGGTTTCTTAGAGCTCCCTTATTACATGATGTTCCCTATCCTGTATCAATGGAGCCCAATTTAGTAATTGAGTATTATTCTCGTTAAATAAGATCCTCTTTTAGTTTATCGAAAATAAAAATTATTACAGCAATCCATATAATTATAAAAGAGATCAATTTATAATTACTGAAAATTTCATTAAGTATAAAAATTGATGTTAAAAAATGAAAAGTTGGGGCTAAATAAAAAATTACACCCGCTAATCCGAGTGGGATATTTTTTAACCCAAAATTAAAACAGAAAAGAGGGAAAACAGTCATAGCTCCTGTAAAGAATAAAAGAAAAGATGTTAATTTACTGTAATTAAAGAAATAAGCTGAACCGATTGAACTTAAATATATTAGATAAATAATCGCAAAAATACTTATAAAACCAGATTCAAACAACAAACCTATTTCAGCTGAAACATTTATTTTTTTTCTGAACAAACCATAGAAAGCCCAAGTTAAACCTATAAATATAGCAATATAAGGAATGGTTTTAATGCTTATGAGAAGAAAAATTATTGATGAGAACATAAGAAGAAGAGATATAATCTTTAAAATAGAAAGTTTTTCTTTTAAAAAAATATTACCCAAACCAATACTTATAATGGGGCTGAGATAATAACCCATAGAGGCGTCTTGCACCCTATTTAAGTTAACAGCAAGAACAAACCCCGTCCAATTACATGCAATCAATAATCCAGTTAATGATAAATATAATAAATGTGATCGATTACGAAAAATATTAAAAAACTCATTAATTTTACCCATTGATAATATTATTATCAATAGAAAAAAAAATGACCAAATTGATCGGTGACTTACTATTTCAAACGCTGGAATAAATTTAATTTCATTGTAGTATAAAGGTTGAGGGAGGCCCCAAAAAATTGAAGCAATGGAAGTATAAAAAATACCCTTAAACAAAAAGTTTTTTTTCAATATTTTAGGAAGATTTTAAAGGCACAACTTTTGTATTAAATAATTCTAATAATTCTCCACTATCATTCATTTCTTTTACAATATCGCATCCGCCAATAAATTCTTCTTTTACGTACAGTTGAGGTATTGTCGGCCAATTAGAATAATTTTTTATTCCTTCTCTCATTTTTTCATTATCAAGAACATTAATACTATTAAATTTAACACCTATATCATTTAAAATTTGTACAACAGCGGCAGAAAAACCACACATAGGAAAAGCAGGAGTTCCTTTCATAAAAAGTAATACATCATTTGATTTAATTTCATTTTTTATATTCATACTAATATCTATATCTATATTTTCATTCATATTTACTCCGTTTTTGTTTTTAACATCAGCGCATGAAGTTCTTTACCCATTTTACCCTTAAGTGAGTCATATACCATTTGATGTTGAGCAATTCTGCCTTTACCCTGAAATGATTTTGAAATGATCGTTGCTTTGTAGTGATCGCCATCCCCCCTTAAATCTTCGACTTTAATTAAAGCATCAGGAATAGATTCTTTAATAAGCATTTCAATTTCTTTTTTAGTAATTGCCATGAGATTAATTCACTAAATAATATATCTATGAATAAATGCAAATGATTTTCATATGAAATTGTTAAAATATAATGTCTACATAACTATTTATTGCAGGAAATGAATTAGTTGATTTAAAAACAATATTTTTATTATTTGTCTTCTTATTTGGTAAGCTGATTAAAGAAGAAGATTTAGTTCCATAGTTCATTTTCTTATTAATAAAGCAAATTTTTTCATTATCCTTTAATTGATTTGGTTGTGTATTAGTCAGATTTTTTATCCAATCATTCCAATCATTGTTTGATGGATTTGGTATTTTTGAATCTAAAAATAATTTATAGTAAAAATTAATTTTTCTATTCTTTTTATCATTCAGATCTTCATTGGTAATTACTGACAGGCCTTCATCTAATTTTTTAATCAGAAGATTTTCAACTTTTATATTATGTTTTATCCAGTAGCATTCATTATAAGTGGCAACTAACAAATTAAAACTATTGTAATTATCTTTATCAATTGAAGAAATATATTTCAAAGCTTCTTTTATTGAAGAATGTCTTAATGTCTCTAGTATAATTTTTCCTCGAGAATTCTTTTTTTTAATAAATTCTTTCTCAGGTTTTCTATTATGAATAATTGCAGTTATGCCAAAATCATTCACACCAATCCAAGAACCATTTTTTTCTAAATCCTTTCCACCAACAATGTTAGGATATTCTTTTTTCCAGTGTCTGTTAGGAAATAGACTCTTTCTATCAAGTCTTTCATCTCTGTTTGTGCCAATAATTACTGGCCATAAGTTTTTTTTTCTAAATAAAATAATGCTTGTACACATTTATCATTTTTTAAATGCTTCTTGAAAAATCTTATCTATATGGATAATTGTATCTTTAGAGTTTAATAATTTATTTAAATCATTTTTATTCAAATATTTTTTTATTTTTTCATCTTTTTGAAGAATGTCTTTAAATTGAATATTTGAATTCCATGACTTCATCGCAGCAGATTGGATAATTGAATAGGCTTCTTGTCTGGATAATTTTTTTTGTGTGAGTGCTAAAAGAATATTCTGGCTCTTGTGCAATCCACCAAGTTTATCCAAATTCTTTTTCATATTTTTTGGATAAACTATTAGATTTTTTATTAGATTAGATAAACGTGATAGAGCGAAATCCATTGCTATGGTTGCATCAGGAGCGATAATTCTTTCAACGCTAGAATGACTTATGTCTCTTTCATGCCATAAAGATATATTCTCCATAGATGGCATTACACTACTTCTAATGTATCTTGAAATTCCTGTTAAGTTTTCACTTAAAATCGGATTTCTTTTATGTGGCATAGCTGACGAGCCTTTTTGATTTTTTTCAAAATATTCTTCAACTTCCAACAATTCAGTTCTTTGTAGATGTCTAATTTCAGTTGATAAACGTTCTACAGATGAAGCTATAACGCCTAAAGTTAAAAAAAACATTGCGTGCCTATCACGAGGAATAACTTGAGTGGAAATATTTTCCTTTTTCAGGCCTAATTTTCCAGCTACATATTTTTCAATGCTAGGATCAATAGAATTATAAGTCCCTACAGGTCCAGAAATTGCACAAATAGAAACTTCATCTTTTACAGATTTCATCCTATTAAGATTTCTTTTAAATTCACAATAAAAAGAAGCTAATTTTAATCCAAAAGTTATTGGTTCAGCATGAATGCCGTGGCTTCTTCCAATCATTATAGTATTTTTGTGTTTAATAGCTTTTATTTTGATTTCTTTTAATACAAGTTTTAGTTCTTTAATTATAATTTCAGCAGATTGTTTCAACTGAATTGAAAATGAAGTATCAATAATATCACTTGAAGTTACGCCATGATGAAAGTATTTTGCACTTTCTCCAATATAAGTACTTACATTATTAATATAAGCTATGAAATCATGTTTTGTTTTGTTTTCAATAAGCTCAATTTCTTTAACATTAAATATTGCTTTATTTCTTATATCTTTTGCCGCTTTTTTTGGAATGATTCCATTGATAGATAGTTTTTCAGCTATGAGACACTCAATTTCAGTCCAAATTGTAAATTTATTTTCAGGGGACCATATTTTTTCAATTTTAGGTCTTGTATAACGGGGGATCATAGATGTTTCTTATCTTATATTGTATTTATTGGAAAATCAGTATTGTTTTGAGAAAGAGTGAATATTTCATTGCCATTTTCAGTAATACCAATTGTATGTTCAAACTGAGCGGATAAGGATCTGTCTTTGGTTACTGCAGGCCAAGCATTTGAACCATCTTTTTCCTTTAAGTGTTTAATACGCCAATCACCAATGTTAATCATTGGTTCGATTGTAAAAAACATTCCTGGCCTTAATTTAATACCTTCGCCTGAGTTACCATAATGAAGAACGCTTGGCGGTGTATGAAATTTCTCTCCAATTCCATGACCGCAAAAATCTCTAACTACTGAAAAGTTTTTTGATTCAGCGTGTTTTTGTATTGCATATCCAATATCACCAAGATGTTTGCCAGGTTCGGCATTTTTTATACCTAATAGGAGACATTCATAAGTTGTTCTAAGCAATGATTCAATTTTCTTATTAATTTTTCCAGGCGCGTACATTCTTGAACTATCTCCATGCCAACCATCTAAGACAACCGTTATATCTACATTAACTATGTCCCCGTTTTGTAGAATTTTATTCTCACTTGGAATACCGTGACAAACAACATGGTTTACTGAAGTACACACTGATTCAGGAAAAGGCTTTTTAATGCTTGGAATTTTGTAATTTTTTGGTGCTGCAGTAGCATTATTTTCCTTGATTATTTTTTCACAAAAATTATTTATTTCTTTCGTTGATATTCCTGGTTTTATTATTTCCTTCAGCTCATCTAAAATTTGTGCAGCAAGAGAACCCGCTTTTCTCATTCGTGTGTAATCATTTTTCGAATTATGAATAGGTATATTATCTGAGATCATAAAAAAAATTATAGATACACTAATAATGATATTGCTTAAACAAATATTAAATAAATTTATATTATTTAAACAATTAATTGTTTAGAAGAGCTAAATGAGTGATTTAACAGCTGGCGTAATAATTATTGGAGATGAAATTCTTTCAGGAAGAACACAAGATGTTAATTCAAATTTTATTGCCAACAAACTTGTTAAAGCAGGAATAAAATTAGAACAAATTAGAACTATTCAGGATAATCAAAAAACTATTATTGATACGGTTAAAGCATTTCATAAATCGTACACCTATGTTTTTACAACCGGAGGTATTGGACCAACTCACGATGATATTACCTCTGAAAGTTTAGCAATTGCTTTTAATAAAGAATTTTGTTTTCATAAAGAGGCATTTAAAATACTTGAAGATTATTATCCAAAAGGAGAATTTAACAAGGGAAGAAAAAAAATGGCTAAAATGCCTGCAACTTCTGAGTTAATTTTAAATCCACTTACTGTATGTCCTGGTTTTAGGATTAAGAATGTGTTTGTTTTTCCAGGTGTTCCAGAAATAATGAAGAAGATGTTTGTTAATGTTTTAAAAAATATTGAGAAAGGCGAGTCAAAAAAAATAATTACAATTAATACTAATTTATATGAAAGTTTGATAGCAGAAAAACTTTCTATAATTCAAGAAAGAAACCCTAAATGCTCTATAGGAAGTTACCCTTACTTTAATCAAGTTGCTAATATCAGAGGAGTTAACATTGTCATTTCATCTTGGAAATTAAAAAACTTAGATAGCATTACTAGTGAAATTAAAGAAATGATTTCATTATTAAATGGAAAAAGCAAAATAGTCTGATAGATAGAGTTCCTGGCCTCGTGGTGGAATGGTAGACACAAAGGACTTAAAATCCTTGCCCATTTGGGAGTGCCGGTTCGAGTCCGGCCGAGGCTACCATAAAACTCTAAGAAAAGAATTGTTCCTTTAATATTCTTTCTTCTATTGAGTGATTATTTTCAAATAAAATAGAGCATGTGAGATCGTTTGATGAAGTTATTTCTACCTCTTTAATATTTTTAAATTCATTATGATCAGCAACAACGCATGAAGATCTAGTTTCAGAATTGTTGACACGAAAATTTATTTTTGTTTTTTCTGATAGTAATGCTCCTCTCCATCTTCGCGGTCGAAAAGCACTAATAGGAGTTAAAGCTAATAGTTTTGAATCAAGAGGAATAATGCTTCCATGAGCTGAAAGATTATAAGCGGTGCTACCAGCAGCAGTTGATACTAATACTCCATCACATATTAATTCTTTCATTCTTTCAATATCATTAATTTTAATATTAATTTTAGCAGCTTGATGTGTTTGTCTTCTAATAGAAATTTCATTAAAAGCTATTGATCTGAAAGATTCTCCGTTATTATTTTTTGCTTTCATATTTAATGGTTTAAGTTGAATTCTTTGAGCAGAAGATATAATTTTATCTAATTTTTCATTATAATCCGAATTCATTAAAAAACCTATAGAGCCGTAATTAATACCATAAAAAGGTTTGTTGAATTTGTTAAAGTCATGAAGGGATTTTAATAAAAAACCATCTCCTCCTATTGGAATAATTACATCTGATTTTTCAACATTATTTTGTCCATACACATCTATAAATTTTTTTTTTGCAGATAATGCCTCGCTTGAGTTAGAAGAAATAAAAAAAAATTTCATTAACCGCCTGTCATATTCATGTATCTTTTCAAGTATGGTTTTAAGTTTTTATCAATAACAAAATCGTGTCTTTGTGGTTTAACTTTTAGGGCAAACTTGATTTTGTCTTTAATATAATCATTGCTATAATCACTTCTTAAAATTTTTTTAAAATCCACATAATTGTTTTGTCCAAGACACATAAACATTTTTCCTGCACTTGTAATTCTAACTCTATTGCAATTTGAACAAAAATTATTAGTCATAGGTGCAATAAAACCAACATCAATTGATAGATTATTGCTTCGATAATATACTGAAGGTCCTCCAGTGTTTTTATTAATTTTATAAAAATTATATACTGAATCTAATTTTTCATAAACTTTATTTAAAGGTAGAAACTGTAAATCTCTTTTAGAATCTGTTTCATTCATTGGCATTACCTCAATAAAAGTTAAATCAACCTTAATTTGATTAGCCCATTTAATTATTGTATGTAATTCTCTTTCATTAAAATATTTAATAACAACAACGTTAATTTTTATTTTAATAGCATACTTTTTTGCTGCATTAATACCATTTATTACTTTTTTTAAATTACCAAATTTTGTTATTTTCTTGTACATATTATTATCAATTGTATCTAAAGATACATTGATACGATCTATGCCATTTTTTTTTAAATCCTTTGCGAAAATATCTAAAAGGGTTCCATTTGTTGTTAAAGTAATTTCTTTAAGATTTGTAAATTTTTTCCTTGTATTTATTTTTTTAATTAATTTTAGTATATCTTTTCTTACCAAAGGTTCTCCACCAGTTAATCTAATTTTATTTATGCCAAGATCAATAAAATTGTCACATAATCTACAAATTTCTTCTAAAGAAAGTATTTCTTTTTTTGGTTGAAAAATCATTTTTTCTTTCATGCAATATACACATCTTAAATCACATCTATCAGTCACTGAAACTCTTAAGTAATTAATTTTCCTATCAAACTGATCAGTTAGTTGCATATTAATTTAATAATTTTGAGTTAATTTTATTAATGATACTTTGGATACTATATCTTTAAAAAATTACTTAGCATATAGAAATTATATAACTAAAAAAAATAATTAGTTTATTTTTTTTCTTTTTTTTCGTGCATTTCTTGAGCTTCTAGACTCAAAATTGCTACTGGTCGAGCTTCAAGACGTTTAATTCCTATAGGTTCGCCAGTTTCTTTACAGTATCCATATTTTCCATCTTCAATTCTTTTTAAAGCATCATCAATTTTATTGATCAATTTTCTTTCTCTATCCCTTGTTTTCAATTCTAGAGATCTTTCAGTTTCTTCAGTAGCTCTGTCAGTTATATCAGGTTTCGTAGAATTTTCTTCTTTTTGAAATTTTTTTAAAGTCTGCGAAGATTCTTTTAGAAGATTTTTTTTTCCAATTAACAAGCTTTAATCTAAAATATTCTTTCATTTTAGAATTCATAAAATTTTCTTTTATTGTAGGTTTGTAATTTTTTGAAATCGTTACCATAATTTAATGATCGAATTATCTATAAAAAAATTTTTATAATTTCAAGTTAATTAAATATTAAATAAAAATACATAAAATTCAATAATTTAATATAATTTATTAATAAGAACAAAAATAGAACTTTTAAAATAAGAACAAAACGTGTACAAATAACAAGTTTGCAAGAATCTTATTAAAAAACTACGAATAAGGGAGAAAATTAATGTCTCAGATTAAATTTAAAGTAATTGAAAATAACAGTATGGATAAAGAAAACAGAAACAAGTCTCTAGAAGCAGCTGTGGGCTTAATTGAAAAAAATTATGGAAAAGGATCAATAATGAGACTTGGCTCTAAAACAAATATTGATATTGAATCAATTTCAACAGGTTCTCTTGGTCTTGATATAGCTCTTGGTATTGGAGGAGTACCTAAGGGAAGGATAGTTGAAATTTATGGTCCTGAGAGTTCTGGAAAAACAACACTAGCTACACATATTGTCGCAGAGTCACAAAAAATGGGTGGCAATTGTGCCTTTATTGATGCTGAACATTGTTTAGATCCTGCATATGCAAAAAAATTAGGGATAAATCTAGAAGATCTACTTATTTCGCAACCAGACACTGGTGAACAAGGATTAGAAATAGCTGACTCATTAATCAAATCCGGAGGTATTGATGTTTTAGTTATTGATTCAGTAGCCGCTTTGGTCCCTAGAGCAGAATTAGAGGGCGATATGGGAGATTCTCTACCAGGTCTTCAGGCAAGACTGATGAGTCAAGCACTTCGTAAACTCACAAGTTCTATAGCTCAATCAAATACCCTTGTTGTTTTTATTAATCAATTAAGGATGAAAATAGGGGTGATGTTTGGTAGTCCAGAAACAACAACAGGTGGAAACGCACTTAAATTTTATTCTTCAGTACGCCTTGATATTAGGCGAATAGGAGCAATTAAAGATAAAGATGAAATAATTGGTAATCAAACCCGAGTTAAAATAGTTAAAAATAAAGTAGCTCCGCCATTTAAAGTTGTAGAATTTGATATTATGTATGGCGAAGGCATATCTAAACTAGGTGAACTTGCTGATTTGGGTGTTAAAGCAGAAATTATTGAAAAGTCGGGATCTTGGTTTTCCTATAAAGATAATAAAATTGGTCAAGGAAGAGAGAATGTAAAAAGTTTCCTTAAAGAGAATCCTGACATTGCTAAAAAAATTGAAAACAAAATTTTAGAGAATGCTGGCATTGTTGAAAAAGCAATGATGGAAGGTGACAATGGGATTAAGGAAAAAGAAGAACTTAACAATCAAATTAAATAAAAATAAATTTTAATTTCAATATTAAGGCGTTGTTAATCAACGCCTTTTTTAATAAAAATAGTCATAAATATATGTTATTATAATAACGTTTTATGAAATCATCACAAATAAGGGAAACTTTTCTTAGTTATTTTAAGAAAAACAATCATAAAATTGT
>Ga0187833_10002396_pt1 | contig 20132 bp, 24 predicted proteins | sample ETNtaG_37_FD_167968 | JGI IMG/M metagenome (GOLD analysis project Ga0187833, IMG submission 167968) | Marine microbial and viral communities from oxygen minimum zone, Eastern Pacific Ocean - ETNP2014_SV_400_PacBio MetaG (Illumina Assembly) | ecosystem: Environmental > Aquatic > Marine > Hypoxic...
CACACGTTAACATAATCGATACCAATATACCGATTGGACGGATTTTGTCAAGGCGAATAGGTGGGCAATTGCTGTTTTGCCCGAAAATTGGCCGGAAAAAGCCCCAATACCCTCTGCCCGGGCGGGTCCGAATGACCGCTTGAGCCAGTCCGGGGTTCGAACCCGGAGCCGGGTAGGCTGGCATTGGCCTGCCGGCAACGCACCGGCGAAAGGCTGATCGGCCGGCTGGGTAGCCCTCACGCCTGGGGCGCCACGGGTGCGTAAGGGGAGGGAGAGTCCACCTGGAACACCTTCACCGGCCGCCAGGCGTTCGCCGCCCGGTCAAAGCGGACCAGGGCCAAAAATTGGCCGTCGGAGTTATAGGCTCGGAACGGTTCCAGGTACCCGGCATCCACCCCCGTGCCCCCCAAACTGACCGATTGGCCGTGGCGTAGATACTGCTCGGCTTGGCGGCCGACGGTAACACTCTTCAGGTCCCGCAAGACCCAATCTATGGGGTGTAAGTAGTGCAGCCAGCCGCCTGGCTGGGCGGCGGCTTCCTCCAGGTCTTCCAGGGTCACCGACTCGTCGGCATGGAACCCGCCGCTGGAAAGACGGACCAGGTCCGCCACGTGTCCCCCGCAGCCGAGGGTTGCGCCCAAATCGTGGGCCAGGGAGCGTATGTAGGCCCCCCGGCCGCTTTCAACGTCCAAAACCAGACTTGGGGGAGAAAAATCCCCGACCCGGATGCTGAATATCTCCACGGGCCGGGTCTCCCGCTCCACCTCGATGCCGGCGCGGGCCAGCTTGTACAACCGCTGCCCCTGGATCTTGATGGCGCTGTACATGGGCGGGGTCTGCTGAATGAGGCCTATGAAGGACTGCAACGCCATCTCGACCATCTCCGAGGTCAGCCCTGTCACGTCCCCGGTCGAGGTGGTCTGGCCCTCGGCGTCGTAGGTGGTGGTGGCTACTCCAAGGGTGATCTCCACCAAATACCGCTTTCGGCCCGCCACCACGTGGTCCATCAAGCGAGTTGCCTGGCCGAAGCAGACCGGCAGGATCCCTCGGGCCAGAGGGTCCATGGTGCCGCCGTGCCCAACCTTGTGGCGTTGGCCGGCGATGCGTTTTACCCGGCGCAGGGCGTCCATGGAGGTGATTCCCGGCGGTTTGTAGAGGTTGACAAACCCGTCAATGGACGGCTGGTCGTTGTGCTTGGGTTTGGCCATACGTCAGTTGCTGCGGGAGGAGGAGGCTAGGGGGCCGCCGCTCCTGTCATCCACTTCTATTATCGACTCCAGATCGGGCTCGTTCTCCCGAATAGTGTTCATGATCTCCAGCAGGTGGCCGGTCTCTTCGAGAGATTCATCGAGAGAGAATGTCAAGAAGGGAGTGTGGCGCAGCGTGAGACGCGGCCGCAACTCTCGCCGCAAGAAGGAAGCGGCGGACCGGATCCCTTTGAGGGCGGTTAGTTTGGTTTCCGGATCCCCCATGACACTCAGGAATACCTCGGCGGACCGAAGGTCGTTGGATGTCCTGACCCGGGTGATGCTGATCACCACCCGTAGGCGCGGGTCTTTTATCTGACGGGCCAACAATAGGCTGATTTCCTGGCGCAACAGTTCATTGACACGTTCGATACGCCTGGGCATATATGGTGTCCCCCGATTCGGGTGGTGAAGAGGTTGGGCGGGGACCGGCGCCCGATCGTTAAACTAACGGCGGCCCGCTTCCAGGCGGTGGGCTTCCACGATATCACCCTCCTGGAAGTCGTTGAAGCCTTGAAGGGTGATCCCGCAATCGCTGCCGGCAGTCATCTCGGTGACTTCGTCGCGGAAATGGCGCAGGCTAGCGATGGTGGTTTCGTGAACGACTTGGCCGTCCCGCATGATCCGCACGTTGGCGCCCCGGTTTACACGGCCCTCGGTGACCCGGCACCCGGCGATCTGCGCGCCCCGGCGGGATGAGAATAGCTCCCGGATCTCGGCGCGCCCCACGACAACATCGGTTTGGACAGGATCGAGCATACCGTGCAACCCACGGTCCACGTCATCGATCAACTGGTAGATGATGTCGTAGCGGCGAATTTCCACGCCCATCCGCTCGGCCAACCGTTCCGCGCTGGACTCGGTTCCCACCGTGAAACCGAAGATCACGGCCTTAGACGCGCTGGCCAGCATGACGTCGGACTCGGTAACCGAGCCGCAGCCGGTGTGCAAAATGCGGACCATGGCCTCCTCGGCGCCCATGCCTTCCAGTGCCTGACGCACGGCCTCCACACTGCCTTGTACATCGGCCTTGAGGACCAGTTTCAGCTCTTTGACATCACCAGAGTCGATCTGTTTGACTATCTCGTCCAGGGTCAAGGCCCGGGTTTGGCCCTGCCGGATGGATTGAATCTTTTCCCGTTCCCCAACAGTGGCCCTGGCCGCCCGCTCGTTGGCTACAACCGAGAATAGGTCTCCAGCCTCCGGGACGGCGCCAAAACCCAGAATTTCGCCCGGTTCCGCCGGCATGACGCTTTTCACGGGCTTGCCCTGGTAGTTGTTAATAGCCTTGATCCGCCCCCAAACGTTTCCGGCGACGATCTGGTCGCCGACTTTGAGGGTGCCATCCTGCACCAACACGGTGGCGGTTGGGCCACGCTTTCGGTCTAGCCTGGCCTCAATGACCACTCCGGTGGCGGGCCGGTCCTGGTTGGCCTTTAGTTCCGCGAGTTCGGCTACCACCAGGAGGTTCTCCAACAGGTCGTCGATACCGTCCCCAGTACGGGCGGAAACCTGCACGGAGATCACGTCACCCCCCCAGTCCTCGACCAACAGCTCCTGCTCGCTGAGCTGGCGCTTGACCCGCTCCGGATCGGCTCCCGGCAGGTCCATTTTGTTGATGGCGACGACGATGGAGACGCCGGCCGCCTTGGCGTGGTTGATGGCTTCCACCGACTGGGGCATCAGCCCGTCATCGGCCGCCACCACCAGGACGGCGATATCGGTAATCTTGGCGCCGCGGGCCCGGATCGCGGTGAAGGCCTCGTGGCCCGGAGTGTCCAGGAAAGTGATCAACTGGCCCTGGCACTCTACTTGGTAGGCGCCGATGTGTTGGGTGATGCCGCCCACCTCTCGCTCGGCCACCCGAGTCCGTCGAATGGTATCCAGCAGGCTCGTTTTCCCGTGGTCCACGTGTCCCAGAATGGTAACCACCGGTGGCCGGGGGCTCAGGCTGGCCTGGTCCTCAGGTTCTTCGGGTCCGGGGCCTGCCGCGGCCTCCGGCTCACTGGTTTCGGCAAGGGTGGTGTGGATGCCCAAGGCGGCGGTCACCAATGTGGCCACCTGATAGTCGATGACCTGGTTCATCGATGCCATTATGCCGTTGCGCATCAATTGCTTGATGATGTCGATGGGGTTTTGGGAGGAGAGTTCCGCCAATCGTTGGACGGTCAGGGTCTGGGGCAATACCAAGACCCTAGCCCTGGCCCGCCGCCCTTCGGCTGGTCTCCGGCGGGCCCCGCCTCGCTCGTCGATTGATGTAGGTCGTCCCTCAGGTGTCATTTATGATTCCTTAGATTCTGTCGCAACTATCGCCTCTTGGTGGAAGGCCAACAGTTGGGACCGGTCTTGGGCGGACAGGGTAATCTTGAGACTTCGCTCAAGTCCGCCTTTGTGAACCCCTTTCTGCCAGCAGCCGGGAGACCAGCACAGGTATGCACCTCTTCCGGCGCCCTTGCCGGTCCGGTCCGCCACCACGGCCCCATCGGGGGTCCGCAATATCCGCACCAAATTTCTTTTGGGGAGCTTCTGTCCGCAGGCAACGCAACTGCGCTCCGGTATGTGCCGCTCCTTGGCCAACGCCCCTCTCTCCAGATTGGGCTCCCGGCCGTCAGCGCCCGCCGCGCTGGCCTCGGCCCCCCGCTCCTGACCGTTGCCGGCCCTTGCGGTCCCGGCGGCCGCCGCCGCGCTCGTCTACCAGGTCCTCGGCGAACCTGATCTTTCCGGCGTCGGGAGTGAGCACCGGCAGCGAAGGCAGCGCCTCCAGATCCTCGGCCGGTCCATCGTAATCCTCATCCAGCAGGCCCACGTCTTCAAGGGTGAAGGACTCCAGTTCTTCGACGCTGAAGCCGGCGCCCGGCTCTTCAGGAGCTTCGGCCTCGGTTTCGCGCGTCACTTCCTCTTCCTCTTCCTCTTGGATCAAAGCCTCGAGGATCTTCTCCTCGTCAAGCTCTGCGTCGGCGGCGCTAGGCGCCTCATCCGACACCGACATAGCCTCGAGGGCTTCCTCTGCCGCCACCTTCGTGGCCTCGGTCACCTCGACAACGTCCGCGGCGGCGTCTCCGGCCACTACTTCCAGGTCAGCTTCGGCGACCGCGCCGGCAGTGGCGTCTTCGGAGGCGGCCTCGGCTTCCGGGACCACCTTGCCCGCGGCCTCTTCCTGGGCCCGTCGCAGACGCTCTTCTCGCAGCGTCTCCCACTCGGTGAGGCCCTTGATATCCAGCCGCCAGCCGGTGAGCCGGGCGGCCAGTCTGGTGTTCTGGCCTTCTCTGCCGATGGCAAGGGATAGCTGCCGGTCGGGGACCACCACGGTGGCCGTTAGATCGTCCAGAGAGAGTTCCACGTGGGTCGGCGCCGAAGGACTGAGGGCCTTGGTGATAAACACCGTGGGGTCTTTGTCCCAGGATACAACGTCGATCTTCTCCCCCTGGAGTTCGTTGACGATGCTCTGTATCCGGTTGCCCCGTATGCCGATGCACGAGCCTACCGGGTCGATCCCTGGCTGGGTGGCGGTAACAGCCACCTTGCTGCGGAAGCCGGCCTCCCGGGCAATGGCCTTGATCTCCACGACCCCGTTGTACACTTCGGGCACTTCGATCTCGAACAGCCGCTTCAGCATATTCCGATGGCTTCGGGATACGATGATCTCCGGCCCTTTGGGTCCGTTGCGCACGCTCACCACGTAGACCTTCGTGCGCTGGCCCTTCCGGTACCGTTCGGTGGGCACCTGTTCTTCATAGGGCAAAACGGCCTGGGCACGACCCAGGTCTAGGGTGATCGCGCGGCCGGAATCGGTCTGCTCGATAACACCGGAGATGATATCACTCTCGTGCTGGAAGAACTCCTGGTAGAGGAGTTCCCGTTCCGCCTCACGAAGCCGCTGTAAGACGACTTGCTTGGCGGTTTGGGCGGCAATCCGGCTGGCATTGTGGGGCATCGGCTCTGCCTCAGCCACCTCGTCGCCCAACTCGGCGGTCTGCTTGGTGCCTTGGGCATCGGCAAGACTGATCTCCCGTGACGAGTCCTCAACGGTCTCGACCACGGTTTTCAATGCATAAACGGCGACCTCCCCAGTGTTGGGGTTCAGCTTGACCGTTATATTTTGCTCCAGCTCCGGATTGTCTTTTTTGAACGCTGAAGCGTAGGCCAACTCAATAGCCAGAAGCACCTGCTCTCTGGGCAGGTGGCGCTCCGCGGCCAGTTGCGTCAGCGCGATTAGAAAGTCGCTTTTCACCGCAAAGCCCCCTTTGCGAAGTTGCCCGGAACCCGCCTTGGCTCCATCAGCAAGAAAGCGGGATCACCCCGCTTTCCGAAGGAAGCACTATGTGGTCTGAGTATAGCACCGCCCGGTGGCGGTGACAAGGGCCGAGCGACTAGCTCCACGCTCCCCTCCGAGTCCAATCGCGGACCCGGAGGAGCCGTGTGAGGTGATTGACCGAGCCCCCTGCGCCGAACCTGGCAGCCCGGCGGCGGCGCTGGTTCTCGCTGGTTCTAATGATGGAAAATCGCGCCGTGCCGCGCGCTCACTACCACCAGATCGTGCCCTTGGACTCCTTCGCCAACTGCTCGTAATCTTTGGTCCACAGTGCGGTGCTTAGGTATTTCCAGCCGCCGTCAGCCAGCAAGCACACGATGGTGCCCCGGTCCATGCGCTCGGCTTGCCGCAGCGCTCCGTACACCACCGACCCCGAGGAGATGCCGGCGAAGATTCCTTCCTGCGACAGCAACTCTTTCGTGGTCCTGAAGGCGTCAAGGCTGCTCACCAGCATCCTCGAGTCGAGCAGACTGAGGTCCAAGATCGGCGGGATGAAGCCCTCATCCAAATTCCTCAGCCCGGAAATGAAGTCGTCGGGCTCGGGCGCCACCGCCACAATCTTGATCCGTGGATCGTGTTCCTTCAGCCGGCGGGCAACCCCCATGAGGGTGCCTCCGGTCCCCAACCCGGCCACGAACATGTCGACTTCCGGGACGGCGTCCACTATCTCTTGGCCCGTGGTTTCATAATGGGCCCCCGGGTTACCCTGGTTGCCGTACTGGTACAGCATCAGGTATTGGCTCGGGTTTTTCTCGACCAGGTCCTTGGCCACCTCGATCGCGCCGTTGGTGCCCCGCGAGCCGTTGGAGAAGATGATTTCCGCCCCATAGGCATGGAGCAGCTGGGTTCGCTCGGCACTCACGTTTTCCGGCATGACCACGGCTACCTTGTAGCCTTTGAGGCGGGCGATCATCGCCAAGGAGATGCCCGTATTGCCGCTGGTGGGTTCCAGGATGGTGCGGTTGGGGGATATTTCCCCGTCCAACTCCGCTTGCTCTATCATCTTCAAGGCGATGCGGTCCTTGACGCTGCCGGTGGGGTTTTGTCCCTCCAGCTTGACGAAGATCCGCACCTCTTGCCTGGGGCTCATGCTCTGGAGTTCCACCACGGGGGTGTTGCCGATGGTCGCGAGGATCCCCTTATAGGTCAGCTTGGTAACCATGGTTATATCTATTCCTTGCAACGCCCGGGCAACGCCTGGCCGCTGGTGACCGAAGTTGGCCGTCATTGGGTTATGCCGGCCGAAGCCCCATAACCTAACCAACCGGGCCAACTGGATACCCAGCTAAAGTCCGGCGACCCGTGCGCTAATTTCCTTGTCTTTCCGGAATCAAGCTGCCGCAGTGCGGCAATGCTCAGTCGGAGGCTACTGAGGCTGTCTCCGGGGCTCCCAGCCCGCAGAAAATCTCGTAGTCGATCAACTCCGTGACGGTGGGATTGTCGCCGCACAGCGGGCAAGCCTTGTTCCTCTTCAGCCTCACTTCGCGGAAGCTCATGCTCAGGGCGTCGATGAGGATCAGGCGGGAGCTGAGAGACTCGCCGATGCCCAGCAGCAGCTTGAGGGCTTCAGTCGCCTGGATGCTGCCCACCAGACCGGTGAGGGCCCCCAGGACGCCGGCCTCGGCGCAGTTGGGGACCATGCCCGGTGGTGGAGGGGAAGGAAAGAGACAGCGATAGCACCCTTCCCCGGGCATGAAGACGGTGGTCTGGCCATCGAAGATCAAGATACTGCCGTCCACCAGGGGTTTCCCCGCCAGGTAGCAGGCGTCGTTGACCAGGTAGCGGGTGGCGAAATTGTCCGCCCCGTTGACCACCAAGTCGTACTGGCTTATGATCTCCATGGCGTTTTCCGATTCGAGTCTGGTTTCGTGCATCACCACGTTGACGCCGGGGTTGTAGGAATTGATGTTGTCCCGGGCCGATTCCAGCTTGGACCGTCCCACGTCCGCGGTGTGGTGCAGGATCTGCCGTTGCAAGTTGGAGAGGTCAACCACGTCGAAGTCCACGATGCCGATGGTCCCTACCCCCGCCAGGGCCAAGTAGATGGCCGAGGGCGAGCCCAGGCCGCCGGCGCCGACGATTAGGGCCTTGGCCCCGAGCAGCTTCCGCTGGCCCCCGCTGCCGACATCGCCCATGATAATGTGGCGGCTGTAGCGTTTTACTTCATCTGGTGTCAAAACCACCGGCTTTTCGGCCATGGTAGGCTTTCCTCCTTGCAATTCCGTTCCGCTTGGTTTGTTTTCTAGGTTCGTTGTCGTTGATGGCGCTGCCTTCGGGAAGGCGAGCGCGGCCCCGTCACACAAAAAACCTGCGCTTCCCCTGGTGGGCAACCCATTCCGGGCGGGCGCAGGCTTCAAAAGCAACGGCGCGATGCCCTCCCCCTAAGAAGGGGGACAGGTACAAGTGCAGTCGTAGTTGAGGGTGAGTCCGGTGTGTTTCATCGATTTTCCTGAGTCTATCCCCGGTGATTTGGCTTGTCAAGATAGCCGGTTCCAGGCCCGCTACCCCCAGAAGTTCCGAAGTTCCTCGGCTCCCACAAGAACGTTAGATGCCCTTGGGCCGGTTTGGATTCCGCAGGCCAGCGTTACGCTGGCTGCTTGGCCAGCCGCTGGTGGCGTTGCGCCAAATCGGCTAGGCTGATGTTGCGAAGCACGTCGCGGACGGCATCTTCCACCGACTTCCAGACCTCTTGCTGGGCGCAAGTCTCGGAAAAAATGCAGTCGTTCGGGTGGATCAAGCAGTCCAATGGAGAAATACTGCCGTCCAGGGTGCTCATCACCATGTGCAGATCGATCTCGGATGGGTCCATGGCCAGACGGTGCCCGCCCTGGGGTCCCCGCCGGCTGATCACCAACCCAAATTTGTGAAGAGAGGTCATCAGCTGGTCCAGGTAGGCCTCTGGGATACCCTGCTTGCTGGCGATGTCCGCTGTTTGGATCTGGCCCTTGCCGTAGTGCAAGGCTAGTTCCACCATCGCCCGCACCCCGTAATCCACTTTCATCGGAATTCTCATCGCACCCACCTTCGAACCGCTCCAAGACGCTAATTATAGCATCGGCGGGGGGGTATTTCCAACATTGTCTATATACTTAGTCAACAAACTCGGCCCAGGTCCGGTCATCCTGGTGACACCGGACAGGCCTCCTGGAACCTGTGTCCCTGGGTGAAATCCAACATGTGTCTACCTGTTTCCGCGAGGTGGATTTGCCTCAAACCGTCACCGGTACGAAAGTGTCATGCTGAGCCGGGCGCAGCGGCGAGGCATCTGGGGTGCTGATCAGGCAAGACTACCCGAGACGGCGCGGTGTTCGGGCGGTGTTTCGGCAGAAAGCTACGGCTGTTCCTGCACCACCAAGCAGGTGCCGAGGCCTTGAGCGATCACCTTGTCCTGCTGGTCGGTCACCTTCATGTCGGCCACGATAACGCGGCGGCCGGCGCTGAGCACCCGGGAAGTCGCGGTCAACACCCCGTCCTTAGCCGCCGAGATGAAGTTGACCTTCAACTCTACGGTCACGGTGCTCTGTCCGGGGCGCAGCACCGAATCCGCCGCCCGGTAAAAGGCGTAGTCGGCCAGGGCTACGATCAATCCGCCCTGGACCACCCCGGCATCTTGCATGAAGGTGTCGTGGATTGTCATGGTGGCGCTGCCCACTCCGTCGGCGCGGAGGCCGGGGCGCATGTCCAGCATCTTGGCAAAGGGTGCTTCGTACTCTGACTCGGATTCAGGTCTTTCGGTACCCAATAGCAGCGACTCCTGTAAGTTGCCTGTATTTCGCCTGTAGTTTGATGGATTCGCCGCCACGCATCGATCGTGGGTTTCGCGGCCGGCGTTTCGTCCACCCAGTATACCCTCGGTGGGGACGTCCTGCCACGGAGACCGCGGAACCGGGCGCACGGCCCCGCAGTCGAGCAATGGCGCTGCGTGGACTGTTTTGTCTATAATGGGAAAACATCCGGGCCGGCCCGGAAAACAGCGGTGCCTGCGGACGAGGGAATGATTAAAGGAGTCCTGGTAGCATTGGGAATCATGTTGTTGCTGGCGCTGATTCCCATCGTGGGCGTGGTCGGCATCCCCTTCGGGGCGTTCATCGGGGCGTACTACGGCATATCCTCGGCCGGGAATCTGCGCCGCTCTTACCGGTTCAAGTCTGTGTTGTTCGGCAGCTTGCTCGGGTTGCTGGTGTTCCTGATCCTGGTGGCGGTAGCGGCGAGTCTGACGGTGACCTTGGATATAAGCCAGCGGTTCCTGTGGCTGTTGTGGCTGTCGGTGGTCGCGTTCGCCCTGTACACGGCCAGCATGGGCGCATTGGGGGCAATGTACTCCCAGATCAAGAAGTCCGGGTAACCGGTGTTGCGGCCGGGTAACCCAAGTGGTATACGCAAGCAGTGGAGCGGGTGAGCCCTTGCCGCCCCCTCGAGGAGTCATTTCGGAGATCGTGATGCAGGCCCAGACCAGCCAAGCGGAGCAGCACGGCATTGTCTAGCAAGAAGCTGTTGCTGTTGATTTTCCTGACCGTCCTGGTGTTTGTGGGACTGGCCGGCTACGGCGATTTCAAGGAGATCGGTCGGCAGTTGGCCCACTTTCCTCTTACCTACATGATTGCCGCTTTGGGCCTGGCACTCGTGAACTACGGGTTGCGGTTCTTGCGCTGGGCCTACTATCTGCGGGTGCTTGGGATCCGGCCCCCGCTGGGAGTGAACGGTCTGGTGTTTCTGTCCGGGTTGGCCATGTCGATCACACCGGGCAAGGCTGGAGAGCTGATCAAGAGCTACCTTCTTCGCGACAGGGCCGGAGTTCCCGTGTCCGCCTCGGCCCCCGTGGTTGTCATGGAACGGATCAGCGACGTGATCTCAGTGACACTGCTGGCGCTGCTTGGCCTTGCCCTGCTGCCGGCGCCATTGGTTGCGGTGCTGGCGGCGGTCCTGTTTCTGTCCGGGGCGGCCCTGGCTTTGATCGCCACCAGGAAGGGTGACCGCCTGTTCGGATTGCCGCTGCTTCGCCGTTGGAGCAAGGCCCTTCGTGCGTCCTTTCAAGGGCTGCAACAACTGGCGTCTCCCAAGGTGATGCTGGTGGCCGTCATTTTAGGGTTGGCCGCCTGGTTCAGCGAGGGTATGGCGCTATGGGTGGTTCTGCGAGGTCTGGATGCTGACGTCGCACTGTCGCGGGCGCTGCCGATCTATGCCGCCGCCACCCTGGTGGGGGCCCTCAGCGCGTTGCCCGGAGGGCTGGTGGGCACCGAGGGCAGCATGGTCGCCCTGTTGCAGCAGAGTGGGGTCGCCAGGGGCCCCGCCTCGGCGGCAACCCTGCTGGTCCGGCTGGCAACCCTCTGGTTCGCCGTGGCGGTGGGCCTCGTCGCCCTGGCCTGTGTGAACCGGTTCGGGCCGCCTCGGCTGGCCGCATCCCCGGCCGGAGAGCAGGACCGCCCAGTCCTGCCGGCGGGTCCTTAGGCTGAGAGGTTTATGGAAGCCCGCGACAAATTCATCGAGCCGGCCGAGCAGAGTGGTGTGGCATCGCAGCCAACAGCCTTGTTGAAGGCCTTGCGGCCCAAACAGTGGATCCGGAACGGCCTGGTATTCTTTCCCCTCGTGTTCTCGGTCCAGGTGGCCTGGTCCCTGGACAACCTCGAGCCGGTACCGGGGCTCATCGTCCGGTTACTGGTGCTGCTCGCGGCCTTCTGCGCCCTGTCGAGTGCCGTTTACCTCTTCAACGACCTGGCGGACCGGGAGGCCGACCGGCAACACCCGGTCAAGCGGTTCCGGCCGATCGCGTCGGGGAAGGTAGGGGTCCCGCTGGCATTGGCCGCGCTGGTAACCCTGGCTGCGGCCGGACTGGCCGCGATGTTCCTCGTGGAGTGGGTGCTTGGGGTCATCGGCCTGATCTACCTGGCCATCAACATGGCCTACTCCGTGGGCGTCAAGCAGGTCGTTTTACTGGATGTATTGGCGGTGGCCAGCGGCTACGTCATTCGCGTTGTGGCCGGAGCCGTCGCCATCGGAGTCACCCCATCGCCTTGGCTATACGTCACCACCGCCGCCGGGGCCCTGTTCATCGTGCTGGGCCGCCGCTACGCCGAGGTACGGCTGGCCGGGGATTCGGCGGCCGGGCAGCGGCCGGTACTGAGCAAGTACGCCGGGGCTTTCATCGGACAGTGCATCGCCATCTCGGCGACGGCGGCCTGGCTGAGCTATGCTCTGTACACGGTAGAAGCCGAGAATCTGCCCGAAAACAACACCATGCTGCTCACCCTTCCGCTGGTGACCTTCGGCCTCTTCCGCTACCTGTACCTGCTGAACACCAGCCGGGAGGCGGAGACCCCTGAGCAGCTTATCGTCAAAGACATCCCCCTGGTCTTGTCCATCCTCTGCTGGATGGGGGTGTCGGCCCTGGTGCTGCTGTTAAACTAGTTAGTATGACTATCAGCTGTCAGCCGTTAGCGGCGGAGTAGCTTCAATGCAAGTGTCCAACATTCCCGGCGATGCCGCGGCTTTGGCGGGTGCGGCCCAACCGGCGGAATCACCGGCTACCCAAAGCCCTCAAACGCCTTCGCGCCCGGTGGTTGCGGTGGTGGCCACCCGGCCGGAGACCGTTTTGGATGACATCCAGAGAGCCATGGTGCTGGCCGGGGTCAGCCAGCACCTGGACCCGGATGTCACCACCCTGCTGAAGATCAACATCTCCTGGCAGCATTGGTACCCGGCCTGCTCCACTTCCCCCTGGCAGCTGGAAGGGGTGATCCGGGGGCTGCGAAATCTGGGCCATCGTGAGTTGATCGGTGCCCACAACGGGACCGTGGTGGTGGACTCCTTCGAGGGAGAGGCCAAGAACAAGCATAAGGTGGTGCAGGACCGGTGCGGCTTGCCGGTGCTGCACCTGGATAGCCCTCCCAACCGCTGGGTAGATTACCAGCCCAAGGCCGAGATGCTGGTGCTCCACGACATATTCCCGGAGGGTATTCAGATCCCGGAGTCGTTCGCCGGGGCCAATATCGTCCACCTGCCCACGATGAAGACCCACGTCTTCACCACCATGACCGGCTCGATGAAAAATGCCTTCGGCGGCCTGTTGCACCGGAAGCGCCACTGGACCCACTCGGTGATCCACGAAACGCTGGTGGACCTGTTGGCCATTCAGAAAGAGATACATCCGGGCATCTTCGCGGTCATGGACGGCACCTTCGCCGGCGACGGCCCGGGCCCTCGGGCCATGCGGTGGCACATCAAGGACCGCATCCTGGCCAGCGCCGACCAGGTGGCCATCGACGCCGTGGCCGCCAAGATGATGGGGTTCGATCCCCTCGGCATAAAGTTCATCCGGCTGGCCCACGAGCGGGGACTCGGCTGCGGCGACACCTCCAAGATCGAGGTTGTGGGCGAAGATATCGACCAGGTGAATTGGGGCTTCTCCGGAGTCGAGAACACCTTCGCCAGCCGCGGCCAGAAACTGATCTACTGGGGGCCGCTGAAACCCCTGGAGAAGCTGCTGCTGCGCAGCCCCCTGGCCGGTTGGGCTTTTCTGGCCTCCAACCTTTACCACAACGGCTACTGGCTGAAGACCAAAGGCCGCAGCCGCATTAAGGCCGCCCTGGAAACCGAGTGGGGGCGGTTGTTTCAATCTTATTGAGCCTGGGGACATGATATTGCCATGGATGTAGCGATCATTGGCCTGCCGCAGAGCGGCAAGACCACCGTTTTCAATGCCCTGACCCGGGGCCACGCCGACACCAGTGGGGCCGGCGGAGAGATGCACGTGGGGATGGTAAAGGTAGCCGACCCCCGGCTGGACGTGCTGACGGAGATGTACAAGCCAAGAAAGACTATCCCCGCCGAGGTGAAGTACTGGGACCTGCCGGGCCCTGAATCCCTGTCCCGGTCCCAGGGTATCGGCGGGAAGTACCGGAACGTACTCCAGGGGGCCGACGCCTATCTGCTGGTGGTGCGCGCCTTCACCAACGCCGCCGTGGTCCATCCCTTGGAAAGCGTGGACCCGGGTCGAGACCTGGCGAATATGCTGGGCGAACTGGCCTTCGCAGACCTGGAAGTTCTCGAGCGGGCCGTTGCCAAACTGGAGGAGGGCTTCAAGAAGTCCAAGGTCTCCGAAAGACCGGTCCTGACCACCCAACTGGAGATCGTCAAGAAGGTGAAGGCGAGTCTCGAAAACGGAGTTCCGCTGCGCCGGCAGCAACTGGCCGGCTCAGAGTTGGCGATCGTCGCCAACTACCAACTCCTTACAGCCAATCCGGTCATCGTTGCCTTCAATACCGACGAGTCGAGCCCGGATATCTCTCTGGATGGACTTGGCCTCACGGAGAACGAGACCGCCGGCCTGGGTGTGGTCAACATCTGCGCCAGGCTGGAGGAAGACCTGGCGTCGATGCCTGACGACGAAGCCGAGGAGTTCCGCAAGGAGCTGGGAGTGGGTGAACCGGCGGTGGACCAGATGGTCCGGGTTAGCTTCCAAACCCTGGGGCTGATATCCTTCCTGACCGTCGGTGAAGACGAGGTCCGTGCCTGGAGCGTTCCGGCGGGACTGTCGGCCCAACTGGCGGCCGGGACCATCCACACCGACTTCCAGCGGGGTTTCATTCGGGCCGAGGTCATACCCTACGACGATCTGGTGCGGTGCGGCAGCATCGCCCAGGGGCGGAAAGAAGGGGTGCTGCGGTCTGAGGGCAAGACCTACGGGGTCAAGGACGGCGACGTTATAAACTTCCTGATCAACGTCTAGGCCGCCGGTCCGGAGAAACGGCCGGGAACCCGTTGGGCAAGAACGGGGTCTCTGGTACCCCTCAAAGAGCCACTAGTTCCGCGATCGCTCCTCCCAGTGTACAGTCTCGTAAATAGCTCAACACCAGCGAAATCATGCGGCTCACCCACCACCGGCGTCTTTCCGGCGAAGGCCGGAATCCAGAGAAACTCTTGCTGGGTCCCGGCCTTCGCCGGGATGACGGGCAGGGTATCAAACCATTCATCAGACAGTAGGCTGGCGTTCCAGCGGCTTGGCGAAACTCAGTTCGTGGGAGTCGGGGTCGCTGATGTGGAAGTAGCGTTCCCCCCACATCGCGTCCCGGGGTTCGGTGGAAGGCGTCAACCCCGCCTCCACCAGCCGCCGGTAGATCGCGTCCACGTCATTGACGTGGAAGATCAACCGGCCCCACCAGGACCAGCCGCCCTCGGGGACCAAGATCAGATTCAGGTAGCCGCCGCCGATCTGGAAACTGGAAAAGGACGCCGTTTCGCCTCCGTAGAGCAACTCCATGCCCACCTTGTCGCGGTAGAAGTCCACCGCGCGGGCCATTTCCCGCACCGCCAGTGTGATCGCGCTGATCTGCTGGACCATCTTACTGTCCTCCGCTTTAATGCCCTGGGCCAGTCTTCCCTGAGCTAGTACAATGGTACGATAAATCCAAGTGGGTGCTTTGTAGGGGAAATCGCTTCGGCTGCCCTCTCCCTCTGCTGCTAGTGCGGTGGTTGTGGAGATCAGGCGTTGGCCGAGAATCCCCTGAACCCGGCGGCAGGGAGGATATTCCATGCGGGTAGCCTACATACAGTCCATCGGGGGGGCCAGTGGTGACATGCTGTTGGGTGCGTTGCTGGACCTCGGGCTGCCCCTGGAAACCCTGAGAGGTGAATTGGCCAAGCTCGGCCTCTCCGGCTACGAGTTGGTGGCCGGCCAGGAGACTCGCCAGGAGATGAGGGGGACCAAGCTTACGGTGCAACTCCAGGATGAAGCCCGGCGCTCTCCGTTGGGCTTGCTGGACGTCGTCAGGGCGAGCGAGTTGCCCGAGGAGATCAAGACCCAAGCGGAAAGTGTGTTGAAAGCCCTGTGGCAGGCCGAAAGCCGGGTACATGGAGAGCCCCAGGATACCCTCGAACTGGACGAACTGGGGAGCATAGACACCCTGGTCGATGTGGTTGGAGTCGTTTCCGGTTTGGCCTGCCTCGGGGTTGAGCGGGTGTACGCTTCGCCGCTGGTGCTGGGCGCGGCAGAGCCCCCCCGTTGGTCCGGTGGTTACCCCAATCCGGCACCGGCCACGCTGGAGTTGGTTGCCATGGCCGGGGCCCCGGTGGCGGCCGACCTGCCGGTGCATCGGGGCGCCGGAGAGCTTACCACACCCACGGGCGCCGCCCTCATCACGACGCTGGCCCGCTTCGAGCGGCCGGCCATGTCCCTCACCGGGGCCGGCATTGGCCTGGGCTCCAAAAACCCGGACAATTTCCCCAACGTAGTACGCGTCTGGCTGGGCGAAATGGCCGAGACGCCTGCCGTCGAGAAGCAGGCCGGGATCGTCCTGCTGGAGACGAACCTGGACGATGCGCCCGGCCAGGTGCTCGGTCACGTTCAAGAGCGGCTCTTCACCCTCGGGGCGCTGGACGTTTGGTGCGTCCCCGTGCAGATGAAGAAGAACCGCCCCGGAATCATCCTTTCGGCGTTGGTCCCTTCGGACCTGGAAGCCGCCGCCACGGATATTATCCTTCGGGAAACGCCCACGCTGGGGGTGCGCACCCGTCCGGTGGAGCGCCATGTGGCCGATCGGCGGAGCCTGCCCATGGAGACCGGCCTGGGGGTGATCAGCGTCAAGGTGAAGTACCTGGGTGGGGTGGCGGTGGGGGCCTCACCCGAGTTTGAAGACTGCCGGCGTATCGCCCTGGAAACCGCCACGCCCTTCCAAGAAATCTACCAGCGGGCCGCCGCCGAGGCTCGCCGGCAGTTTCTCGATTAGCTTCTTCCCCGGCTCAGGACCGCAGACCCACCGAGAGCTTGATCCTGGCTTGTTCCGCCCCACCGGCCTGCCCGCTCGCCCTCGCCGTAACGATGCATTGGAGATCCGGCCCCGCGCTGGAGTACTCCGGAAGGGCGGGACGAGGCCTCAGAAGCGGCTGCGCCGGTACCGGCCGGGCATGCCGGGATAAACGCGTTCCGTCAGGACCCACGCGATACGCGCCTGAAATGCCGCCACTTCCTCGGGGAGGAGCAGCTTCAGCAGCTCCGCGAGGCGGCCTTGGGGGGCTTGGAGTTGCCTTGCCAAGTCGTCCAGCCCGGCCAGCAACGATTCAGGGACCGGCTCACCGCAGAAATCCCAGATGACCGTTCGGATTTTCGTGTCGGCATGGAAGGTCAGGCCGTGGTCGATGCTCCAAAGCTTTCTATCGGCGTCGATGACCAGGTGGCTTGGCTTCCGGTCGGTGCTGTTGGCCACCAGGTCGAAGCAGGCGATGGTTTTTAACTCGACGGCGTGTTCCTCGGTAAGGGTATAGTAGTTCTGGTGAGGGTCGTGCTCCACGAACTGCTGAAGAGTGCCGATGCCGTGGGGTCCGTCACGAATGACAGTGAAGGGGATGAAATCCCAGCCCAGCACCCGGCTCAACAGGTACGCGGCGTACTCCCGCTTGTACAGGGTTCCCGAGGGGAAATCCCACAGGGGAGCCTCGCCGTCCCGGGGCTTGTAGATCGCCAGACTGGCCCGGTCACCCAACTGGACTTGGGCCAGGAAGGTGTAGTTCGAACCCATGGGGGTGAGCTGGCAAGCAACGATATCGCCCTGCCGGATGATGTCGCAGATCGATGGATCAACTTTCACCAGGGCGCCCTATTATCGATAGCCGGCGGATCAGCCGGCCTCAAATACGGTGTGACCGTTGGATCGGGGGCAAACGTGTCCATCCTCGTCCACCGGGAGACCACACAGGAAGCACCGCGGCCGCCCCGCGGCACAGATCCGCAAGGCCTCCTTGGCCAGACTTTCGGCCTGATCCGGTGTCATCCAGAAGCTAACCGAGGTTGCCTCCTCGTCCGGATCAGGCTCCTCCCGCTCGTAGGCCACCAGGTAAAACGAGTTGGCCGGAGGGTCGTAGCTCAACAGCAGCTGCTCCGCCTTGAAGTCGATGGAGGCTCCCACGCCGGCTCCCTCGGCCTCGCTGGGCTGGCTTGGGCGCTCCCGGTCCTCCGCCGGCAGGGATTGGACCACGTCCCTCAAGTAGATCCCCAACTGAAAGAGCTGCTCTTTTTCCACCCACAGCGAGCAGGCGGCCGGGCCGGCCTCCATGGCCAAAAGAAAGGTGCGCTGACCCGGCTCTCCGAAGGACTTGGCATCGATGAGCGAGAGAGACCCCATGGGGTATTTGACCGGTCGGGATTCCATGGAGTTAATGTTATCCCGAGGTGACACCGCTGGCAAGATACATCCGGTCCCCTCCTGTCGTCACCGAAGCTGGCGGGGAGCCGAACCGGCACTAACGAACGGCAGGCCAGGCATCTCGTCAGCCGATGGTACCCCGGGACCGGTACTGCAACGCCTCGGCCAGGTGGGCCACGGTGATCTCTCCGGCGCCGTCCAGATCGGCGATGGTCCGGGATACCTTCAGGCTACTCGTAAGTTTTCTAATAGAATCTCTGGATGCTCTCGGTTGATACCCAAGTGCTTTGAAGCGGCAAGTACCTCGATGCCCACCACCTCTTCTCCCAGCCCGAGGTCAATCGCAATATCTTCTGTCAAATGGATAGTGGTCACCTGCGTAGGCCCTTTCTTGAAAGAAATGTACGCGGCATCCACCTGAGGATCGTAGGTGATCTTCATTAGCCAACCCCAAAATAATAAACGTACACTGTTACCACAATGATACCTTCTGCTTCTTCTACAACGATAGGCCTGACCTGTTTGGTGGTGTAGGACTTACCTTTCCATTCTCTCCGATGCGGAAAGTTCTTGCGAAAGGACAGCCGTCCGTGCCAGGCGTCCAACCGCTCACCCGACCGGATTGCTTCCTCAACCTCTGATTCCATGGTACCCCGATCGTCCATCTGGTCCCTGGCGTGTTGGGAGAACAGTATTGGCTTCATCTCTCGTCAGCCGATGGAACCCCGGGAACGGTACTGCAACGCCTCGGCCAGGTGGGCCACGGTAATCTCTCCGGCGTCGTCCAGATCGGCGATGGTCCGGGATACCTTGAGGATTCGGTGGAAGGCTCTGGCAGACAGGTTCAAGCGTTGGGTTGCGGCTTGGAGCAGCCCCTTGGCGGTTTCGTCCAGCGGGCAGAACTTCCACACCTCCGCCGGGCCCATCTCCGAGTTGCACAGGAATCCGCTTTCGCGGAAGCGCTTCCGCTGGATGTCCCGCGCCTGTTCCACCCTCTGCCGGGGAAGGGTCGAGTCTTCCGCCGGTTCCTCATCCACCAGCTTCTCATACTCCACGGGCGGCACTTCGACGAAAACGTCGACCCGGTCCAGAAGCGGGCCGCTGATCCGTTTCTGGTAGCGGGCCACGGCGGACGAAGAGCAGGTGCACTCGGTTCGGGGGTGGGTGTAGAAACCGCAGGGGCACCCGTGCAGATAATGACGCAACAATTACCGTCCCCGTTTATGTCGGTCAAGACCGGTCTGCTGACATCTTCTCATTGCGTCGCCGTGAAACACAACCCTAGAGTATAACTGCCATGTGGGACTAACTCCTTGGTTCGGGCCGCGGTGTGAGTGACGTACAGTTCACACAGCGGCTCTTCTTTTCGGGCCACACTTCCATAGGAATTGAAGGTGCCTGAACGAGGGGGAATCAGCCCCAGCAATTCTTTTAGGCGGCACTCGAACATTGGGGCTCTATCATTAATTATAATTCCGAAATGTTTGAAGAGTTCAAGCACCGTTGTTGGGAAGCCGTCTACTGCACGTGCCCCAAGGGTAAGTTAACTCCCGACAAAGGTTATTGTTGTGGCGGCCCAGGGGCCTCCCTGCTCTCTTTTAAATCTATCCAGTCTCTCATACTCATGTTGCCACATCTCTAGTCGGACTTCAAAGGGCTCTGCACTGTCTAAGAGTGGCCCCTCTTCCATGGCTTCGAGCATCCGTCGGATAATCTCCCGGGGGACCCAATGGCGTTCCTCTAGTTCCCTAAAAAATACCTGAGCAACAACGCTCGGGCTGACCCTTGGCCTTTCATCCACCGCTCTAGGCTCCTGCCCGACGGTACATCAAATTTCCCGTCCGGATCGAAATCCTCTCCCCAATATTATTCAATCCATGGTAAATCTTTCCCACGGCGAGCTATCTGATACACCTGCGCTTTTAGTCGGCCAGGGTAAGGTCCGTGGTAGCTGAGTTTCTCGAAATCCATTTTGGTGTCTCTTCACCACGCCTACCGCGTCCATATCGTGCCGAGTCCCATCTGTAACCAACTGAAGCGCCGCACTGAGCTGATAGACTTTCCTTTCCCGTCCCGATCGGCTACAGTGGCCTACTCCGCTCCCAGGCGGAAGCTGCTGAGGCCGTCATGGATAGGTTCGGCATACATGACCCGGTGCGGCGGCGGTGCAACATTCTGGCGTGGGTCCGGGGACACTACCAGGACCGGGGGGAGGACCATGGAGAGCTATACGAAGCTCTCATAGCCGAGCAACTAAGGTGGGGCGCATCCTTGACCCGTAAGGTGACCCTTGACCGTGAGGGGGCTCGCAGAAGTGTCAAGGGCGGCGGGAAAGTGTACCAGCGGGGCGGAGCAAAACTGTACCAGAGAAAGCCGCAGCAAGAGCTTGAAAGTGTCGTGGTCTGCTGAAGCTTGGTTCTAGGCTATCGCCTGATCTCG